>Ga0210395_10000061_pt1 | contig 100668 bp, 86 predicted proteins | sample IncBWH4OmetaG_FD_150861 | JGI IMG/M metagenome (GOLD analysis project Ga0210395, IMG submission 150861) | Forest soil microbial communities from Barre Woods Harvard Forest LTER site, Petersham, Massachusetts, United States - Inc-BW-H-4-O ...
AATAAGGTCGGGAGAGACGTCGATCCCAGTTACGCGAGCCCCTAGAAGAGCCATTTGGGTCGCGATGCGGCCCTCGCCACAACCAAAATCCAGGACCTTCTTGTCCCTCAGATCACCGAGAGACTTGAAGATAAATTCCTTAGGAAACAGCCGCCACAATCTGTGATAGCGATAGCGTTCGACAATCTGGCGGGGAGTACGAGTTATCTCGCGAATCTGAACTGCCCGCTCCCTCTGATAGATGATCTCGCTCTCAAGTTTCGTATCTAGCATTTCATCTCCAACAACTGCTCGAACCTATCTTCCAACATCCGGTGCCCGGAACTCAAAAGCCCCCAGATCGGAACGCGAATTCCCCTTGCGATCCGTACCGTCCGCGTCGCTGGCAAGGCCGGTGTCGAGTCCCGAGCGCCGGGCCGGGCTATTTGCCGTTAGGTGAAAATCTTTGTTTGCGGGATTAGCGAACAACGGGTCTTTGTTAATCGAATTGGTGAGATTGGCAACTGATGGCGCCGGCCCGCTGCCGAAGAACAGGTTGCTGGCACCGTAGATCCCGCATGCCGCCGGGACGCACATTAGATAGGACACTCCTGTCGGCTGGTAGATGATGTTGTCGCGAATGTTGATTGCGAGGCCAGAATTGTTTCCGCCGTTCGCGACAGCGGAAGTGCTATTGCCATAGGGAGGGCCAGAGAAACTGCCGCAGTTGTAGAGAGTGTTGTTATAAACCTCCGCCGTGCCATGGCCCGGCGAACCATTGTTGGTATCGCCGGGGAAGTAGATGCAAGACCAATTGCCGCTGTGTTCCGGGTTGTTGGGACCTTTTCCCGCGTTGTAAATAAGGTTGTTGTAGATCTGGACGCTGCCCTTGGAAGGATCGATGTTGTTAATGACCATCCCGTCGCACTGCGTATCGTGAATTATATTGTCGTGAATCGCGACGTCGTAAATGTTGTAACCGGATTGCGCGTCAAGTCTCGTCGAGTAGATCTGGAGTCCGCGGCAACCGCGTACGTTAGCGATCGTATTCCAGCCAAAATCGATGTGGGTGCTGTCCGTCGAGAAATACACACCGTGATATAACGCTGACGCAGTTGGGGGACCAATCCTCCCGGTGTCATGCACGTGGTTCCCGTAGCCTTTGATGAAGGAAGCGAAGCTCGTATGCCAGCACGCTGTAGCGCCGTCACCGTTCGGGCAGGTCATTTCATTGCCCACAATGCGCCAGTGGCTGGACGGATTCGTACGGGACGCTCCACCGAGGACCATGGCCACGCCTCCCCGCAATTGAAGTCCCGCGAATGTCCAATACCCGGAACATGCACCCTCGCCCGCACTAACGTCCGTACTTCGGATCCCGATATAGCGTCCCATCACATTGCCGATCGTAACCATCGTCCCGGGGTAGGCCACTAGGGCGCGAGGATACCCGCCGGGACTGGCGCCGCACCATGTATTACGCAGCGTGAGGGCTGCCTCCCAGCCTTGTCCATCATCGGTCGTTTGGCTGACGGTCGTATAGATGATCCCTCCGACCGGAACATGCTGTACGGCATATGGCAGTGTTGCCCAAGGTGCGGAAAAAGTTCCAGGACCGCGGTCGCGGCCACCCGCGGCAACCATATAGAGGCATTCCTGGTTCTGCGAAGTTCCGCAGGTACCGTTGTTTCGAACCGTGAGAATAACGTTATTGTTGGATGAACCTGCCAACGTCGTCACCACGATCGGACCGGTAGCCGCTAGAGCACCGAGTTGGAAGGTGATCTCGGCGTCTGTCCAGATCGGATAGGAAGCGACTGGGTGGCCACCGACCGTCACTAGGGACGTGCCGCGGGTCGACCCAAAGCGCTCTCCGTAGATGGTAATGTAAGCGCCTGCATTTTTCTCGCCGCCTGAATTGGGCCCACTATCGAGATCCGAGTAAAATACGTGGGGAGGCAACGGGCTGGGTAATGCCACCTGAAGCAGGAGTGCGCTATACAGCATGAAATAGAGAATCATAAGCCCACCTCCGGGGCTGCCTGTCAACGGTCCGGTGTAAGGCATGGGTCGGCTTCATTCGCTTGATCCGCATGAGCGAAGTTTTTTCCAAAATACGCCAGTCCAGTCGATCTGCTGCAGCTGTTCTGTAATCTTGTGTTCGGCGCGAAAATCATCGACGGCCTGTTTGCAGGTAGGGATGGCTCCATAGTCATCGATAATCGCGTACCCCTCAGGAGAAAGCCGGTGGTACAGACTCTCTAAGGCATCCATCGTCGACGAGTACATAGCCCCATCCAGGCGTAGCACCGCGAGATGGTTGATAGGGGCCGTCGGCAACGTGTCTTTGAACCAGCCAACAAGGAAGCGTACCTGCTCGTCCAACAGGCCATAACGTGTAAAGTTCGCCTTCACCTGCTCGAGAGAGATGCCTAGTGGATTATCTAATTCCGAATGCCAGTTGCCCGTATCCTGCCGGTACCGTCCATCCGGTTTCGGTAAACCCTCAAAGGAGTCTGCTACCCATACGCATCTGGTCTGATCTTGATACGCCTTCAAAACTGCCCGCATGAAGATACTCGCTCCTCCGCGCCACACACCGGTCTCAATGAGGTCTCCAGGTACATTCCTTTGAATAACTTCCCTAACACAATATTGCAAGTTCTCCAGCCGTTTGAGACCTACCATGGTTTCTGCCTCTGGTGGCCAGTCTCTGCCCTCCGACCGTGCCGCCGGATCGAACGGCGCATGCCGAGATAGCTCCACGTTCAGCTTCGCGAGTATAGGTGTAACCATTGGGTACACGGCCCACGGGATGGGGTGAGCCCGTCTGGAAGGACGAATCTTGATCGGTCGGTATGTCTCGGGAAAGATAAACCTGGTGAGGCATTTCTTGATCAGGTCCAGATACAATTGTGCGGCCGCATCGGATTTAGTTTCACCCGATATCACCTCCGATATCATGTTTGTTGACATCAATTCGGCTCGATCGTCGCTTGGTTGCCCGATGCTCCGCCTTGTAAGCGGGCCATCGTATAGACTTGATTCTGCAAACTGGTTCGATTCAGGAGGTAGCAGAATTCCTCGAAGTCGGCAGTAGCAAAAATCCGAGGCGCGAAAAAGCGATCGACGTCTCGCGTAATTTCTCCTGGAACGCTCGTAAAGGCAATTCGGAATCCAGCGGATTTCGCAGCGGCGTACCCCACGCTCGAGACATCGGCTACCGTTCCGTTCGGGTAGGCCATGTATCTGCACGCCGCGACATTTTTCTCAATGGTTGACTTGCTCTGGTTCAGTTGCCGGCAAACTTCTTCCTCATTCTGATTGGAGTGCAGGATGCAGTGATCGTGGCAGTGGGATCCGATTGTTGCTCCCATCTCGCTGACGCGTCGGACGTCTTGCCAGCTCATGGGCTCTTCGGAGAAAAAGTCGGCATCGAGGTCCTCCCACTGAGCCCGAGAGAGCTGCTCCCTGCATTCTAGGATGACCTCGTCCACCACATGCTGTGGTGCCTTCTTCACCGCCGCAATGATCGTCGCAAGCGCGGCCGATCGTTTCGTGCGGGTTGTGAGAGGGAAGGTCTGGCGGATGCTCCGCAAGTGAATAGACTCGCTTTGCGTGTACAGGATCGCCGCCCGGATGTAATAGTTTGGAAACCTGCAACCTTCCGAGATGTGCCTCGAACTGACGAATATCGTAAACGGAAGTTTCCAAGCGTTGAGCAGCGGCGCAACGACGCGCAGATTGTTCTTATATCCATCATCGAAAGTAAGGATTACCTGCCTGGGGTCCAGTCCCCGTCCACTGGCTATGCATTCATACAGATAATCCATCGAAACGACTTCCCGATTGCACCGCACAAAAGCGATTTGGCGCTCAAAGGCCCGCAGAGACAGATGGAGTGCTTGAACTTCTCGATCAAGAATGTTTTCCTCGATGCCATGATAAAAAAGAACCGTGGGCCCTCTGCTCCATAGCCGGAACAATCTCTGCGCGCCGCTATATCTGGAAACCGTGAGGGCCAGTCGCCGAATTGCCATGGTCAAGGTACCGGATTCCTCAAATGCCAACGAAAGGGCCTCTCACGCCCTGGTTTGGGGTGTCGTGCAACTGACTCGGAGCCAGTCGTTGGATCCAAATCGATCCACCAGTGCTCAGCCATTCCACGACTCGAGGGATCGTGCGCCATCTCGCCGTAGAATTAGCGGGCAAACCGGCACGCCCGCCGACAGGCGTCTCTTATTTTGATGGCTCTTAAAGGGACGGCTTTCAGATAGATTCCCCTTCTGAACCCATGCCTGCGATAGCAGTCGAGTGAAAGCGAAGACTCAAGCTCGAGACGACAAATACCCGGAACTTCCTGTCGAACAGCAAGGCGAGCGCAAGATACCCAATCGCGCAAAGCCCTCCCTTTACCAAAAGGCCGGCCAACGGGTGTCCCAGGTGCAAACCGTGAAGCGCGAAAACTACAATTGCTGCAGCCACCGCATACTTGGCCATGCGGTCAAGTTGGAGTGGAATGGGTAGTAGAGAAAAGGAGGCATGAAGAGTCAATAGTGTCATGAAAAGATAGGTCAGCAGCGTCGCCAGCCCAGCTCCCATGAGTCCCAACTTCGGCAGAAGCAGGACATTCAACCCAATATTGACGACGGTCGAGTAGATGGCGATCCGAGCCATAACACCGGTCTTGCGAAAGATCAACAATCCAGGATCAATAAAGAAGTGCGACGCGGCAAGCAAAAGAGCTGCCACCAGTAGCGGCACCAGGGACTGCGCCTTTTGAAATTTTTCTGTAGCAAGAAGGACGACAGCATCCTTGGAGGTAAGGGTAACGAATGCGATGATGCCAATCGACGCGAGCGCAAAATGGTTGAAAATCGTGGATATAAAGGCTTGGGTCTCGCCTTTTCCCTTGGTGACCCATAGCCTCATGTAAATCGGGAATAAAGCCAGATTGAGCGGAGAAACGATCGAGTCCTGTAGGGAGGACGAAATATTATATGCAGCAGAATAATAACCCAACTGACGAGCCCCAAGGTAAAACTGGACTAAAAAGCGGTCTGCGGATCCTAAAACAACACCGAACAATTCGTACAGAATAAGCGGCGCGCCATAGGCTATGGCCTTCCTGAAAAATGAAGGTTCACAAGCTGTGGGCGCGATGAGCCCTTGGCTCCATAGCAGAGCGCTCGCAATAACGACGGACACGGATTCTACCAGAAGAGACCCCCCCAGGAATGCGCGTACACTCCTTTCCCAGGTAAAGGCCAGGAGGCAAATTATGACGATGACGCCGAGTTTGTTCGCGGCATCGACCACATTGAATAAGAGTGTCCTTTCTTCAATTCGCCAAAAACCCAGCAAAACGGAATATATTCCACGGATGAATATTAGACCGGAGCCAAGAAGCAGTAATTGTCGAAGCAAAGGCGACAGAAACGAGACCGGCGCCGACCACACCAAGAGATCGAAAATGAGTGTCGCTGCGGCGGCAAATGCAAAGACAGCAAAGTACAGGGTGGAGTAGTACGTGCGCAGAGCGCTGCGGTCCCGCCGAACCGCGTACTCCTGATAGAACCTCATGACGGAGTTCTGAACTCCCATCTTCGCAAACACGATGAAAACACTGACCGTTTTCAGCACAAGACTCATGAGCCCATACTCTTCCACTGAAAAGAGCCTTGTAAAAATGGGAAATGAGATGAGCGCCAACAGCATGACAATCACCCGGCCTCCCAGGTAATGGGATGACTGCCGATACAGTGTCGTGAGGTTGTTCACTGTTTGCACGCTGCTGAAGTTTGGCTTATTCGACGGCGCCCCTCGGGCGCTCAGGGCTTAGAAGCTCCCCGGGCTAGATCCTTCCCAATCTGCTTCCCGAGGGACAGTTCCGCCACCAGCTGCTTCCGCTGGGAGTTTTTCTTTTCCAGTTCCTTCCGTGGCTGATAGCTTGGTTCCGCTTTAGGCCGCCGCACGGCTTCCACTGACGGTCGGACCTCTGGGGTGTGATTGGGGCATCCCGGCAGGCTTACAGGGTGGACTTTCGGTTCGCGATCTCCGATTCAGTCCGCGCCAGTAGAGTTACAAACTGTTCCGGCTTGTACTTTTCATCGGCAGAACGGCATTGCTTTCGCCCACGATCGGGACAAGGCGAAATCGAAATTGCTCGCAACCGCGGCTGTGGCTAACAAAGTATTGTCCGAATAATTTTATCGCGCGGATCGTTCCCAAATCCTTACATCCCATTCCGTAGAGGGCTTTCAAAGACGGCCAATTGTGCGACTCGGCGAACGAAACCAAGCCCTTGCTTCCCCTCTTCGCGTATTCCTCCAGAGCGAAAGCCATCACTAAATCACTCAAATGCTTCCCACGGTACTTGGGATGAGTAAACCCCTTATACATGTAGGCATAGGTGGGATCAAAGTGCAGCACCAAGTCATCGTTCACTGCCGTCGGGCACCGAGAATACCAGCCGTAGCTGATCAAAGTGTGCCCGTCTAGGACTCCAACGCACTCGTCTCCTCTCCGAGTAGCACTCTGGAGAAAGTCGCCCGGGATTTCATACTCACTTTGGCTTGCGAACTCGACAAGTTCGCGCGGTTCCAGAAACCGAATCGTGTAACCGATGCTGTTTTTGAGAGCTCGCTGATTCAAAGCGGGAACAGCGATCCATACACACTTCATGGACAGGTAGTGCACCAGTCGTTTCGCCACCTTGTAGGTAAGGTGGTGGGCCGTTGGCACGATTCCGTGTCTTCGGACAGAGTCGCGGAGATTCATCCGAGATTTCCAATTCCTGTTATCGTTCCCATGGAACAGAATTGCCTTCCAACCGGCCAAGCTACCGGCACATCAGACGACTTTCACAACTGGGGCTGATCTCCAAGTCCCATAGTGCAAGATAAGGACCATTTCCCGCCCACTCCACATGTGCGGCCCAACCATATGAATGACTTGAGATTGCTTCGAATAGTGATTCGAAAAGGGGCGACCTGAAAGGACTGAATCGACAAGTATTTTTCGAAACAGAAGAATCATTTTTATGTTTTCAAGGAACTCGGCGATAGAGAACCCCGATTCGCATCGGTGGAGTTTGATTACGACTGTTTGGCACTCACTCTAACGCGCTGCATTGGCGAGCGCTCTGGCCATTACCACAATCGTTTGCAATACGACGTAACAATCGGAAAGCGTCGTACGTTTCCTCAAGTACTCCAGATCGATACGCAATTTGTCGTCCAGCAGGTGCGCGATGTAAAATTCGTCCGGTTTCACCCCGACAGGTATTGCGTCTGCCTGATCCGTCGTGTAGTACAACTGCCCCGGACCGGTTATGCCTGGTTTCACTTTGAGTGTCTGCTGTTGTTCCAGCGTATAGTGCTCGACGATGTTGGGATCTTCCGGACGTGGGCCTACCACCGTGAGATCGCCGAGAAGCAGGTTGAAAAACTGGGGAAGTTCGTCGATCTTCGTTGCCCGGAGAAACCGACCAACTGTCGTAATCCTCGGGTCGCGTGGCGCGGTGACGGCGCTTCCGAGTCGATCGGCGCCGCTCACCATCGTACGGAACTTCCACATCCGGAAACGGGTGCCATCCTTCCCGATGCGCCATCCGGAGTAGAACGGGTTGCCAGGCGACCCGAGCATAATGGCCACCAGGATCAGCACAAACAGCGGGCTCAACAAGGTCAAAGCCAAAAGAGCGATACAAATGTCGGCGATGCGGCGGATCACCTGGTGGATCTCACAACTACAAACGCTTCGGCGGCCCGACGGTTGACGAGGCTGCCCCAATAGTGGGCCCGGTCTGCCAGTGCCTCGGGACTCCGAGGGTGGGGATACTGCCGCACCTCGGCTGAATAGCAGCGGAAGGCCTCTATTTTTGCGGCCAGGCACTCGCTGATATCAACAAATACCGTCGGTTGAAAAGAAGCGGTGAGCGAGGGCGAACCCCATTCGGTCGAAGACGGGGTCTCAAACATAAGAACTTCCTTCACCGTCGGTGCAGCATAGGGTCGCACCGCAACCAGTACGGCCTCAGCAAGCACTCGATGATCGCGATTTATGTCGCCTCCGAAATGCGTGTAGACTAACTCCGGTTCGAAATCGGAGACCAAGCGCTCCACTTTTTTCGCCACGTCACTTAATGTCAGTGTCTCCAGCCGCTGGTCCGGCAGATCACCGAATACGAGGTCCGTTACCCCCAATATGCGAGCGGCCCGGTGTGTCTCCTTCTTGACTTGATCGAGCCTCTCGGGAACGTACTGGCGGGGCATGATTCCCGACGTCGTGGCACGGCCCTCCGCGTAACCGCGTCTGGTACGAAGCGCCGCCACGCTGATGTTCGCAACATCGAACACGCCAGGGTCATCGCTGCCTTCTCTCCGCACTTCATACAGCCCCTCAAGCGAATAGCGGGCTGAGATGCCTTCGCACATTACTGCGACCTTCACGCGGTCACCCTTGAGGATATGAGAAGCGACCGTGCCGCCGACTCCCAGTAGTTCGTCATCGGGATGAGCTGCCACGACGAGAATGTTCATTTCGCGACCTCTCGTATCTCGCTAAACGCGCTTCCGGAAGCAAGGAACGTTTTACCCGCGACCAGCCCGGAGACGATGGGACCACCCTCCCGTTGAATCGTGACCATTCGGATCCAACCGTTCGCCGTACCGACCCAGGGCCATCCATCCGCATCCAACGCAACTTCACCAGGCCGGGAGCCAGGCTGAATTTTTCTCCCCCCATCCATGCGTGCTGCCCATATCCAGACTCTCACGCCGTTGAGGACGGAAAATGCGCCAGGGTAGGGATGGGTCAGTGCACGAACCCAGTTGTAGATTTCCCGCGTCGAACGCCTCCAATCAATAAGCCCGTCCTCCGGACGCCGCTTCGGCATGACCGTGGCCTGAGTATCATCCTGCTTCTGGCGGGGCAGAACGCCGCGCCTTATCATCGGCAAAATCTCCTCCAACATGTCCACCTCTGTTCTGCTGACCTCTCGATAAATCGTATTGCAGTCGTCTTCATCGGTAATGGGAATCGCCCTTTGCGCCACGATATCGCCCGTGTCTGCCTCAGGCTCCAAGGTAATCATTGTATTTCCTGTGACGGTCTCTCCGTTGATGATTGCCCAATTCACTGGAGCGCGGCCTCGATACTTTGGCAGCAGCGATGCGTGAAAGCCGAGGCACGCCATTTTCGGAACGCGCAGTAGCTCCGGTTTTAGCAACTGAGTCCACCCCACTACCAGGAGGACGTCAGGCGCGTGTTGGCGGATCCAATCGACGGAGTTCGGCTGGTTTATGTTATGAACCCGAAGCGTGGCTATTCGCGCCTTTCTCGCCAATGGTGTGAGATCCGTTGCTGCTGACATTGTGGACATGCCGTCGGCATCCAAAGTTACGAAGCCCAGGATATTGTCTCCTCCCTCAATGAGTCGCCTGAATGGCGCGTGGGCCTCCATGTGCGCCCCGATGAAGACGATGCTGGGAGATGCGTTCGGGCTACGTGCGGGCATTTTCAGTTGAGCGTTTTCTCACTTGGTTGGGCCCAAAGCGGGAGTCATTCGACATACGGCTCGCGCCGACGAATTACTTCGCGTCACCCAGTGCATCATCCGCAAAGCCAACGTCGAGAACACTTCGTGTGGTACGCCGGGCCCTCCGAGTAGACCTGATTCCCAACAAGCACAGTGCGCGAGCGAGTCCGTAGATCGCAAATAGGACTGTAAGTGGAGCTACCATGCCCCACCTTTTTCGCGCTGCGGCATCGCGCGCGGCCAATGCGAACGAAGACAGGACCATAGCAAGAGGGCCGAGGAAGAGCGCGACGCTTTGTCCAGAGAGAAGAGCTACCGGTATACCGACGACAAGGGTCATGAGACAACACAAGATATACGCCGCCCAGAGAATGGACTTCAGGTTCCGTGAATGGAAGGGGTCCCTCAAGAACACCGAATGAACAGCGGCTCCATGCCACCGCTCCTTGCGATAAAAGCTGGCAACCGTCTGTGGCGTGCCCAGGTGCATCACACTCAGAGAGGGCACCGCCAGCACGCGCAGACCCAGGCGGGACGCACGGTGACAGAACTCGGAGTCCTCATTCGTCTCGATGGTTTCATCAAAGCCGCCGACCTTTCGAAGGGTGCTCCGAGCTAACAGCGAGTTCCCGCCAGGCACATAGGACACGGGGCCACGCTTGGTGTGTTGATCCCCATACCAAGCCTTGGCCAGCCAGGATGAGCCCTCGGGGATCGTGTAACGTGCTCCGATCACGGCGGATTCATCGACTTGCAGCAACTCGACGGCCTCACTCAGCCAGTGCGGAGGAGCAATACAATCCGCGTCAAGAAATGCCAGGAACTTGCCTTGAGAGGAGGCCGCGCCAAGATTGCGAAGAGCAGAAATGTGTGCACCCGTTTTGTGAACGACTGTCAAAGCCAGGGCTTTTTCGAAACGGCGGACAATTTCGAGAGTGCGATCCGTTGAGCCGTTGTCTACCAAAATCACTTCGAAAGCAGCACGTGGAAGAATTTGCTGTGTCAGAGAATTCAGGGATCGTCCGATTACATTCTCCTCGTTCAAGGTCGGAATAATCACCGACATTGCCATCTTCGGAATCGGTTCTCTATGGGTCACGTCGGTTGCTCACCGCTCGGAGTCGAAAGGCAGGGGACTGGGGCGCTGGCGGATTCCCGTTCTATTTACTTCCCACCATGATACAGGGAGTCCCAATCGTCCGATGATCTGTTGTAGGTTTTCAAAGTCGCCCGGCGATTTTCTGGTTGGCCGCACTCATCTGGAAAGCCTTCGTCGGCACGCTCGAATCTTTCCTCTAGGGGATCGGTTCACATCACGCCTACAGGCTGGGGCATCTCCTGGGCCGCGCCGGGATCGGGCACCGCGGCGTTGTCTGCGATGCGTAGCGTTCCGGCGTTTTCCTCAATCATCAATGCCCGGGAAACCATTCCGCCCAGGACCCACATGTAGCCGTTCACCTGAAGATACATCCACCGGTCTCCGAAGCAATTGGCTACGAAGGAAGAAACGACCCAACCGGCCAGGCCCAGCCCAAGGGAGGCCAGGAAAGGATCCCTGGCCTTCCGGAACAAGCCGTAGCTCGTGACAAAAGTCTTCGCCAGTAACCAAAGAAAAATGAGCAATCCCAGAATACCGGTCTCGACTAGAACTTTTACGTAAATATTGTGAGTGTCCTTGTAATTGCTTAAATGTTCGGTGTAAGCATAGGTGTCAAATCCAACGCCCACCAGTGGGTTGGTGTCGAAAACCTGCATCGCTTCGTGCCAAAGATTCACGCGCGTCGCCGCCGAATGGTCGAGTTCGCCGCTCGTCTGGTCGTAAGTCATCAGCACCCGCTGCTGGACGGCAGGAGGCACCAAGCTGGTCCACATACCCACGAAAAGGGCCAGCAGGACGAGCAGCTTACGCTGCTTCACCAAGCCGAGAAACAACCAACCGAACAGAAGCGCCAGATATCCGCCGCGCGAAAAGGTGAACATCAGGCAGATTGCTGAAACGATGGCCAACGCGACATAGCCAAGTTGCCACAGGCGCTTCCGCTCGAAAGCGGCCAACGCCAGCAGAAGTATCGCAACCTGCGCTTCGAAAGCACCGAGCCCGTTCACTCCGGCATAGCCCATCCCACCCTCGTCGCGTAGGTCATAGGAAAAGCTTGAAAAGTCGCGGCCCGCCACGACGTCCCAGAAGTTGCGATCCAATGCGAATGCGGTCAGACACATCAAGATGACCATCGCCTTCATCTGCCGGCTGGTCGGCTCTACGGCGGCCACGAGCAGGAGTATGGCTGGCATCGTGATGTACCCCTGCCAATCGCTAAACCGGGAGTCGCCCGGCCATGGCAAGGATCGTCCAAGATAGAACGAGCCCAGACACAGGGACACAAATGTGAAGAGGGCGTAACCGCACAGGAACTTGGTCCAAGGCGTCCTCGGCAGAACCGACTTCCCGCGCCACCACAGCCCCAGCACGACGGCTAGCAGCATGACGCCGACGACGCTCTGCCCAAGCGGCAAGTCGTTAAGACGGTACCGCAGGGTCTGCAGCGGAATCAGCGGCATCAGGAAATAGATCCCGATAACCGGCCTCCAGAACACGGTTAAGAAGAAGGCCACGATGCTCGAGACGTACAGAACATAGGGGAGATCTGGCTCAAAGCCGAAGTGCATAGCAACCTTTTAGGATGGGATGGGGCCGTTCATTAAACCGCTTTCATCGCCTCGGCCCGGATCGTCCTGCGGAAATTACGCGACGTGAGCGAAAGCGGCCATGACCAGAGCATCAATCTCATCCTTGTTTCGAACCACCCCAGCCACCTCGAGGAACCGTTGGTTGTGGTACCGCAGGTCCCGATAGTCGAGGATGACCCGAGCGTCAAAGGCTTTTTTGAGTTCCTCTATTCCGTCACGAAGTGAGTAATGCGCCTCGAAACCCAAACGGTTGCGGATTTTGTCAAAATTCACCCGGTAGTTCCGGCGGTCCGAGTTCGCCACGTGTTCAACGCGCGTATCGGGAAATATCTCTTGAATGACTTCTGCAACCTGTTGAAGGGTGTGATTCAGATGGATGTCTCCGACATTGAAAAGTTCTCCGCCGACAAGTCGAACAGGAGCTTCCAGCGTGAGCAGGATTGCTTCCACAACGTCACGCACATGAATGAAGGGCCGCCACTGCTGGCCGTTATAGATGGTGACGTTTCGGTCCTGTTTTGCTCTACCACACAGCAGATTAACGACCAGATCAAATCGGGGTCGATAGCCAAGGCCGAACACGGTCGCAAAGCGGAGGATCGTCGGGTCAAATCCCTCGCTCGCCGCAGCCAGAAGGGCTCGCTCGGAGTCCACTTTCGTTTGCGCATATACGGAGATCGGGTTCACTCTTGTGCGTTCGTCCACCTCATGCTCCGATGCCCCGTACACACTGCAACTCGATGCAAAGAGTAACCGACTGACACCGTGTCCTTTGGCGAGTTCGATCAACAGTCGAGTCGCCCCATAGTTAATCTCCCGTGCCGCCTCCCGGTCCTGCTCGCAAGCTGGATCGCCGACAATCGCTGCTAGATCGATAATCGCGTCGACCCCTCGCACAGCCCTGACGACATTCTGCATATTCCGGCAGTCCCCAACCATCAACTGAAAGTCTGGATGATTCTCCACCGACCGTAGTGGTTCCCTCCCGTACATCAGCGCATCCAGGACTCGGACTTTATAGTTGAGGTGAAGGAGATGCTCGACCAAAAGGGAGCCGATGTAGCCGGCTCCGCCGACGACCAGAACATGGACCTTGCCATTCACTGTTGCGCGCACGTTCTTTGGTTTTATGTCAAAGCGATTCTCAATATAATTTTTCAGAAAGCGCGAGAAACAAAGGCCGAAACTGGCCAGCACGGCGAAAGGAACAGCCACGCTCCTACCGACGTTCGATATTCCGACCAGCCAGTTTGCCCCGAAAAACAATATCACTCCTACGAAAACACCCTGTAGGATCAAACGGTTCTTGCGTCTGCCGCCGTAGCTTCGAGTGTGCGTGTAGAAACCAAGCAGGGCGAAGGTCAGCGGGAAAATCGGTGAAAGTATCCAGAAGAAACGAACGTAGTATCGCTCGAAATCCGTAATCAACTGCTGGGCCTCAGCTCCTGAACCCGTCGCTACTTGATAAACCACAGAAACGGCGAGGGCGGCAATCATACTGGAATGCACGACCAGGAAGTCCGCGATGACCCGCGGGACGGCCTCTTGGTAGCTGAGACTCCTCACCTTCATAGTCGTTCTCCTATTGCAGACAAGCCATGCGTTGAATCGCGAAGACCGCGCTCCGGGCGGCCTCCCGCACCGACTCAAACATGGGTAGAGTTACGGATTGACACTCGCATGTCGCGTACCAGAGATGCTTGTTGCTAGACGGCGATTTTTGCGTGCTCTCCAGGCGATCTGTTTGACACACTTTGTCACGTACTCGACTTGCGGCTCCGTCATCGCCGGATAGAGCGGCAGAGAAATCAAACGAGGGTACAATTTCAGGGCCTGCAGGCACTGGTTTTCGGGCCGATCGGCAAGTGGAGCGAAAAACGGATGTAGCGGGATGGGAATAAAATGCACGCTTGTACCAACGCCCAACCTCGTCAGTTCCACGATGAATTCATCGCGACTGATGTCGAGCCGGTCCAGGTTCAGACGGAGCATATAGAGGTGCCAAGAATGCCGGCAATGATCCTTGACTGGCGGGAGTTCGAACTCCTCGACGTCGGCGAACGCACGGTTGTAATCCTCCACGAGTCTGGTGCGGGCCCCGATGAAGCCTTCCAGCTTTCTGAGTTGATGGATGCCAATCGAGGACTGAATATCTGTGAGGTTGTACTTGAACCCCGAGCGCAACACCTCGTAATACCAATTGCCGCGATCCGAATAACGGTTCCAGGCGTTCTTACTGATGCCGTGCAGGCAAAGGATCTTTAATGACTCGGCCAGCGCCTCCTGCTGCGTGGCCACCATGCCGCCTTCGCCCGTCGTCAGGTTCTTGGTGGCGTAAAAACTGAAGACCGAAGCATCGCTCGATTCACCGGTTACGGGATTCCCGGCCCCAATGGGCAGGCCGCGATACTGTGACCCTGCCGCGTGCGCACAGTCTTCAATCACGCTTAGCCCGTGCTTCCGAGCGAGCGCCCAGATCGCGTCCATTTCGCACGGCAATCCGGCGAGGTGAACCGGCATGATGGCGCGCGTCCGCTCCGTAATCCGCGCGGACACCGACGCCGGATCGATGTTACCGTCGGCCCCCACGTCTGCCAGCACCGGTATGGCACCTACGTGGAAGATGACATTGACCGTGGAGCAGAAGGTAAGGGGAGTCGTAATGACTTCCGCCCCCGGGCCGATGTTCAGCGCGGTCAGCGCCAGATGCATGCCGGCGGTGCAAGAGCTAACTGCCTGCACATACGGAACTCCGACGTATTCGCGAAACTCCTGCTCGAACTGCGCCGTACGCGGCCCCGTTGTGAGCCAGCCTGATTCGAGCGTACGCACGACCTCGTCGATTTCCTCCCGGCCGATGCTCGGACGATGAAAGGGCACGCGAACAGTTGAGCTCATGAGTTACTCCAAATGCCGAACTTCCGTGAGTGGGCGAGAGGCTGTGCGTTTATCTTTGAGAAATGCGTCCCAACAAGCGAATGAGGACGCCGGTCGTCATCGAGTGATGCGGGTGAACACCGACGGGCCGCACAAGGTCTGTGTCGACGACGAAAAGTACCAGCGCAGGCCCGCAACACACCCCAATCCGTAAGAGAAGTGATAGGTAGCGAAGACGGCAGGAAGATACGGTAAAGTCGCCCATCCGTGCCGTCCTGCAGCCATGAGGGAAGCCGTTAGGATCGAGACGACGTAGGCTGCGGCTATCGTTAACCAAAGGATAGCGCTGATGGCAAACCACTGCGGTGCTCCGATGACCTTTGTGGCAGCCATCGAGGTCAGCAAGAAAATGTTCGAGAGAACAAACCCAATCGGTACGACGTGGCGCCAGGACCCCGGCAGACGGTGCTTTCGAATTACGGCTACTTTCCAAAAACCATATTGAAAATACTGATGGAAAAGGCTCGACAGAGTTGGTCGTGGCGAATACCAAGAGATGATGGCCGGACTCTGCCAGATTTTTCCACCGGCCCGCGTCATCCGCAGGTTCAGTTCGTCATCCTGGTTGCGAACGAGGACCTCGTCGAACAATCCGAGTCCTAACAGCGTTGTCTTGCGCCAACAGCCGTACGGCAACGTGTCGACCCAGCCTTCGTAGTTCACGTCGTGAAATTTGCCACCCCCGGTCGAAAAACGCGAATGATATGCGGCTGCCACGGCGCGGGCCCGAGCCCCCACGGCCCGTGTTCGCGCCGGGCCGCCGACATTGTCAGCGCCGGTGCGCTCCAGCGTCTCCACACAACGCCGACAGTAGTCCGGCGCGTAGGAAGTGTGGGCATCCATACGAATGATGATTTCTCCGCGCGCGCCGCGGATCGCCGCGTTGAGTCCGGTCGAAACAATCCCGCCCGGGTTGGGGATGAAGCGCAATTGGGGGTGCCGGGCGCCATACTCCTCAAGCACGATTCGCGTGCCGTCATCGCTCATGCCATCGGCGATGATCGCCTCCCAGAGGATGCCGGCCATGTCTTGGGACAGCAGCGAATCGAGCCAACCTCGGATATGTTTGATCTCATTGCGGCAGGCGACGACGATGGAGACTCGCGCGGCTTCGCTCGCGGTCATCAGCAACTCGTCTCCGATGCCGTCTGCTTGCACATTCCGTTGCGGCGGCGCTCGAGCACCTGGTAGTACTGTGCTAGATAGCTTTTTGCCATCACCTCAGCCGAAAATTTCTGGCTAACGTGTGAGCGTCCGCTCTCACCCAAGCGACACGCCAGTTCAGGGTCTGCGAGGAGGCGACGAATCGCGGCGCTCAGCCCGTTCACATCGGCCGGTTCAATCAATAATCCGGTCTGGTCGGAAATAACCAGCTTGGGTATCGCTCCCACGCGAGTGGCAATCACCGGCTTGCCAGCAGCCATGGCCTCGAGCAGACACATCGGCATCGACTCAACGAGCGAAGGCAGGACAACCATGTCCAGCGACGCGTAGACTCCGGGCATGTCGTCCCGCACACCCGCAAATACCACGTGAGGGCCAATTCCGAGCTGAGTTGCAAGCGTTTCCCATTCTTTTCGTGACGGACCTTCGCCCACGAAGACAAACGTAGTTTTCGGATGGACAGCGAGCACACGCTGTGCTGCATGTAGCAGGAGTTCGCCACCCTTATCCGGCACCAATCGCCCGACGAATCCGACAAGCGAATGGTCACGAGACGCAATCTCGTTTCGCAGCGTGGATCTGGCCCCGTTGAAGCGCTCGATGTCTACGCCGTTCGGGATCGTGGAGACCTGGTCGGGTGCGACTCCGGAACGCCGCAGAATGTCCGATACGACCTCGGAGACAGCAATGACTTTGTCAAATCTTCTCAGTATCAGTCGGTCGAGCGTGGCGTAGGCGCGCATGGTCACGAGCTTGCTGGGCCAGTTGTGGCTCGTGGCCAGGAGCGCCACACGATTCGGCCAAGTTGCCGCCCAGGAGTACAGGTCCGACTTGTACCCGTGCGGGTGCAAGACATCCACGTTGTGCTTGACCAGCAGCTTGCGAATTTCAGCCACCGTGTTCCAGTCCCATCTCCCGTTGCATTCCACAATCTCCACCACCAAGCCTTGCCGCCGCGCCTGTTCCCCCACCTCGGTATGGTGAAAGCGGGAATCGCAGAACACGCCGACGATCGAGCGGCAGCCCAACAAAGACAAGTTCCGGGCCAACGCAACCAGCATGTTCTCCGCACCGTAGTAACCCTCACTACTGATGAGAGATAAAATGGTCAACACGTCCTCTGGGGCTGCTCCCTATCCAGCAGTTCAAAGCGCGGCAGGCGTGGGTTGCTGGTTCGCGCGGAACTCCAGGCGGGATTTCGCTTTCGTTGCGCGCCAGCTCTTCCAGAAAGTTGTGTATTCGAACATCGTTGGCGAGAACCGATGGGTCGGTCCTACCACGTTGTCCTCGGAGATGTTGGAACGTGGGATCGCGAGACGGTCGCAGGTCGCCGTCCAAGCGCCGCGTTCAGTAGTGACGGCTAGCTGGAAGCCTTCCTCCGCCAGCAAGTGCCGCGTTTGGCTAGACCAGCTTCCGTTCGGATACGCAAACGCATCGCAACATTTCTGGAGCGCGGTCTCTATCGCGGTTTTCGACTGCCGTACTTCCTGGCGGGCCGTGTCCAACGGTATTCTCGTAAGGATCTGATGTGTCAGGGTGTGGGACCCAAAGCTGACACCCGCTCGATCCATCTCGGTGATTGCCGCCCAGGAAAGCGTGCGGTCTACGTCCGACGGGGCGATCGACATACCCTGCTCCTGCGCCTGTTCTGAGAGCTTCAACAGGTGCTGCTCTCGCGCCTCCGTCGCGTACTTCTTCAAGCCTTCGATCACCGCTTCGACTTCAGCTTCTTCGGCCGGCGGTCGCACTGCTCGCATCAGACCGACAACCGTCTCCGGCCAGAATGGGGAGTTCTGATCGATCAATCCAGGGCATAGAAAAACCGTGAGTGGGACCTCGAACTCGCGGGTGATTGGAAAGGCAACGGAATAGTTGTCGCTCCATCCATCATCAAAGGTAAACGCTACACGGATTCTCCTGCTGGGTTTCCCAGGCTCAGCCGCTCGCAAGTCCACCGGTTCGTATCGACCTACCACGTGTGCAACAAGCTCGCGGAACGTGCGCTCCCGAACCACGATTCCCGGCAGGCTGTGCGTTCTCAGGTAGTCGGCTTCGCCTAGGACTCGGTGCAACATCAGTGGGACAACCGCTCCGCCGGCGCGGAGTTGACGTTTCGCCCACCACAAGCACCCGCTCGTCACTAGCATGCCCGCCCATAACCATCGCAGAACGCGACGCGCATTCCCTAGAACGGGCTTCATTTCTCCTTGCTCCCTGTCGCGGATCGGATCGGACTCGCCTTCTTGGTGTCCGCTCCTTGGTGCGGACCCAAATAGCCGTAGTAGGGATTGGAATCGACCGTAGCTGCGTTGAAAATCACCCCATGGAGACGTGTCCCCAGCATTTCGAAGGCTCGTCTTGAGAGCTCCCGCGGGGTTGACTGGGCGCGGATTACCAGCAGGGCGGCGTCCGCCAAAGGTAACAGCTCAGCTACGTCTGCGGCTGGAAGCACTGGGGGAGCATCGAGCACCACCCAGCTATAATTCTCCCGAGCCCAGACTAAGAACCGCTTGACGCCGGACGCGTTTACCAGGCGAGAAGGGTTCTCGGGGATCTTTGCGACCAGTGCGGCGTGAAGGGAGAGTTCTTCGATCAGGTGGATCGCCTGACGCGGCTCCACCTTCCCTGCCCAGGCGTCCTCAATTCCCGGGGGTTTGATCGCACCGCCCCAGATGTTGCGGACGGTCGGCCGGCGGACATCCGCTTCCACCAAAAGTGTTGCGTCGCCTAGCGAGGCCAAGCACGCAGACAAATTCAGAGAAGTCAGAGTCTTGCCGTCTCCTTCTCCTGGGCTCGTAATCATTAGAACAGCTCCGGCAGGAAACTCGTGCCTCAAAGTTCGGCGCAAGAGACGGAACTGTTCAGCAGGCACTCCATGGGGATCGGTTTGAAAGACCAGGCGGGAGTCCTCCCGGAGTGGTAAGGCGAGACGGCGAAAACCGTTCGTTGACTTACCTGCCTCACCATGAATGTCGGGGCCTGGCAATGCCGGTGTTGAAAGATTTTCAACAGTCGACAAAGACCCGGACGATGGTACTTCAGGCTTCGACGGAGAGCTCCCGGCCGCAATCGAAGGCAAGGACTCAATCGGAGCCAGAAACGATTCTCCATCCCGGCTGGGCGTCCTTGCACGGGTTCCATTCCCCGATTTTGGACGCTCTTTCTCGGCTCGCACTAGCGCTTCGTAAAACCAGCTCATAAAAGTGAACTCCGAACTGTTTTGTTTGAACTGCGGTCGGGACTGGTAGGCTCTTGCCTTACAGGACCAGTCGGATTAGCCAAATGATGCGAATCAGCGCCACGCAAAGTAGCGCGCTAATGAGAGATGCGGAAATCGCCAATCGCCGATCTCGGCGCGCGTCGGCGGCGATTTCAATGCGCGGGATGAGCCCTACGATTCTTGCACCCTTAGGAAGCAGGGATTTCAATTCCATTTCCGTTTTTATCGCAGGACTGAGCGCTTCCGTGGCCAGCACGAAGAAAATCGAGACGACCAGAGCGACCAAGCCGGAGAGAGGAATGAGTATCTTTCGCGCCGGTTTGATAGGTTTCTCCGGGACCTGCGCCGGATCCAACACTGTAAATCGCTCGCCCTTTTGTTTCTGCTCTAGATCCGCAGCCATGTCGATGCTAAAGCTCTTGTCCAACAGAGTCTGATAGTTCTGCTTCGAAATCTCATAGTTGCGAGTCAATTCCACAAGTTGTTCGTCGCGCAAAGGAGCGGCATCCAGTCGCGCTTGGTAACCATCGATTTGGGATTGTGTGCGGTCCTGCTGGCCCTTGAGTTTCTTCATTTCCCGGTCGATCAGTTCCAGGCGAACGGCAGCGGCCGCCGGCCTGTCGGTTTCGTTGGTTGTTGGATCAATAGGGTCCGGCGGCAAAGACACCAAGCGTGTGTTGAGTTCTTCCAATCGGCGGGTTGCGGTGACTACGTCCGGGTAGCTGTCGGAATAGCGCTCGCGCAGTTGCTGAAGGCTCGCTTCGAGCTGGCGCTTTTCTAGTTCGACGCGCTGACGTTCCGTGAGATTGGCGGCGGGGGTCGCTGCGGTCGGCCCCGATGCTGGCAAGCTTGTTAATAGGACTTTTTCTTCATCCAGGCGGTTCATAGCATCTGCGTTCGCCTGTAAGGTCGAACGGAGACTAGCCAGGGCCTGAAGATTGTTCGCGGCTTGGTCCGGGGTTTCGCCTAGGTGCTTCATTTTGAACTGTCGTAACTGGTCTTCTTGCTGCTCGAGGCTGAGCTTGGCCGCCCCCAATTCTGAAGAGAGAAATTCCTTCGTTCCGGCAACCTGTTGCTCCCGACTGTTAACGTTCCATTGAATAAAACTCGCTGCCAACTCGTTCGCGACTTCCGCGACCACTATGGGCTGTTTACCTTGGTAACTTATCGTGAATGTGCTCAACTCTGGACCGGATCCCTGCTTCACGAGGATGGTGATGTCGTCTCGCATTTTCTCGATCAATTCTTCGGGCGAAAGAGATTTTCGGAGTTCGGGATAGAGGCTAAGTCTGTCGAGGATTTCCTGCAGGCGAGTTCTGCTGAGTACCTGCTGGGTGATCGTATTGAGCCGGGAGTACGCATCGGTGGTAACCGCGGGGCTCACGTACTTCTCCGGAATTTGCTGTGGGTCGACCAGTATCGTGGTGGTCGCCACATATATGCTTGGCAATTTTGCGATGATCGCTGCAAAAACAAGTGTCAGCGCAAAAGTCCCCACTAAGATATGCCATTTGTATCCGACAACCAGGCGCCAGTACACGCGGGCTTCCGCCATCCGTTGTGCCAAAGTTTCCGTGTTCATAGGGGTCCTCTTGTAGCCTGCGCTGCCCATATTGACGGGCGATCTGCTGCACAAGCCCGTTCCCGCGACGAGATAAGAACAAAAAGCCGAGAAATGCGGGGTCCGCGATACGCTGCTTCCCCGGCCTGTCGTTTGATTGACTCCATTTGTGGCGAAATGACCTAAGGACGAAAGCGGATGGTCACTAGCATCTGGACCGATATGGGCGCACCGTTCAGCGTCTCCGGCTCGTATCTCCAGTGGCGGAGGGCATCGAGGGCAGCCTGGCGTAGAAGTCGGGGGCCAGAAACAATCTGCATATCGGTCACCCTACCTCTCTCGTCGATCACGGTCTGGACAACGACGTCACCTTGTATGTGAGACTGCGGTGCGGCGGCCGGAAAAATAGGAATGACCGAGGAGAGGAGTCGGGGCTGCCGTATTTGCCCGCCGAGATGCAGCGGTCCGTCCGTGATCGATTCCTGCAGCGGAGGCGCAGCAAGATCAGAAGGACGGACAATTTCGGACAGCACGCTATCGTCACTCGAGGAAGCCGCCACGGGATCCGGCGCGGCCTGGATTTCGTATGCTTCCGCATGACGCGAAGTTGGGCGAGCATTTAGCGACTCGAAAAGGTCGGCCGTGACGTTTGGGACGGATCGCTCTGCCGCCGGTCTCACCTGACTCTGCTCCCTGTCAAATGGTTCGGTGGCCTTGAGAACCTCTGCTTCGGTTGCGGTGGATTCACTTGTTGATCTTCGCTTGGACGGATTGAACTGTTTAGTTCGCTCCGTTCGTTGAGGAGCGGAATTTTCGCCGAGATTCGTCGCTGCGGATGGCGCCGCTAGTTCTGGGGCAGGCTTGCCAGCAGCGTTCCCGACGGCCCCTGATCGAAACAAGAAGCTTCCACCCCCCGCCAAAACAGACAGAAGGGCAACCCCGGCCGCGAGTAGCCTTCTATTCTGCCAGGGCTTCGAACTCTTCTCGGCATGGGCTGCTATGCCGGGCCTGAGACCGTCTGTGGCCAGGCTTTGCCTGAACGTCTCGATGGTTGAAGCGTTCGTGACTGTGGTTGACGACGTCAAACGCTGCACTTCTTCCTGCGAGCTGACTGCGGTGAGGGAAGGTTCCGGCTTGCTCGCCGGAATGGCTGGAGCTGACTGCGCTGTGAGTGTCTTCACGTAGCCTGAAGGCAACTCTGGATTGGAAGCTATCGCGGCGGGCGCATGCACGACCGGCTCGGGCTGCCAGGCTATTCTAGGAACCAAGCTCGCCCAATGCTCCGCGAGCGAGGAAGGTTTTTGCGTTCGCCCGAGATCGGCAGTGGGCTCGAGGCGAAAATAGGATGCTACCTCGTCGATGATTTCAACAGAAACGTCGGGAGTATGCCGTGCATATGCCGCGACCAAGGCTTGCTCACAAATGCTATTCACCAACCTGGGGACTCCCGACGAATAGCGGTAAATGGCACCCACTGTTTCCGCAGGGAATATCGTGGTTGCCTGTAATTTCGCACCCGCAAGCGTGAGGCGTCGTTCGATATAGAGTCCGGTTTCCTCCTCGCAGAGAGGCTCTAGCTGGCAACGGATCGCGACGCGCTGTTTGAGTTGACGTAGCTCGAATGAATCCAATTTCTGGTCAAGCTCAGGCTGCCCCACTAAAAGGACCTGTAACAGCTTTTCTTGAGCGGTCTCGAAGTTTGTCAGTAGCCTGATTTCTTCGAGCACAGACGGGGACACTTGATGCGCTTCGTCGATTACCAAGACGGTGGTGAGACCTTTTTCATGCTGAGCGAGCAGAAATCCGTATAAAGCACGAAGGAGGTTTCCTTTCGTGGGTTCTGTGGCCTCAATTCCCAAGTCAAAGACTAGATAGCTCAAGAAATCGCTGACAGATAAGCTTGGTCCAATGATGTTGGCGAAGGGGATTCGCCGATTTTTCCACAAATCGCACAAGTAGCGCACCACCAGCGTCTTGCCGGTACCGACTTCGCCGGTCAAGACGACAAACCCTTTCCGCTGCAAAATAGAGTGGTAAATCGACGCAAGAGCCTCCTCGCTCCTTCCTGACGGACACATAAAGGAGGGATCTGGTGAGAGCTCAAACGGATTGCGAGTTAGTCCAAAAAAGGCTTTATACATGGGTTTAGCAACGCGACGGAATCGTCGTCGCTATGGAAAGTCCCACGCACGCGACCCAGTTTCCATCTTTGGAATCAAGGGTCGATGCGCTTGCATAAAGGAGTGCTGTTTTAGGTCTCACGCTTTTTCCCGCAACCTTTCACTTCTTGAAGTCGCAAATACAGAGGAGGAGGATGTTGCGAATTGCGTTTCCTCGGTAGATCCTTTGAGCGCCGTCGTCGAAGATCCGCCCCCTGCAATCGTCTGGGCAACGTCGTCGAAGTAGCCGGTACCCACAAATCGCTGGTGTCTTACCGCCTCGTAGCCATAACTTTCTGCCAGATCGAACTCGCTCTGTTGCAAGCGGAGGTAGGCGGCCATTCCTGTTTCGCGGAAATCACGAGCAAGGTCGAACATGCCGAGATTGAGGGAGTGGAACCCAGCGAGATTGACGAATTGGAATTTATAGCCCATGGCGCTGAGCGCCACCTGGAAATTGCGGATGGTCGTCGCATCGAGCTGCTTGACCCAGTTGAAAGAAGCCGAGCAGTTGTATGCAAGCAATTTGCCCGGGAATTGTTCGTGGATTGCAGCTGAGAATCTCTGGGCTTCCTTGAGATCAGGCGCCGAGGTCTCACACCAAAGCAGATCAGCATAAGGAGCATACGCTAATCCGCGAACGATCGCGGCATCGATCCCACCGCGAAACTCGAGGTAACCTTCGGGCGCTCTTTCGTCGGTGATGAACTTGCGATCGCGCGCGTCTGCATCATAGGTGATAAACCGCGCAGTGTTGGCGTCGGTGCGCGCGATCAACAAGGTCGGGACACCCATGACATCGGCAGCCAAACGCGCTGCAATCAGTTTCTGGATAAATTCTTGAATGGGAACGATGACCTTTCCTCCCATGTGGCCGCACTTCTTGGCAATGGAAAGTTGATCTTCAAAATGCACCGCTGCTGCGCCGGCTTCGATCATCGCCTTCATTAACTCAAAGGAATTGAGATTACCGCCGAAGCCCGCTTCTGCGTCCGCCACGATTGGCGCAAACCAGTGGATCTCGGTTCTGCCCTCGGCATGGTGGATCTGATCCGCGCGCTGCAAAGATTTATTGATATTTCGCACAAGATTGGGGACGCTGTCGGAAGGGGAGAGGCTTTCGTGAGGGTACATTTCTCTGGCCGCGTTCAGGTCAGCGGCGACCTGCCAGCCGCTAGCATAGATGGCTGACAGACCCGCGCGGACTTGCTGAATTGCTTGGTTTCCTGTCGTCGCGCCGAGCGCCGCTACATAGGGTTGACTTTGGAACAAATTCCAAAGCCGCTCAGCTCCGTTGCGGGCCAACGTGTATTCGATCTGTAAGGAGCCGCGAAGCCGAATCACATCGGCCGCCGTGTAGGGACGCTTGATCTCAGCCCAACGAGGTTTCTCGGTCCAATTCATCTAGATCACGGTACTCGCATCATCGTCTATCATTCGGCGCTCCTCTGTGCGGCCTGCGGTATCGAGGGGTTTGGTCAAATGAGGGTGATTTCTCTAAGCTCATCTAGCCAGGTGGTTGACCGGGCATTGGCCGATTGGCCCTCGTCGAGACGCCGGCGTGTGGACGCTCATGAATCGGGGTCACCCAAGCGCTATCGATTTCGGCTGCGACGGAGCGCCGGAGGAGCGTCACGGACAACACCAGGCGATGGTCCCCTTTGAAATTCAATAAGATTCCCTCGAGGCCGCAAAGAGCTCCGTGCTCAATCCTGACTCTCTGGCCGACCTGTAGGTACGGCCAAGGTTGACGGGGGAGCTGGGAATTCACCAGGGCGCGAAGAGCAGCAATTTCGCCGTCATCTACTGCGATGGGGGTATTGGCTATGCCAACGATCCCAATCATGCCAGGTGTCTTCAGTATGGGAAGTCGGTCTTGGGGATTGAACCTGCAAAAGAGGTAGCCGGGAAACAAAGGAACTTCCATCTGCTTGACCCGATCCGACCACTGCCGCCTGCACTTATAGCTAGGTAGGAACCACTCATATCCGTATCCACGGAGGAAAGTTGCGACGATGTTTTCAGATCGGGATCGAACTTGCAGGGCGAACCACCGCAATATCGAAACTCCGCCTGACAAATTCGAAGTAGTCTCTAATTCGGTCACGATATCACAGTTTCCCGTGTCGTCCAGCGGGACTGCATGAAGCTTCCGATCGGACAAGCTACCGCCACATCAGTCACAGCATTTGTTAGATTCCAAATTCTATGATGCAACGGGAAGGCCAATCTCCTCACCACACACGTTCAATCCCAATTACCTGATGGACTTGAGATTGCGTGTGAGACGGGATTCCAAGAATGTGATTTGAGAGAAGTGATGTAATAAGTTTGTTTCGAAATAGAAGAATTGTTTTTATATTCCGTGGGTACCCATCGCCAGGGGCCCGGGTTCAGATCTGTTGCGAGTGGATACGACTTGGCAGTGCGTGTTCTGGGTTTTGACGAACACTCAGAATCGGGTGGGAATCGTGGCTGTGACCCGGTTGGAATCGACCCTTCGAGGTTCGACTGAATTGAGGGCTATCCGTTTGATGTTGGTAAGAGAGGCTTGACCAAGCCACGCTCACGAAGTCGGCTTAAGCCGCTCCGCGACGAATTCAGCGCAACTGAAGACCAGCCAAGCCCTCGCTGACATGATTCGTACCAATTTTCTCAACCAGTGTTCGGCTTAGTAATGCCACCGGACGGCTATGCGATGTGGGCTGGTTCAAAGTCCGTAGCAGGCGAAGCACGATTCTTGGACCTTCTCCCAGGCCCTCGTGGCGGGACTCCGGCTTCCCTCAATTTGTAAAGAAGAGCAGCGTAACTGATGCTCAGGACGCGAGCAGTCGTCCGACGATTCCATCGGTGAGCTTCCAGAGCTTTCAGGATGATCTTTTGCTCAAGCTCTTTAGTGGCCTTTCGTGTCACATCCTTTAGTTTTATGGTCCCTTCGATCGGGTTCTCGGCACTCAGGTCCCCCTGATGGCCATTCTCCATCGCCCCGCTGAGTGTCTCTTCACTGCCCGTAATAACGTAGCGCTTGATGATGTTTTCGAACTCCCGAATGTTTCCGGGCCAGCTATATTTTTCCAGGGCTCGAATTGATCGGCTGGACAGAGTACGGACCGGGCGGTTGAAGTCTCTTCCATATTTGTCAAGAAAGTAGTTCGCCAGAACAGGAATGTCACAAGTCCGCTGCTGTAAACTGGGCAGTTCAATCGTCAGAACGTTAATCCGGTAGTAAAGATCGTGACGAAAGGTACCTGCCTTGATTTCTTTTTCGAGTTGGCGATTCGTTGCGCAAATGAAGCGCACCTCGACCTGTCGCTCCTGTTGGCCGCCGATTCGGCAGAACTCTCCATCCTGCAGTAACTGCAAGAGTTTTGCCTGGAGGCTGGGTTCGAGCTCGGCAATCTCATCCAAGAAGAGCGTGCCCCGGTGCGCCAACTCGATCCGCCCGGGCTTAGAAGCATACGCACCCGTGAAGGCACCTTTCTGATATCCGAACAGTTCGCTTTCAAATAGCGTGCCCGGAATCGCTGGGCAGTTGACCTTCACGAACGTGCCGTGCCTCCACGAAGAACGGTGATGGATGAAGCGCGCAAGGATTTCTTTGCCGCTACCGCTCGGTCCTTGAAGGAGGATCGGGACATTCGCGCCAGCGGCAACGTCAACGCTCAGCCGCACAGCCTCCATAGCAGGAGATCTGCCAAAGATCACTTCCTCTGGTGGCGATGCTGCTTTGTGCATCGTGAAAGTTTCAACTTTGGTCGAAGCATGTTCCATCGTCATAATCCGGTCGAAACTTAGAGGCTCCTTGATCTAATTTACTCTTCCACCCGATCTTCTGTTCCTTACCCGGCCAGGTTTACGGCTGTTAGGCTCCAGCTCATGATTGAAAACCTTTATCGTCTCTGTTGCTGCCGCAAAACCGTCGTGTGCCTGCGATGGATCCGCCTTCTCCACGCGAACAACCCGACCCTGTGCCTGTATTCGCACTCCTTGAGCGGTCGCGGAGTGAAAGGAAACTTCGAGCTGGACCGTTGTTCCGACAGGCGGGCAGGAATTCGCCACTACAAATACTCCCACCTCGGAGATGTCACGGGTCAAGCTTTCTTCTCGGTGGTAGATTCCTTCAAGATCCTCCCAAGAGAAACCAACTTGGGTTCTCAAATCGTAACGATGGCTTCGTCGGCGGTCCATTACCTCTAGTACTGTAAATCTTTTTCCCAATGTTGAGCCATCGATTCTTCGAAACGATTCCGATGGAACGCCAATAGCCGCCATAATTTGTCGCCTTCTGGATCGCGGGACAATCTAATCGTTAGATTCAAAATGAACAAGAGGCAATAGTTCTCAAGGGTTCGGTAGCACCGGGATGCGGAACAGTCAGGGATCTTTTGCCTATAGCGGTGTGACGGTCGTCTCGATCTTAGGTGGAAACTTCCCTACTCAAGCCAGGCGCTCTATCAACGAATTCGGGGTAAAAGGTACCCTGCAATTATGTAACCGCGTCAGAGCGAGTCCCCGATTGTTCATTATTATCTGAATTGTCTGAAGAATTTATCATCGATGAATGACAATTTGCTTGACTCGATCGTCGTCAAATCCCTACAATCCAAATCCCCTGTGTGCGCGCTCGCAAAATGTTCTAGAAATTCCAGGCAGGATTTTCGCGAAAAGTGAGTGGATGGTGGCGACTCCCACAACGTCGGTAAGTGCCGGATCGGTTGGCAATGAGTTGTCGACGTCCCGCCGTGAGAGAATCCGTGTCCTCATCGCCGACGATAGTCGAATGAGTTGCCACCTCCTCAAAAGTGCGATCACGCGATCGCGTTTTGTCTTTGATGTCGTTGCTTGCGCGACAACTCGCATTGAGATCCTTCAATTTCTGAAGATAGGCCAAGTGGACATCGCGCTTGTCAACCAAGACTTGGCGGATGGACCGTTCATGGGTTTCCAGATTGTGAATGAGCTAAGAGTCTCTTTTCCCAAGACGCGCGTCATTCTCTTGCTCAAGTCAGTGCCTGACGAGATGATTGTCGATGCGTTTCGAAGCGGGACAAAAGGTGTTTTCTGTCGAACGGAACCTCTATCATCGCTTTGCAAGTGCATCCGCTCAGTTCATCGTGGGCAAATCTGGGCCAACAGTAAACAGCTCCACTTGCTTCTCGAGGCCTTGATCAGTGCAACGCCTCTTCGTGCCGCGAGCTTTCAAGGTCGATCCTTGCTGACCAAGAGGGAAGATGAGGTAGTCAATCTTGTAGCTGACGGCCTCTCCAACCGAGCGATCGGACAAGACCTGGGCATTAGCGAGCACACAGTAAGCAACTATCTTTTCAAGATCTATGACAAATTGGGAATATCAAGTCGTGTAGAGTTGGTCCTCTACACCCTCACGCGGCGCTACGCTCAGCGTTCACCGACGTGAACCTCCTGCGATCGACGTCGCGCGCGTGTTTGTACCAGCTCCGGCGGGCGCCGAACGACTGGAATTACATCGCTAGGTTGCGCCTTCACTCCCGCCGGAACGCCGTCGGCTAGCGCTTCCAGTTCGACAACGACCTTGTCCGTTTCGATCTTAAGCACAATTTCACCCTTGATGACGGTTTCGCCTTCCTTCTTCCGCCAGGAGACGAGCGTCCGAGTGTCCTCGGTCATTTCTAATGCGGGCATTACGACGCTCATGGGCATGTTCGGTTCGACGATCCGGGAACATCGGACTGTCGATCAATATGTACGTCAAGAGTGTGGCGGAGTCAGGAGTTAACGCGATGGATTGGCTCGGAGCAGAGTCGCGAAAAAAGGGAACTTACAGCGGCCCTGCAACAAACGGCACCAACCGTCCGAATCAGGTCCGCGCAACTGCTTGTCTGCTAGCGGAATGGGTGGAGCCGAGGCCCGGACTTGAACCGGGGACCTGCCGATTACGAATCGGCTGCTCTACCAACTGAGCTACCTCGGCAGCGTCACCGACTGTAACATCGTGGCGAAAAATCTGTCAAACCACCGCGCCTGCCCAATTTCCCCTTTTCTCGTTCCGTTTAAGGTTTACCGTTTGCACGCTTCGGACGAGACCATATTTGGTTTGAACTTGACACGTCTTTGTTTCCTATAGTATTAACCGAGCCAGGAATGCGTGTATCCGTGCCACTGTGCACGTGACTCGGTTCAATTGGGGGAGGGTGGAAAATGGTAAATACTAAGAAGTCGTTGCGGTGTGTCTTGGTGTGCGTTTTGAGCGCGCTGATTTTCATCGGGATTAGCGCGAACCGTGCCGCGGCGCAGTCGGCGGGAACGGGTGCACTCACCGGGACAATCACCGACCAGTCGGGCAAATCGGTCCCGAATGCGACGGTAACAATTACCAATTCCGGAACGAACCAGGAGCGCGCTACTACCACGGGCCCCGATGGAGTGTACAAGTTCTCTCTGCTGCCGCCTGCAACCTATCGGGTTCGGTTCGCCGCCGCGGGCTTCAAGTCCGCCGAAGTTTCCGGCGTCGTGATTGACGTTACCGAGACACCTCTTCTCGACAAGGTACTCGAGGTTGGCGCCGTAACTCAGACCGTCACTGTTGAGAGCAACGTTGAAACCCTCCAGACGCAGAGCTCCACGCTCGGCACCACGGTAACCGGCGGTCAGATCAACGCGCTCCCCATGGCCCAGCGCAACTACACTGAGATTCTAGGTCTCTCGGCTGGTACCAGCGGATCACCGGAAAACGCCACGACCTTGGGCAAGGGCACCCAGGATATTAGCGTGAATGGAAATGACCCCGGCCAGAACAACTTCCAGATGGATGGAGTGGCGATTGACAACATCGCCAACCGCGGAAGCGCAGGAGACTTCGGGATTTACGCGGGTATCGGAATCCCTAATCCTGACGCAATCGAAGAGTTTAAGGTCCAGACCTCGACCTACGACGCCAGCTACGGCCGCAACCCCGGCGCAAACGTCAACGTGGTCACCAAGAGCGGCACGAACGCGTTTCACGGTTCGGTGTTTGAATTTACGCGTGATTCGATCCTGAATTCCAGCGACTACTTCTACAACCTGACTCCCGATCAGCCTCACCAGACCTTGAACCAGCAGCAGTTTGGTGGCTCGGTCGGCGGCCCGATCAAGAAGGACAAGCTGTTCTTCTTCTTCAGTTATCAGGGAACGCGCTCCAAGAACGGCGTGACAGCCCTTGGCACAACCTTCGGCGCGCAATTGCCCCCGATCCCGACCGGGGCCCGCAGCACGGATCCGACGTCCCCGTGGGCGGTGGCGTTAGCCGCGGCAAACTGCACTGCAAATAATACGAATCCCATCTACTTCAACCCGCAAACGGATCCCGGAAGCGTTGACCCGCAGCACTTGACCTTGGCCGGCGGGGGAGAGCCACTGTGCGACGGTACCAACTTAAATCCTGTGACGCTCAAGATACTGAATCTTCCGGGACCGACCAAGAGCGGGTTCTACTATCCCACGACAAATGTCGCCAACGGTCCGTCGGCCACTCCGGGATGCTTCTCGAACTTCGACGCGGCGAAGAATCCTTCGCCCAACGCCTACTACACCTGCAATTTCAGCATCCCTGCTATCTACAACGAAGATCAATACATTGGAAATGGCGACTACATCCTCAACAGCAAGAACACGCTCGCGACTCGATTCTTCTATTCGCGAAATCCTCAGCTGACTACGTTGAATGGCGATCTGCCAGGTACACCCCAACTGAACTATTACTCGAATATCAACGGCCTGCTCAAGCTAACGACACTCGTCAGCAACAACTTTGTTAACGAGGCCCGCGTGTCGTACCAGCGCCTGTTCGCCGAAGGTTCTCAACAGGTCCCGGCGGGAGCAAGCTACGCAAACTTGGGCATGACCTCTAGCACACCAAGCTCGCCTTCGCTGACTCAGCCGCCTTTCACAGTAATAGCCACGGGCAATTACGACATTTTTGGCACGATTGACCCCGATTTCAGCCCGGTCAACCAGTTCCAGGAAGCAGATCAAATATCCTGGTCGCACAACAAGCACACGATCCGAGCGGGCGTTGAGTTCGAGCAAACTCAGTGGAACCTGCTGTTTCAGGGCTTGGAGCGGGGACTATTGGTGGTGGGCTCCTTCAACGATCTGCTCGTTGGCGAGCCTGGGAACATCATTCAGTGCCTGTTCTGCGTAACAAGCGGACCCAATGGCATCCCGCATCACTATCGGCTGCCGAACTTCGATGCCTTCGTGCAGGATGATTATAAGATCAGTTCTCGGCTCACGTTGAATTTGGGCCTCCGTTGGGAGTACGACGGAACGCTAACGGATACACAGGGCAACGCTACCAACATTTGGACCAGCGCTCTCAGTCAAGTGCCTAACTCCGCCGTACCGACAACCTTGGCAGACGCACTCGCAAATCCAGCCCTGAGCTTGGCTGGCAACGTGGTCCCGAGGAATTACCAGAGGTTTTACGGCCCACCGCCCCCAGGAGTTCTTACCAACTCAAATGACACTGCCCTTAACCAACATGTCCCGTTGAGCAACTTTGCCCCACGCATCGGAATGGCGTGGCAACCTCTGGACAGCAATAAGTTGGTTGTCCGCGCTGGCTTTGGCATCTTCTATGATCGCGTCGCACTCGATAGGTTCGTGCACGCGATTGAACAGGGCAATCCGTACTCGGTTACGCTCGACTATGGCTTCCCGAATGGTCAGTCCTTGGCCACTCCATACGCTGCGCCTGTGCTGGTGCCCCTGCCCCATCCCCCAGCCGGGGTCCCCGCGAATTACGGCTTTGCGCCGCGCTACTTTGACGCGGATTGCGCGTCTGCCGCGTTCCAGACATGCGCCTTCCCGTCGAATAACCTGTTCCCGGGTCAGCCGGGAAGTTCCTTCCTGAGCACTCCTCTGCTGGATGCCGATACACACACTCCTCTTATCCAGCAGTACAACCTTGGCATCCAGTATGAGTTTATGCCCAGGTGGGTCTTGGAACTCGGCTATGTTGGCTCGAAGGGTGTTAACCTCGTTGATTACAATCACAATATCAACGGCGCGCAGCTGGTTGCGTCTCCCGCCAATCCACTCATTGAGAATGGCAGCATCAGCGGTCCTGGCGGAGTGGACATCACGAACAACACCGTACCGAATGTTCTCGCTCGCGTTCCATTCTTGGGTTACCAGCCTCAGGGTTTGCAGATCACCGCGTTCGATGGCCGGTCCAATTACAACAGCCTTCAGGCCACCGTCCGTCACCAGTTTTCTCACGGACTGCAAGTTCAAGCGGCCTATACGTGGAGCAAGGTTCTTTCCGACTTAATCGGAACTTCTGCTAACAGCAACGACGCGCTGGACCTGAATCAACAATATGGACCGGCATCGTTCAACAACTACCAGCGCTTCATCGTCAGCTACAGCTACGATCTGCCGTTCGGAAAGGGCATGACCGGAGTCGAAGGAAAGTTGGTCAACGGCTGGAACGTCTCCGGTGTCACGGTCGTCCAGGATGGTAATCCGATCACGATCATTGACAGCAACAACGGGGCCGCCTTCGGTACAAACGGTACGGGGACAGACAGCGGATTCGTCAGGGCGAATTATTGTTCAGGCGCCACCGCTGGGGATCTCAAGACCCCGGGTGGTACCCAGAAGAATTTGAACGATTATTTCAATACAGCCGCGTTTTGCACGGCGCCTAACGTGCCGAATGGCGTTGCAGTCCTCAACCCGAACACAGGGGTGCTTCAGGAGCCGACGGGATACGGCGATATCCCTCCCGGAGTCGTCACCGGTCCGGGCGAATTCAACTGGGATATCTCGATCATCAAGACGACTCCGATATTCGGAGAAGGCAAGGTACTGCAATTCCGGACGGAATTCTACAACGCCTTCAATCACGCTCAGTTCGGCAATCCCGCGGGAGCGTTCTCCGTCGGCAGCCCGCTCGAGCTTCCGAACGTGGCAGCGTCAAACTTCGGAATCATCAACACTTCGTCTGTCAACCCGCGCATCATTCAATTTGCCTTGAAGTTCCTGTTCTAGGCATAGCATTCGCGGCGAGCGCGCCGCAGGTCGAAACAGATTGTGACAAACGGCTGGCCGGACCAAGAAATCCGGCCAGTCTTTTGTTCTTACCCGCACCACCCTGGTTCCATTCATCGAAAGATGGCAGGCGTAAGCCTTGCGCTTTCTCTCTGCCGACTCTGCGTGCTCCGCGGTAGGGCACTTGCTCGCCTAATTCGATGCGTTGCGAATCGTTATTACAATACGCTTCGTCAGGTGTGATGGCATTACGCGGCACAAACGCATGCTTCGATCTTGACTCCGCATAGTCGTTGGCATAACGTCGTCGCGAAGCTGCAAATTACGTCGAGCAGATTGTTTTGGATGCCTCGATACTGGCGGTTCTTAGGAGGTTTTTTTCGTGGCGACTCATTTCACTTTGAACGGCAAGCCCCAGACGATAAGCGTCAATCCAGATATGCCGCTACTCTGGGTACTTCGCGACACACTCAACATGACCGGCACAAAATTCGGCTGCGGGTTGGGTTTGTGCGGCGCCTGCACCGTCCATATCAATGGCGACGCGATCCGCTCATGCATTACTCCGATTTCCAGCGTGGCCGGAAAGAGCGTAATGACGATCGAGGGGCTTTCTCCTGATCGCAGCCACCCCGTCCAGCGGGCCTGGATCGATATTGACGTTCCTCAGTGCGGCTATTGCCAGTCGGGCCAGATCATGACGGCCTCCGCGCTCCTCGCCAAGACTCCGAAACCGACCGACACGGAAATTGACGCCGCCATGACCGGCAACATCTGCCGCTGTGGCACCTACCCCAGAATTCGCCGGGCGATTCATCGCGCGGCCGAGCTGCACGAGGCCTCGGCCAAGCCGGCCAGCGCCAGCGCTGAGGCGGTTCCGTCCACCGACGCCGTCCTTGCAGGAGGTGCGGAATGAGCGCCATCACGATTCCGCTGGATCGTCGCAGCTTCCTCAAGACGGGCATTGCCGGCGCTACCGGCCTCGTCATCGGCTTCTATCTGCCGGGGCGTCGCGAGGTGCTTGCAGCCGCATCCACAGCCGCGCCTGTGGTGCTCAACGCATTCATTCAGGTCACGCCAGACGATAAGGTGACGATCCTGATCAACAAATCCGAAATGGGTCAGGGCGTGGAAACCTCTCTCGCGATGCTCGCCGCCGAAGAGCTTGAATGCGATTGGAAGCGAATTCACACCGAGTTCGCCCCAGCTGCGACGGTGTACTTCGACCCTGCGTTTGGCATGCAGGGTACTGGCGGCAGCCAGAGCATTCATTCCGCCTGGGAACCGATGCGCAAGGCCGGCGCGACAGCACGCGTGATGCTAATTGGAGCGGCAGCCCAGAAATGGGGTGTGGATGCGTCGGAATGCCGCGCGGAGAACGGCGCAGTCGTTCACACCGCAACGAAGCGCAGCGCCACCTTTGGCAGCCTCGCGGAAGCCGCCGGGCAGATGCCTCAGCCGAAAGAGGTTAAGCTCAAGGATCCAAGCCAGTTCACGATCGTCGGCAAGCCCACCAAGCGCGTGGACACCCCCAAGAAAGTAAACGGCACCGCCGAGTTTGGAATTGACGTTCGCCTGCCGGGCATGCTCCACGCTTCTGTCGAGCACTGTCCCGTTTTCGGCGGCAAAGTCGCCAGCTTCGACGCCACGAGGGTCAAAGCAATCCCTGGCGTCAAAGACGTCATTCAAATTCCGACCGGAGTCGCCGTAGTTGCGGACAACACGTGGACTGCGTTTCAGGCCCGCAAGGCTCTCGATATCAAATGGGACGAGGGTCCGAACGCCGCCATCACCAGTGCGAGCATCCGGAAGTCATTCGAGGACGCGTGTCAGACGCCCGGCGTGGTCTCGCGCAAGGAAGGCGACGCCGCTGCTGCGCTTGCGAGCGCGGCGCAGAAGATCGAAGCCGTATATGACGCTCCCTATCAGGCGCATTGCACAATGGAGCCGATGAACGGCACAGCGGACGTGCGGGCGGACGGCGTGGATCTCTGGGTTCCCACGCAGTTCCAGACGCCTTCGCAGGGCACCGCAGCGGGGATCACCGGCCTGAAGCCGGACGCCGTAAAGGTTCACACGACCTATCTTGGTGGTGGGTTCGGTCGGCGCGGCTGGTCAGATTTCGTGGCCGAATCGACCGTGATTTCGAAGGCAATGGGAGCGCCCGTGCAGGTCACCTGGACGCGGGAAGACGACATCCAACACGATTACTATCGTCCCGCCTCCTACATCAAGATGTCCGCGGGACTGGATGCGAACGGCAAACCGACGGCATTCACCGCCCGCGTCGCCTGCGATTCGATCATGAGTTGGTTTTTCCCAGGTTCGATCAAGAATGGCCTCGACAGCAGCAGCGTGGAAGGCGTTTCCGATATCGCCTACGACATTCCCAATGTCCTGGTGGATTATCACCTGATGGCGGGGCCGATTCCGATGGGTTTCTGGAGGTCGGTCGGCGCCTCGCAAAACGGATTTTTCAGCGAGAGCTTTGTTGACGAGCTTGCGGCCGCGGCCAAGAAAGATCCGTACGAATTTCGTCGCGATCTTCTGTCCAAGAAGTCCCGTCACCTGGCCGTTTTGAATCTGGCCGCCGAAAAGGCCGGATGGGGCACAACGCTGCCGAAGGGCCGCTTCCGCGGAATCGCCTGCCTCGAAGCATTCTCGACGTATGCCGCCGAGGTCGTGGAGATTTCCCTCGACAAGGACGGCACGGTCAATGTCCATCGCGTTGTTTGCGCCATGGATTGCGGTCGCGTCATCAATCCCGCGAGCGCCGAGGCACAGGTCACGGGCGCCGTGGTCTATGGAATTACGGCCGCGCTCAAGACTGAGATCACAATTGACCGCGGTCGCGTCGTACAAACGAACTTTGGCGACAATCCGATGCTGCGCATGAACGAATCGCCAAAGATCGAAGTCCACTTTGTCCCGAGCGAGGAAACTCCCACGGGGCTAGGCGAGCCGGCAGTCCCGCCGGTCGCTCCGGCGATTGCCAACGCGATCTTTGCGGCAACCGGCAAGCGCATTCGACACATGCCGATCAAGCCGGAAGACATCGTCTAGCGGACAAACGGCCTGGGAGGAATAAAAAGAGGCGCCCGTAAGGGTGGCCTTTCCTTCCTGGGTGTCGTTCTTCAGGCTGAAATGTAGCGTCGCAATCTTCAGCGCGGCGTCCCGCTTCTTGTTCGGAATCTCATCCCGCGTCGCTACCGCGAAAACGGATACATGAGCCACGCGATTCCCACGCCGATCGCCAGAAATAGCGCGAGCGACCACAGCGCGTATTTGATTCTCCCCGCAATTGTCTGCCGGCCGAGGCACGCGAAAGCGACTGACACACATAGCGCGAAAACTACCATCGCCGCAAAATGGCTGAGATGGACGCCGGTTCCGAACATTCAGGGTTTCCGCCCGCTGGCAATCCGGTACGCATCCAGCGCGCCGAGAATGTTCACCACTCCCGCGGCCGCAAGGAACCGCGTGCCGTAATCGCCTGCAGCGCGCGAGACGTCGGGCCCGGCCGCTTCGAGCACGCGCGGTAGAAAGTAAAACACGCCCGAACAAGCATCGGCAACGAAGCCGAGTGCGCCGAATGGATCGGTCGAGTGCGTGCCAAATGCCTCGCCGCGCATGCCGTAGCCTGCCACGGCCAGTCCCGCAACCGCCAGGAAAAGGAAAAGCGCGCGGCCCCAGCGCCAGAGCAGCAAATGCCCAAGCCCCGGCACCGCCCATGCGGCGATTGCCACCAGGACTGCAACAGCCCCAGCAATATTGTTTCTTTTTTCGATCAAAGGAGCGTCGGACGCCATCGGTCAGCCGAGTAGCGGCAGAATCTCTTCCTGAATCGCGCCGGTAACGCGAGCCTCGCGTTCGCCGACGTAGACGTTCACCTCGCTCCGAATGCCGAACTCCGGGAGGTAAATTCCGGGCTCGATGGAAAAACACGTCCGCGGCACGATTTTGCGGTCGTCGCGCGTCTCCAGACCGTCCATGTTGGCGCCATTGCCGTGGACATCCTGGCCGATGCTGTGTCCCGTACGGTGCACGAAGTACTTCGCATAGCCCGCTTTCCGAATCACCTCGCGCGCCGCGCGATCCACTTCCCAGCCATGAACGGTGCGCCCGCGCGCCGTGGCTTCGCGGACAAATTCGATGGCGCGATCTCTCGCCTGGCGCACGATGCGGAATATTTTTGCGTACGCCTCCGGAACGCGCTCGCCGAGATAGCCGACCCACGTAATGTCGTAATAGACGCTGCCCGGCCGATCACATTTCGCCCATATGTCGAGCAGCAGCAAATCTCCTGCGCGTATCGGGCGCGAGCCATTCGGTTTCGGCTCGTAGTGAGGGTTGCCGTTGTTTGGCTGCACCGCTGCCACGGGCGGATCGACCGTCGTGAGCCCATTCGCGCGAAACCGCTCGAGGATCCACAATTGCAGTTCGTATTCGGTGAGGGGCTGGCCTTCTCGCACCCGGGCGGCCGCGCGTTCAAAAGCTGCGCTTGTGATGCGGTCCACAATTTCGCCCGCCTCCAGATGCCATGCGAGCTGCTCGGGCGTCCATACGGCCTCGAATTTCTGGACCAGGTCCGCGGACGTGACCACTTTCTTCTTTAGCTTCCGCACCAGCTCGACTGTTCCGGCGTCCACCAGTCCGATGTAGGGAATGTTATTTTCGGGCGAATACTGCATGGCGATCTTTCGGGCGCCGGAAAGAAGTTTCCGCAGTTGGGTATGAAGCTCGTCCCATCCTGCATAGACCTGCTTACGTCCCGTAAGCGAATCGAGCGCGCCTTGTTCGATTCGATGTACCAATTTTCGGGGCTCGCCCCGCGAAGGAATGAAGTAAAACCACCGCCGCGTCGCCATCCCGTTGTCGCCAAGACCGAGAATTCGGACGGCGATCGGGTCGCGATGGTGATGGTCGTAGAAAAGCCAGCCGTCCGTCTTGCTGGCCCTCAATTCCGTTTGGATCGCCTTGATGTCTGGCATGACGATGGTCTGACTCTCCACTCAAGAAAGCATTTTACGAAGCCAGTTCGACCGATCAGGCTGGTTTCGCTTCGAACAGCGCCGCGACCTGCAGGCGCAATACGCCCGCGATCGAGACGCGCTTCGTCCGGCTCTTTTCGCCCGCGACGATTCTAACAGCCGAGACGGGCACCTTCAAACGCTCTGCCAGCAACCGGCAGAGCGCGTGGTTCGCGCGGTCGTCCACGGGTGGCGCCGTCAACCGCACCTTCAGCGCGCCGTTGTATTTGCCCCCGACGGCGTTGCGGCTAGATCTCGGCGCCACACGTACCGTAATCTCGACCGCGCCATCGCGTTCTTTAATTTCCATTTGTTGCCCGCTGTATCACATCAGAACATATCATTCGCTGCTCTTTTGCCGAGCCGGATTCGCCGCGCGGGAACTCCTTGCCTCGGTTCGATTCCCCTCGTACAATCCTCGCTCTTCAAACATTTCCCATGCCATCGTCCCCGAAGACTCCGCTTACGAAGAACCAGGTGCGCGGTTTTTGGGCCTCGTGGGCCGGATGGGCGCTCGATGGAATGGACTCCTTCATCTACGCGCTCGTTCTGGTCCCGGCGATGCGCGAGCTTTTGCCGAAGTCGGGTATTCCGGCAACTGTTGCCAATGTAGGCTTCTACGGTGGGCTGCTGTTTGCCCTTTTTCTCGTAGGATGGGGATTGGCGTTCATCTGGGGACCTGTAGCCGATCGATACGGCCGCGTGCGCACCCTTGCGTTCACGATCCTTTGCTACTCGCTGTTCACATTTCTGGCGGCTTTCGGTCAGAACATTTGGGAGGTCGCGATCTGCAGGTTGCTCGCCGGCGTAGGAATCGGGGGCGAATGGGCGATGGGCGGAACGTTCGTCGCCGAAGAGTGGCCCGAGGATCGCCGCAAGATGGGCGCGGGCTACATGCACACCGGCTATTATTTTGGATTCTTTCTCGCGGCTCTCGCAAACCATTTTATCGGCGAGAACCACGGTTGGCGGCCGATGTTCATGATCGGAGGGGCGCCTGCGATTTTGATCGGGTTGATTCTTTACAGTGTCCGCGAGCCGGAGCGTTGGAAGGCTCGCGCCAAGCGGGTTGCGAGCCCGTTCGTTACGATCTTCAAACCGGAATATCGCTGGCGCACGCTGCTGAACTCCGCGTATGTCTTGATCTCAATTATCGGGTTGTGGGCCGGTACCGTGTACGTCCCGACCGGAGTCAACGAGATTGCCGGCCGCATGCATCTGGCCACCGGTCTCGCGCCGAAACTGGCCACCTATGCCACGGTAGTGCTTTCGGTGGGCACAATAGTCGGTTGCCTTCCTCTCCCGTGGATTGCCGAGAGGCTCGGTCGGCGCCTGACGTTGGGAGTGTTTTTCGTCATCATGGCTATTTCGATCAGCGCCAGTTTCGGTTTGGCTTTTTACCTGGCTCAGAACGCAATGACCTGGTTTTTCGTCGGCATGTTCTTCCTCGGAATCGGCGGCGCGAACTTCGCCATGTACACCCTTTGGCTGCCGGAACAATATCCGACCATGTGCCGCGGCAGCGCCTTCGCGTTTGCCACTTCCGTCGGCCGGTTTGTGGGCGCGGGCTTTTCCTTCATGGTGGGAGCGGGCGTCTCGCACTTTCATACGATTGGTATCCCCGTGGCCCTCACGGCAATTCCTTTCATCCTTGGGCTATTCCTCCTCCCGTTTGGAAGGGAGACAACCGGCCAGCGCCTGCCGGACTAGATTGGAGGTTTCTTACAGGCACATGAAACAACCGGCGCCCGCCAGCCGTATGGACTGTGCGAAGATGTACGCTGTTTCTCGGCAGTAAGGAATCCATGGACGCGATATCAATCGAAAACGTCACCAAAACGTACGACTCCGTGACCGCCGTCAATGCCGTCAACCTGCGTGTGCGGGAGGGCGCCGTGCTCGGCTTGCTCGGTCCCAATGGCGCCGGCAAAACCACCACGATCCGCATGATCATGAATATCCTCGCGCCCGACGAAGGCACGATTCGGGTGCTCGACAAGCCGGTCACCGACGAATCGCGCGATTCGATCGGCTATTTGCCCGAGGAGCGCGGCCTCTATCCGCGGATGAAGGTTCGCGCGCTCATCATTTTTCTCGCCGCTCTTCACGGGCTCACGGAACGGGAGGCGGACCGGCGCGCCCGCGAATGGCTCGCTCGTTTTGACTTGAGCGAATGGTCCGAGAAGAAAATGGTGGACCTGTCGAAGGGCATGCAGCAAAAGGTGCAGTTCATCACTTCAGTAATTCACAAGCCGCCCATCGTGATTCTGGACGAGCCGTTTTCGGGCCTCGATCCGGTGAATGCCGCGATGATCAAGGACGTGATGCTCGAAATGCGCAATCAAGGATCGACCATCATTCTTTCGACGCATCGCATGGAGCAGGTCGAAAGAATGTGCGACTCGATCTGCCTGATCAATCATGGCCAGAACGTCCTGGACGGCGATCTGCGCACCATCAAGCATTCCTACGGCAAGAACACCGCGCACATCGAATTCACCGGCTCCGACGCTTTCCTGAATAGCCCTGCGATCGTTTCCGTTAACCGGTTTGGCACGGGCGTTGAAGCGAAATTGAAACCCGGCGCCGACCCGCAGGAGATTCTGCGGTCGGCCGTCCAGTCCGGCGTGCAGATCAGCCGTTTCGAGCTGCTCGAGCCTTCTCTTAACGACATTTTCATCGAGAAAACCACTCGTGCATAAACTCTGGCTGATCATCAAGCGCGAGTACATCACCCGCGTGAAAACGAGGGGTTTCGTGATCGGCACGGTGATTGTACCGCTGCTCGGCGTCGGAGTGACGTTGCTCATCGTGTTTCTCGTTGGCCATCAATCCTCGCAGGCGATGCGGATCGCCATCGTGGACGAAGTCGGCGGAATCGCGCCCTCGGTGGCGAGCGGCCTGGATACACGGCTGTCGAATGGCCAGCCACAATTCAATGTAGTCGAATCGATTGACAGGCCGGCCGATCCCGAGGCTATGCAAAAGGATTTGCGCAGAAAGATCAACGCCGGTGCTCTCGACGGCTATCTCGTGATTCCCGCCGACGTCAGCCATTCGGTCGAGCTGCATACGAAGAATGCCGGAAATTTCTCGCTGCTCGGGCCGATCACCTCGGCCGTCAACGAAGCTGTGGTCGAAGCGCGTTTGAAGGCTCGCGGAATTCACGTGGACAACGTCCGTGAGTTGGTCAAAAGCGCTGACTTCAAGGTCATGAAAGTCACCAAAGAGGGCGAATCCGTCGAGAGGGGCCAGACATTCGGAATCGCGGTCGCGCTTGTGATCCTGCTCTACATGTCCCTGCTGATGTACGGCATCATCACGATGCGATCGGTGTTGGAGGAAAAGACCACCCGGACGATGGAGGTGCTGATCTCCGCCGTGACGCCTTCGCAGCTTCTGGCCGGGAAAATTCTCGGCGTCGCCGGAGTGGCGATGACGCAATTCCTGATCTGGGGCACGACCGTGGTCTTGCTGGGCTCCTACGGAGTGGCGATGGCAGCAATGGGCGGCGCCGGGTCTATCATGTCCGGCATTCACGTGCCCGCATCGCTGATGATCTGCGCGGTGATCTATTTCTTCTGCGGCTACTTCCTGTACTCGGCGATGTTCGCCGCGGTGGGCGCGGCTTGCTCGAACGAACAGGATGCGCAGCAGCTGCAATGGATTGCGATGGCGCCGCTGGTATTCACGATGCTGATTTACAGCGTGGTTCTGAACGACTCGACGTCGAGGCTGTCGGTGATTCTTTCCGAGATTCCGTTCTTTTCGCCGGTGCTGATGCCGCTGCGGGTGTCGCTCCAGACACCGCCGCTTTGGCAATTGGCGCTGTCCATCGTTTTATTGCTGCTTTCTATCGCGGTTGTGGTTCTCGGCTCCGCCAAGATTTATCGCGTTGGAATCCTGATGTACGGCAAGCGACCCACGCTGCCCGAACTGGTCCGCTGGCTCCGCTATTCCTAGCGCTTTGCAGCCAGCGCCGATACGCCTGGGATTTGCGAGTCTGCCCCTCGAAGTTTTGTGTCACTTTGCAGGCGTCGCCTTCCCGTGTTTTCAGCGACTCAAGCATGAATTTGCTTGGCGTGGTGTGTCACTTGGTTTGTGATCGGTGAAAAGTGATCAGTGGCGCGGGACGTAGCCAGTTTCCCAGGCTCGACTCAGCGTCGACCCGAGAGCCCTTCTGAGCGGATCGTCAGTTGTCAAGGAGTGTTCGGCTCTCGTCGAGAGAGCTGACAAGTATTTCTTGTCACACACACGATGGCAGAAGTGAACCGAAAACGTCTACTGGCCGTTCGTTCAACGTTGGCTCAGCCTGCCCTTTTTCGATTTTCCTCGAGGAACCGACCCAGGCTTCTGCGATCAGAAGCGACGATCGCAGACGGGTTTAAACGTAATAAGCAACAGCGGCGGCGATATCCAGCAGCGGGAAATCGGTTGTGTCGGGCGCAGCAGGAGAATACGATTCGCCACGGGGAGGCACGAGACGGAAATTCGTCCGAAGCCTGAGGAGGCAGGTAATTATTATGAATACTCTAAGGAAATATTTTGTATTGGCGATGATTACGGCGGCGATTGCTCTGGCGATGACTCTCACATTGGGAGCGGCGGCCCAGCAAGCTCCTGCGCAGCAGACGCCCGCGCCAAAACAGCTGCCGCGCGATGGATTTCCGCTGGGGCCGTCGGCGAAGATTTTAAGTTTCACCGCGAGCGCCGCGTCTATCCAGGCGGGCCAGTCGGTGACGCTGCAATGGGAAGTGGTAAACGCGGATCGCATCGAGCTCGATCAAGGAATTGGGATCGTGGCGACGCGGGACAGCCGTACGGTGACTCCGACGGTGACGACAACCTATTCGTTACTGGCGAGAGGCGGCAACGGCACCGGGAACGACACGCGGACGGTTACCGTCACCGTTACGGGCTCGTCGGCTGCAGCGGCGCGCGCGCCAGAAGGTGAGCTGGCGGGCAGGCCGTCCGTGAGCGAAGCAATGATGCGCGGTCCCGCGCCGCGGACGCCGGACGGCAAGCCGGATCTGAATGGGCTCTATATTGCACCATTCCATTCGATCAAGACCATCGACGAGATCAAACTGAAACCCGGGGCGGAGAAGTACAAGGTTGGGCCGGAATACACATTTTCACTCGGAGAAGTTTGCCTGCCACGGGGAGTGCCGGACACGATCGGCGAGCCGTATCCAATTCAGATCGTGCAAACGCCGAAGCAGGTTGTGATTCTGTACGAGGCGGGCGACTATTTTCGGGTGATTCCGATGGACGGGCGCGATCATCCGAAGGATCTCGATCCCACGTGGATGGGGAATTCGGTGGGGCACTGGGAGGGAGACACGCTCGTCGTGGACGTGATCGGCGTGAACGACAAAGTGGGGGTGGGCGAGTACCGGCACACGACGGCCTACCATCTAGTCGAGCGGTTCGAACGCACGAGGTACGACACGCTGAAGTACTCGGCGACGATCGAAGATCCGAACGTATTTGCCGCGCCGTGGACCGAAGCGGGTACTTTCACGCTGCATCCGGAATGGGACATTCAGGAGTACATCTGCGAGGAAAACAATCACGACTACAAGAAATTATTCGAACTGCACAAATGACAACGGCTGATTCGGCGTGCAGCGACCTAGAGTGCGCTCCGCCGTCCGAATAGCGCTGTACCAAGGCGGATTTCGGTCGCACCTTCCTCGATTGCGACTTCGAAATCGTGGCTCATCCCCATCGAGAGGGTGGGAAGCGGCCTTCCCAGCCTCTGGCTCAATTGCTCGCGCAGTTCTCGCAGCTTCCGGAAGTATGGGCGGACTTGCTCCGCGTCGTCGGAATAGGGCGGGACCGTCATGAGACCGCGCAGGTCGAGATGGGCAAGCGCTAGAACTGCCTGGGCGAGACCGGGCAAATCCGCTTCCGAGACGCCGCTCTTCGTGGACTCGCCGCTCAGATGGACTTCGATCAATACGGGCAGGCGTTTCTCCTGATCGTCAGCCGCCAAATCCAGCTTTTGCGCCAGTGCGAGGCTGTCCATCGAATCCACGCGACTGAAGAGCTGGGCCGCGCGTTTCGCTTTATTGCTTTGCAGGTGTCCGATCAGGTGCCAAGTGGCATCCAAATCCGCGAGCTGGGCGTGCTTCGCTTCGAACTCCTGCACGCGATTCTCGCCAAACTCGCGCAGGCCCGCATCGTAAGCAGCGCGTGCCGCCTCCGCCGGAAAAGTCTTCGACACGGCGACGAGCGCGATTTCGTTCGGGCGCCGCCCAACCCGTTCTGCCGAGCGCGCAATTCGCTCGCGAATGCGCGTTAGATTCTCCGCAATCGAAATGATTTGCTCCGGCATCGCCGCGATTCTAGCATGGCGCCACGAACCACTAGTCACGAGTCGCTCCCGACTGCTAAACTGGCCATTAATTCGATGCCTGTTCGCGGAAAGCTCATTGTTCTTGAAGGAATCGACGGCTCCGGAAAACGCACGCAGATTGAGGCGCTCGCTCGCGAATTCAGCCGCCGGGGAATTGCGTTTTCGCAAATCAGCTTTCCCAACTATGGCGGCTTTTTCGGCAAGCTTGTGGCGCAGTTCCTGAACGGAGACTTCGGCTCATTGGCGGCGGTCGATCCGCATTTTTCCGCTCTGCTCTATGCGGGCGACCGCCTGGAATCCAAAGCCGGCATCGAATCGGCTCTTGCCGCGGGCAAAATCGTGCTTGCGGACCGCTACGTAGCGTCAAACCTGGCGCATCAGGGCGCGCGCGCGCCGCGTGAGAAGCGCTCCGAATTTCTCGCCTGGCTGAAGCAGCTTGAATACGAGGTGCACGCGCTTCCAGCCGAAGACCTGGTGATTTATCTCCGCTTGCCGGTCGCCGAGGCGCATCGTTTGGTGGGCTACAAAGGCGCGCGGGACTACACGAAATCGAGGCGCGACTTGCAGGAAGCCGATTTCGATCATCTCGAAGCTGCTTCGCAGGTGTATGACGATCTGGCGCGACAGCCAAACTGGATTACGATCGAATGCTTCGATACCGACTCCGGCGCGCTTCGCGAGCCGGCGGAAATTCACGCCGAGATTGTAGCGGCGGTCGAGGCGCATACGCACTCAGCGGTTCGGGCGAACGGCTAATCGAATGGGCTTCGATGAATTTCTCGGCAACCAGCGCATTGTGAGCGCCCTGCGCGGCACGCTCGGCCGCGAGCGTGTCCCCAGTGCGATGCTCTTTACCGGGCCGCGCGGGATCGGCAAGTACACGCTCGCGCGAATGTTCGCGCAGGCGGCAAACTGCGAGCGGCTCAAAGACGATTTCTGCGGTGAGTGCGCCTCCTGCCTCCGGATTGTGCGACTCGCCGATCCCGCGCCGCTGGTGGAAGCGGGTCTCGCCGAACGCGGAGAGTCTGCCGACACCGCTGCGGTTGAGCGCACGCCTCTGATTCTAGAGACGCATCCGGATGTCTGGCTGATCGTTCCGGATCCGGTACGACTGCGGACTCCCGTGGCGCGGCCGATCATTCGGGTGGGGCAATTGCGTGCGGTGCAACGCGCGGCCTATTTCAAGCCTCAAGGCCGGCGGCGGGTGTTCATTTTGGATGGTGCCGATACGATGCGCTGGAACGACGCGGATCTTTTTCTCAAGATACTCGAAGAGCCGCCTGAATCCGCCACGCTGATCTTGCTCGCGGCCACGCCCGATGCGCTACTGCCCACCGTCCGCTCGCGCTGCCTCCAGTTTCATTTTGCGCCCGTGCCGGCGGAGCAGATCGAATCGTTTCTCAAGGGCCGGTCGGACACGAAGCCCGCCGAGCGGAAATTGGCGGCTCAGCTTTCCGCGGGCAGTCCGGGAGCGGCGCTCTCCCTTGACCTGGAGGAATCCGCCCGGCTTCGCAAAAGCGTGCTCAGTCTTCTCGAACGAGCTGTAACCGGGGAGAAATATAGCGAGATTTTCGCGGCCACTGCTCAGCTTTCGAAGCACGAGCAGGAATCGTTTGAAAACATTCTCGCGCTGTTCTATAGTTTGCTCACGGACTTGCTGGAATCCTCGGAGGGCTCCAAGAGCAGTCTCCTTCGTAACCCCGACCTGCGAAGAGAAGTGGAGGCCCTGGGCAAGAAGATCAACTGGGAATGGGTTCTGCGGGCTACGCGTCGCCTGGACACGCTTGAAGGCCGTATGCGGCGCAATATCGGCCGCCAGTTAGGTCTGGATTCTCTGGTCACTTCCCTAAGCATTCGGTGAGGCCCCGGGCCATCCTGAATTTTTTGCGAATTGTTGCAACCGAACGTCCACATACGTAGTCATATGAAGTAGTGACCTACTGAGGAGCTCTCATGGTGAACCGCAAGCTGTTTCGACCCATCCTCACCGACATGAAGGAACAATACGCCGCACCACGGCAGGCGCAGCCCGCGCCGCAGGCGGCCCCGCCGCCCCGGAAGAAGCCGGCTCCGCCTGACCAGACGTTCGCGGAGAATTTTTATTACGTGAAGCAGATGCAATCGCGGACGCCCGTTTCCGTGGTTTTGACCGATGGCGAGGTCCTTCACGGAACCGTCGAATGGTACGACCGGGATTGCATCAAACTCACACGCTTCGGTAGCCCGAATCTGCTGATTTACAAACACTCGATCCGGTACCTTTATAAAGAAGGCGACGAAGCCGCTCTGGGCGGTACCAACGGTCAGTAGGCGGCGCATAATCACCTCATGGTCCCCGTGAAGGTAGTTGGGCTCGCGTCGCTCATACTTTTAATTCCCGCTGCGATTCACGCGCAGGACGCGCAACTCGCTCTATCTCCAGTGGCTTCGGGTCAGGCTCTCGCTTACACACTCTGTCTAAAGCCATGAAAATCGGAATCACTTGCTATCCAACGTATGGCGGTTCCGGCGTCGTCGCCACCGAACTGGGCATCGAGCTGGCCGCTCGGGGCCACGAAATTCATTTCATCAGCTACGCGATGCCCATCCGCCTGACCGGGGCGAGCGATCGGATATTTTTCCACGAGGTCGAGGTCACCAGCTACCCGCTGTTCGATCATCCGCCGTACACGCTGGCGCTGGCGACGAAGATGGGGGAAGTGGCCGAGCAGGCGTCGCTCGATCTGTTGCATGTCCACTATGCTATTCCACATTCGGTCAGCGCGCTGCTGGCTCGCATGATGGCCTCGCCGAGGCGCTTGCCGTTCATCACGACGCTCCATGGCACCGATATCACTCTCGTCGGCAGCGATCGCAGCTATCTGCCCATCACTCGCTTTTCCATCGAGCAGAGCGACGGCGTGACGGCTATATCGAGTTACCTGCGCGATCGAACACTGAAGGAATTTGAAATTAAGCGGTCCATTGACGTGATTCCGAACTTCGTCAACTGCGATCTTTACAAGAAGTCTGCGGATGACGCCGCCCGCGCGCGTTGGGCACCCAGTGGCGAGCCGATTCTGATGCACCTCTCGAATTTCCGGCCCGTGAAACGTCTGACCGACGTCGTCGAAATCTTCGCGCTCGTCCGCGAAAAGATTGCCGCCAAACTCGTCCTGGTGGGAGACGGCCCCGATCGGGGCGCCGCCGAGTACATGGTCCGGAAAAAACGCATCTCCAAGGACGTGCTTTTTATCGGCAAGCAGGACCACGTGCACGAAAAACTTGGGCTCGCCGATCTATTCCTTCTGCCTAGCGATGAGGAATCTTTCGGACTCGCGGCGCTCGAAGCGATGGCCTGCGAAGTCCCGGTGGTGGCGACGAATGTAGGAGGCTTGCCGGAGGTCGTGAAGCACGGCGTGGATGGCTATCTTTTCGAGCCTCGCGACGTGCATACCGCCGCGAAATACGCGCTGGAGATTCTGACGCGGCCCGACCGCGGCCGCCTGATGGGTCAGATGGCCCGCGCCAGCGCCCGCGCCAAATACTGCTCGAACGATATCATTCCACTCTATGAGGCCTACTACGAGAAAATCCTGAACTCGGCACACTCCTCCGCGCGCACGTAGCGCGATGCTGACCCGAGGCGGCTATTTAGTCCTGATCCTTCTGCTTGTGAATTTTGCGGCGAATGTCCGGCCAGAATTCCTTCGCTACGTTGGAGGCGGCGTCCCACATGATGTCCGTACCCCACACGCTCAGGGTGTTCGAAACCGTGCGCTCCTGCGCCGGGTGGTAGGCGTTTGAAATTCCTGCGGCCACCAGGTTTCCCGCGATCTCTGAATAGTTGAAACCGTGGCTGCCGTCATCGTTGCGTGTCCAAAAAATACGGCTCACCGAATACCAGCTGCGATGGACGATGCTGCCTTGGCCCAATTGAAAGTATCGCGGGTCCTGGTGAAGCAACGAAGGAAACACCGAAGTCGTCATCGTCGTACCGAACAGGGCGTCGCCGTAGGCGGTGCCGTATCTTGCGCCATAGCCTTTCAGACCCTGCCCGTATTCGGGATCGCTATTTTGGGCTTGGCTTATCACAGCTTCGAGGCCAATAAACGGGAACGTAACCGGGTCGAACATGCTGTCCGCTGTCAGCTTGAATTTATCCTTTACCGTAAGTGGACCGAATTCATGTTCAGTCTCAACCGTGGCGTAGTTTGGCAGTACGCCGAAAAGCCGGTCCGTATTGACGGTGTTTAGTCCCTGTTGCTGACCCTGCTGTCCGGCGCTTGCGGGTTGCGATTGACTGCTCGAGGGAGTCGTGGCTGGCGTCGCCGGCTGTGGCTGTTGCGCCCCGCCTGGAGTTGCCCAGAGCAAAATCGCGCATGCGATGAGGCCGAGGACAAACTTCGGCCTATTCCTTTGTGTGGGATACATCGCTATTCATTATCCCCTAGGGCGAGCGTACGCGGGAGCGACTTAGACGCAGGCGTTTCCAGGTCGAATCCTTCGGCGATATCTGAGATTCCGTTGGCGGCACCGAAAGTTCCGAAACCTTTCGGTATTCCGAACGCGCGGCGCGGTACGCGAGTTGTGAAGACAGAAGGCCCGCTGTGAAGCGGGCCTTCTGGAAGAAAAAGCTCTACAGCCAATGCGCGGATGGCTTTCGAACCCAATCCTCGCCCGCAGTCTAGAGGGCGTTGGCCGCGATGTCAAGCGGCCAAGTCGAGGTTGGGAATTTCACGTAAGGTCTGTATTGTCAACGAAATATGCGCATTGCGACGCGGTCAGGCAAGTTCTTATCCACAGGCGCGCCAGGTGCGGTTGGGGCACTATAGCCGTAGAAGTCGTCGGAATTAATCGGTTTGCTGCCGAGGCCGAGCTGTAGAACCTGAAGATGCGTCTTGGTGTCAAACACCTTCCCGGGCAGAAAGCGCTTCACGACGAGCCGAAGCCCACCGAAGGAAAGGCCCGCGACGAGCGCGAATACGCATATTGTCATCGCGCCGATAATCGAACCTTCGATCATCAACTCGATGCGCGGCTCGGGTTTGAGCACAGGCTCATTCCAGCTGCGCTCCGTTTCCATTCGGATCTGATCGAGCAAAGTGTTGGCCTCCGCTTGGTTCGTCGCGCCAGCAACGATCGCCAGGAGCCTGGCCGAGCGCTTGGCGAATAGCGGCGCCGCGGTGGGGTGACTCGTTCCGTTGATGTTGAAATTTTCCTGTAACTCCCTCAGCTGCAGGGCGGCGAGCTGGTCGGTAGGGAAGCCGACGATCAACAGAGTCGCGTCGCGTCCGTCGAGGCGATAGTGCGCCAGTTCGGCCTCGGCGCTCCGCTGAAATCCGACGGAATCGCCAATCCCGCCGGGAAACATCTGATCCAGCGTCTGTGGACCCAGAATGTAGCGGTCGGAGACGGCCACGCGGCTCTTTTCCGGTAAATAGAGCGGTAGCGTCGGCAACGAGCCTTCCTCGGCGTGAGATGCTACGGCGACGACGATTTGTTTAATCTGCGGCTCGGCGTTCGCGAGGTCGTTCCCGGTTATGTCGAGAACCATGTTGCCAGCGAGAACAAGGACTCGGCTGCGTGAGATCGAGGCGTGATCGGTGAAATTCGCGCGCCGCATGTCCGGCTGACGGAGGAACGAATACAGGCCGTACGCACCGCTTGCATCTTTTAGCCTGTAAAGGTCGGCACCGAGGGAATCATGGCCATGCTTAAACACAGAGTTTTCGCTCGAAACAACACCGTATTCATTCAGGACTTGCTGGGGCGAGATCATACCCTGCACCGTCGGCTCATGGGTGCTCGTCCATCCGGCAGCGGACGCCGGCAGAATATTCTGGGCGGACGCCGGCGGTAGGGCTGCGCACAGCGCATAGGCCAGCACCGCAATGGACAAGCGTATCAGGCGTCGCATAAACACCCCTGTGTATTAGACACCGAAAATACTACTTGGGATTCCCGGTAGATACCACTGTTGCGGGCTCCAGGTGGCCGCCGGAGAGGTGATTTTCAGAAACGAGCTTTTGCTTGTTATAGGTGAGGCTGTTCAGGTTGTCGAGGTAGGTCGCAACGCCGCGATACAGGCCGTCGGCAATCCGCTGTCGCTGGTCGGGCTTGCGGAGCAGCTTTTCGTCTCCCGGATTGCTGACGAAAGAGATTTCCGAGAGCACCGAGGGCATATTGGCGCCGATCAGCACGACGAACGGCGCTTTCTTCACGCCACGATTCTTTTCGCCGTGGCTCACCAGTTGCATCCGCGCGGTGAGCGTATCTTGTATGTCGCTCGCAAGCTCTTTCGACTCCTCGATCTTTTCATTCCGCGCGATTTTCTGGATCAGATCCTGCAGATCGTGCAGCGACTCCTGCGAATTGGCGTTTTCGCGCGAGGCCACTTCCATGGATTCCGCGGAGGTCGCGAAGTTCAGGTAGTACGTTTCGATACCGCGAGCCGCGGGGTCGTGACTCGAGTTCGCGTGGATCGAAATAAAGAGATCGGCTTTCGCCTCGTTGGCAATCGAGGTGCGTTGCTCGAGCGGGATAAACGTGTCGTCCTTGCGCGTGTAGATCACTTCCGCGCCAGGAAGCTTTTGTTCGATCAAGGTGCCCAGGCGCAGCGCGACATCGAGGCACAGGTCTTTTTCCATCAAGCCGTGTGGACCGATCGTACCCGTATCGTGGCCCCCGTGGCCTGCGTCAATCACGATGCGGCTGATTTTCAGGCCCAGCGCCCGCGTCAGAGATCGATCGCCTTCACGCGTAGGCTTCGGCTCTGGTGGTGGTCCGAGAGCGGCGACGTTCGCAGTGGTTTTCTTGGCCGGAACAATGGGGCCCGCGTCTGCCGCAACCTTGGCGGCAGTTTTCGCGGAAAGCCGTGCAGAAGTGGCGTCCTTCGTGGAATTCACCGTGACCGTTTCGCTGTCAATCACCGATGAGCTCAGGCTTGGTTTCTCGAGCGAAGCGTTCGAGACCGCGGTCCGTTCAGTTTTCACGCTCGCGATCGTAGCGGGTGCGGTAGCGTTTGTGGCCGTGGCAACCGGTTTCGAGCGAACATCAATCACCAGTCGATACGGTTTCGCAAGCAGATACGCTGAAAAATCCTTCGCCCCGTTCACGTCGAGGACGATCCGGACGACAGTCGGTTTATTCTGTGCAACGCGAATGGATTTCAACAGGCCATTCTGCACATCCACCTGTTTGCTCGGAAGTTTGGCTCCGAGTTTCGCCTTGTAAAGATCGAAATAGATGCGATCGGGTGCTGCGATGCGGACGGAATCGTATTTGATCGTGTCGTCAAGCGCGACGACGATGTGAGTGGAATCCTCGGCATTCCAGGTTTGAATGCCCGTTACGCTAGGAGTGCCTTTGTCGGAGACGCGCGGATCAACGCGCTGGCCGTCGGTGTCCGGCAGCTTCTCGGGTTCGGGGCCGTTTCCAGCGGCAATTTCCTTTAGCGCTTCGCGCGCCTCTTTCGCCTTATCGGAGCGCGGGAACCGCTTCACATATTCCTTGTAGGACACTTCCGCGTCGGCCGGCTTGTCTAAATCGTCATTCTGGATTTGGGCAATGGCAAGCATGGCTTCGCCGCGGTATCGGCTTTCCGGATACTGTTTCAACAGGAAGTTGTAGGCGTCGATGGCGGATTGAAAATACTTGGGATCAAAGAGCCGGCCCATCTCCTGATACAACTCGCCTTCGGCGATGAGTGACGGCGTCACTTCCACCGCTTGCGTCGAGATCAAATAAACTTTGTGATAAGCCGAGATGGTCTGGCGGTATTCGGCGAGCGAGCGATCCTTCTCGAGGTAACCTTCGAGCATCGTACGCATCTTGACGGAGCGCTCGAATTGATCGCGGGCTTCGGATTTCCTGTCGGCACGAACGGGGAGGACAAAACATAGCGCGAGCACAGCGGCGATCGCAGCTGCGCACAGAACTCTTCCAGCGTCGCAATTCCCCCGAGAAGCGATGCGTTTCATTCGTTCGTGAAGACTACCCGGCCATTCGAATCCACTTCGCGTCGCACGGGAGCCTTTGGCGGGCTCCAGGGCGTCGGGTTGCGTCCCGATCCGGGCTGGAGATATGCGTGTGTTACCTTTTGCACGTACTTTTGCGTTTCCGGGTACAACGGAACACCTCGATATAGATCCACAGCATGTTCGCCCGCGTTGTATGCCGCGAGCGTTTTCGGCAAATCGCCGTTGTATCGATCCAGCAACCATTTCAGATACGTCGTTCCGCCTTCGACATTCTGCGCAGGATCGAACAGATTGCCGACGCCGTAGCGCTCTGCGGTTTCAGGAATCAATTGCATCAGCCCAACCGCTCCCTTACGAGAAACCGCGCGGGGATTCCATCCAGATTCTGTGCTGATCACAGCCTTGACCAGCGCGGGATCGACTTCGTGACGTTTGGCGGTTTCGCGAATCATGCGATCCATTGGGTCGGCCGAATCCTCCGGTGACGAAACCGGCGGCGCGGTCGCGAATCCATCCGCCGTCGCAGGAATTGCGGGCGGCAATGGCGGCTCGACGGCGCGATGCGCCTTCGCCGTCAACACCGGCTCGGCAGTTGCATCGTGCAGAGCCTGTGGGGCAGCCGCGGGCGGACTGATAGTACTCCCACTACGGTGCGGCTGTGAATTCGAGTTGACGAAAACCATTCTGCCGTCTTTGTCCACAGAGGCCGCGATTTGAGCAGCGGAAGGCGCGGGCAGCGAGAGCCAGGCCACCGCTGCCAGAACGGCGATGGCGATGCTGCACCTGGTCATAAGCCGCTCACTCCATGCCCTTGGGGAAGGCAGAATGCTGCAATCTCGAACAATCTGCTTGGTCATTAGACAGACACCGATACGCGTCGGGAAAGAGCTTTCCCGGCGTAAACTTCTGGCACCACGGGGATTATAGCAATCGGTCTATGAGGGGGTAAATGGAACGCAAGGTACTTTCGACTGCGGATGTGTCTTTTCCGCCAGCCTCCGCCAAATCGGGCTTTCCTCCCCCAGATCCGCCCACCATCTTGGCTAGTTCCTGGACGATTTTCCCGGCGTGTAATCTTTGAGTCAGATCCTTGGTAACTGCCGCAATTAGAGCAACTTTGCCGTCGTCGGTCGAGAGGAGAACGACCACCCCGGAGCCGAGCTTCTGGCGCAGGGAATCCACCATCTGGCGGAGGGCCTCGCGGCTGGCAGTGACCTGCGCGGCTAGGACGCGCACGCCCTTGACCTCCCGGACGTTGTCCATCAGTCCCTCGGCTTGGGAGCCGACCGCGTTGCGTCGCAGACCTTGCAACTGCCGCTCAAGGGCCTTAATCTGGTCAAGCTGGCGCTCCAAAGCGGGAATCAGCTGGTCCTCAGAGGCGTTTAGCATGCCCGCGGCGGTGCGCAGCGTTATGAGCAGGCGCTGATATTCGGCCAGCGCACCGTCGCCGGTGATGGCTTCGATCCGGCGGACGCCCGCAGCGATGGATTGCTCGGCGACAATTTTGAAAAGGCCGATCGCGCCCGTGCGGACCGTGTGCGTGCCTCCGCAAAGTTCCTTGCTGTAAAAGCCGCGCGGCGAGGAATCGTCGGGAATCGTCACGACGCGAACGTTCGCTTCCGGATATTTGTCGCCGAAGAATGCCAGCGCGCCGGACGCGAGCGCGTCGTCAATGTTCATGATGTCCGTGCGGATTTCGAGATCTTTGCGGATTTCTTCATTCACTTGCTGTTCGATTTCGGCGGATTCGCTCGGGTCCACGGCGGCGAAGTGCGAAAAATCAAAACGCAGATGGTCGGGCGCGACGAGCGAACCTGCCTGCTTCACGTGCGCCCCGAGAATATTGCGCAGCGCGGCGTTCATCAGGTGTGTGGCGGTGTGATTGCGCATGTTGCGCGCGCGGCGATCAGGATCGGCGACGGTGGCGACGCGGTCGCCTACATGCAGATCTTCCTTCGCGATAATGCGATGCGCGATCAGTCCGGTGACCGGGAAGTAGGCGCCGCGAACTTCCGCGACTTCGAGCGATTCGGAATTATCGTAGAGGCCGCCGGTGTCCGCGACCTGGCCGCCCGATTCGGAATAGATGGATGTGCGATCGAGCACGATCTCGGCTTCCGCGCCCTTCTTGATTTCGTTTACGGAGCCTTGCGTCGTGATGATGGCTTCAATACGGCAATCGCTTGTGCGCGTGCCAAAGTAAAAATCCGGTTCCGTTTTGAACGTGCCCGCGAGCTTTGCATAGTTTGGGCTAGCTGATTCCTTGTGAGCGCCTTTCCACGATGCCTTCGCGCGTGTGCGTTGCTCGTCCATGGCGCGCTCGAATCCCGGCCAATCAACATCAACTCCCGCATCGCGCATCACGTCACTGATGAAGTCACGCGGTAGACCGTACGTATCGTAAAGCTTGAACGCCTTCTCACCGGGATACGAAGCGCGCGCCGGTAGAACAATGGAGCCCCTGTACGGCTCCGCCGGCGTCTGTTGGGCATCAGTTTGAAAGCGACGGTTTTCCTCAACGTCCTGCATGAACGTCTTCGAGGCGGTTTCTTTCAGCAGCGTCTTCAGGTCCTCGTCCAGCTTCTTCAAACCCACATCCACGGTGCGTGTGAATTGGTTTTCTTCTTCATCGAGGACGCGTATCACGTGGGCGGCGTGCTCCTCGAGTTCGGGGTAGGCTCCCTGCATCTCGACACGAACGGCCGCAGACATCGTCGAAAGGAACGGCGATGGCGCTTCAAGAGTGCGCGCGTGGCGGAGTGCGCGACGAATAATCTTGCGCAACACGTATCCGCGGCCTTCATTCGAAGGGATCACGCCGTCGGAGATCAGAAATGTCGCCGCCCGAGCGTGGTCGGCAAGGATGCGCAGCGACGGCTCAATCCTTGCATCCCTTCGATCCGGCTGCGTGAGGCGCGCGGCCTCGCGAATCAGCGGCTGAAACAAATCGGTGTCGAAATTGCTGATTTTGCCCTGCAAAACAGCGGCGATGCGCTCGAGACCGGCGCCGGTGTCGACGGACGGTTTGGGAAGGATTTTAAGCGCAAAACTCCGGACACCGTCTTTAATGGCCTCTTCTCGATTGTATTGCATGAAGACGAGGTTCCAGATTTCGACGTAACGGCCGCAATCGCAGCCAAATTTGCAGTTCGCATGGCCTTGATCGGATGCAGCGGGACCCATGTCGTAGAATATTTCGCTGCACGGGCCGCAAGGTCCAGTGTCGCCCATGGCCCAGAAATTTTCCCTCAGGCCGGGAACGGCGACGATGCGATCTTTCGGAGCGCCTACCTTTGCCCAGAACGCGGCGGCCTCGTCATCCGGAGGAAGCTCAAGATCCGGGTAAACCGAGCCGCCAAAAACGGTGAAATGGAGTTTGTCGAGCCGTATGCCAAACCAGTCCTTCGACGTTACCATCTCCATCGCGCATTCGATCGCTTCTTTCTTGAAGTAATCGCCGAAAGAAAAATTGCCGAGCATTTCGAAGAAAGTGTGATGGCGGTTGGTGAAGCCGACGTTCTCAAGGTCGTTGTGCTTGCCGCCGGCGCGGACGCATTTCTGACAAGACGTGGCGCGTTTGTAGTCGCGCTGTTCGAGGCCGAGGAAAACATCCTTGAACTGATTCATCCCGGCGTTGGTGAAGAGCAGCGTGGGATCGTTCGTCGGGACGAGCGAAGAGCTGCGCACGACGCGGTGGCCGCGCTCCTCGAAGAATTTCAGAAACGTCTTGCGAATGTCGTTCCCGGTCAACTTTTCCTCATCCAGCCATATTAGGGAGAGAAGTCATCGAGTGCAAGCGATCGGTGATGGCGCCATTTCAGTGTCAACGAACAGCACATCAAGAAACTCAAACTTCAGAGCAGGGACGCAGAGAACGCCCAGAAAGAACTGAGAAAGGCTTACCACAGAGGACACCGAGAGCGCACAGGAGCGACACTGCCCGATGATTGCCCGTCGAATTGTGCTGCAGGAATGGCAAAATAGAACGCTATGGCCGCGCACCCTAGTTCGACGGCGACTCCACCGGAAAGATCGGGCCGACTTTCCTACATATGGAGGGCCCTGCGGCATCGAAACTTTCGGCTGTATTTCGGCGGCCAGGGCATCTCGGTAATCGGCACGTGGATGACGCGCCTCGCGACGAGTTGGCTCGTTTATCGGCTGACCGGCTCGGCTCTTTTGCTGGGAATCGTGGGATTCGCCGGGCAGATACCGACATTTTTGCTGGCGCCGTTCGCCGGCGTGTGGGTTGACCGCCTGAACCGCCGTGACCTCCTGCTGGTGACTCAGATCTTGGCGATGCTTCAGTCCTTCGCCCTGGCCGTGCTTACGCTCACCAAGCACATCACCATTCACGAAATCATCCTTCTAAGTGCGTTTCAAGGCGCGATTAATGGGTTTGACATGCCGGGCCGGCAGGCTTTTCTGGTGCAAATGGTGGAGGAGAAGGAGGACCTGGGCAACGCGATCGCGTTGAATTCGTCCATGGTGAACATCGCGCGCCTTGTGGGACCGTCGCTCGCAGGGGCGGTGATCGCCGTGTCCGGGGAAGGCTATTGCTTCCTTGCGGACGGACTGAGTTACCTCGCGGTGATTGCTTCGCTGATCGCCATGCGGGGAGTGAAGCCCACGGGCGTGAAACGGCACACAGGCTCGATGCTCGTGCAATTGAAAGAAGGCTGGACCTACGTTTCGACCTTCGCGCCGGTTCGCACGATCCTGCTGTTGTTCGCGATCGTTAGCCTGATGGGATGGCCGTTTACCGTGCTGATGCCCGTATTCGCCGCGAAAATTTTGAGAGGAGGACCGCATACGCTCGGTTTTTTGATGGGTGCCGTCGGAGTGGGCGCACTGGTTTCGGCAATATCTCTCGCGATGCGAAAAACCGTGCTGGGACTCGGGAGGATGATTCCACTTTCCGCGGGAGCCTTCGGCGTCGGTCTGATTTTTTTCGGGTTGTCGCGAAATTTGTGGATTTCGCTCGTGCTGATGCTCATTTGCGGTTTCGGATTGATGCAACAAATGGCCGCCAGCAACACGATCATTCAGACCGTCGTCGAAGACAGCAAACGAGGCCGGGTGATGAGTTTCTATACCGTTGCCTTCGTGGGAATGGCGCCTTTTGGGAGCTTGCTCGCGGGCAGCCTGGCGCACGCGATCGGCGCACCGCGAACCGTGATGCTAAGCGGAGCCTGTTGTATCGCCGGTTCGATCTGGTTCGCCGGCCGTCTCCCGCAAATCCGAAAGCTTATTCGACCGATTTATAGGGACCTCGGCATTCTCCCACCGGTGAACGCCATCATTCAGGACAGCGTCGCGCGGTAGGCGGCTCGCAACGTTGCGTTGTTCCCAGGGCTGAAGCCCTTCGAAGCGAGCATGTGTTTTCGTGGGGCTAAAACCCCACGCTTCCATCGTAAGCCCGCTCTTTAATCGCCCGTCAGTATTCCGAAGCAAGTTCGAGGCCGTGCCGTGCAAAAGGCCGCGGTGCTACATTTCAATCTTTACGGCTTTTGCGCCTGCTTCTTGATCGCATCGGCGGTCCATGGCGGGACGATGGCGTTCACGCGCGCGTAAGCGACGGACTGACCGAGGTGCTCGTGGTCGTCTGCAACGATGATGTAGATGATGTCGCCGGCGCTGGCCTGGGGACCGAACTTCAGCTCAGGCTTGGCGAAATCCGCGTTGGTCATCCCGTTGACGTAGGCGTGAACGTAATCAAAGGACTGATTCAGCTGCTCGATGACTTTCGCCTTGTCCGTGGTGGACTTTTCGTAGCCTTCCTTTTTATAGCCGGGCGCGGGAGTGGCGCCGATGGCCGCGGGCATCTGGAAATTCATGTCGGCAACGTGGAGAAATACCTCGCTGACTGAGCGGACGCCTTCGCCGGGCCTCCAAGTGAATTTATCGGCCGGAATTGCCTGAGCCAGGCGATAGAACTTCTTGTGCATGTCGTCGAGATCCTCTAGCGACTGCGCTTTCATGTCGTAACTTGGGGAGGTCCTATCCGCTGATTGCGTAGCCTGAGCCGCTGTGTGCCTGGCCGTACCGCCTATGGCCAGGGCGAAGAGCAAGGCCGAAAGGAACAGATTCTTCATGAGTCGTTCTCCTTTGAAGGGGGCGCCTCGCTGACCTGTGTAGAGACGCTTGCACTGAGGGGTATAGACGAAGCTTGCGGCAAAAGGTTTTGGCGATTCTATTGCGTCGGGCCACTGGCAGAGCTTCGTTGGGGGCGACGACCTCGGCTCAAGGCTCGGAATCGGGCCCGTCGGACGATTCGGGCAGGTCACCGTGCGTGACGCCGCGCAGCTCGGCGCGAATGATATCGGAAGAAAAGCCGGCGCGAAGCAGGCTGCGATAGATCGAGGCGACTTTGTTCGCACTTAGCGCGCCGCGAACATGCGATAGATGCCGCTTTAGGCGCGTGCGGACGGACGCGGCTTCGTCCGTCTCGGCAAAGACAGAATCGAGCGCGGCTTCGATGTGGAGGTCGGGAACGCCCCGTCCGCGCAGTTCGCGCGCGATGCGAAAGCGCCCTTGCCGGCGCAACTTCGCGTGATTGCGAACGTACTCGAGCGCGTAGCGGGCATCGTCGAGATACTGCTGCTCGCGGAGGCGCGCGACAACTGCGGAAACCAGTTCTTTGACTTCGGCGCGACGCTCGAGATATCGGCGCATTTCGTGAATCGAGTGCGCGCGACGCATCAGTGCGCGGATGGCAGAGGCATAGAGCTGCGGCTCAGTGGCAAGCTGGCGCGGAGAGGAACGAGAGCGCATGGCGGAAGGATAGTTGAGGAGACAGAGGAGGTAAAGGAAGTAAAGGAAGCGGCGGAGGCGCGAACGGCCGTCGCGTTTTCAAGTGCGCACGGCACCGAAATGCGTGCTGTGATCGAGACAACACGCAGAAAGGCGCTTCGCGCCGATTCGTTTGTTGGAGAAGAAGCTCCGATCCCCTAACGAACACTGCGACCAGATCGTTAGTGCTTGCCGGTGCGCTCGAATTCGTTCATCGCGCGTTCCATATCCTCGCGAGCGGAATCGGCGGAGGAACGGATACCCTGAACGCGGAGGTGGAAATCGTCCGGGTTCGAGGCGCGCAGCAAGGCCTCTTCGAGTGTGATGAGGTTGCGGGAATACAGATCGAAGAGCGATTGATCGAACGTCTGCATGCCGTACTGGCTGGTCCCCGCGGCGATGGCGTCGCGGATCATGCGAGTCTTATCCGGATTAATGATGCAATCGCGAATGTATCCGGTCGCGACCATCACTTCGACCGCGGGCACGCGGCCCGAGCCGTCGCTCTTGCGGACAAGACGCTGGCTGATGACCGCCTTAAGCGTTCCCGCAAGCTGCAAACGAATCTGCTTTTGCTCCGGCGGCGGGAAGACCGCGATGATGCGTTGAATCGTTTCCGTGGCGTCGAGTGTGTGCAAAGTCGAGAGAACCAGGTGACCGGTTTCGGCTGCGAGCAGAGCCGTGGAAATGGTTTCCAAGTCGCGCATTTCGCCGACGAGCACGACGTCGGGGTCTTGCCGCAACGCGGCGCGGAGAGCGGTTGAGAACGACGACGTATCCACTTCGACTTCGCGCTGATTGATGAATCCCTTTTTGTCCCGGTGCAGATATTCGATCGGGTCCTCAATGGTAATGATGTGTTCGGCGCGCAGCGAATTGATGCGGTCAATCATGGCCGCCAGCGTCGTGGACTTGCCGGAACCGGTCGTACCGGTGGTCAAAATCAACCCGCGCTGCTCTTCGCAGATCTGCATCAAGATGCGCGGGAGCTCAAGTTCCTCAATCGTGCGGATTTTCGTAGGGATCACGCGGAGCACCATGCCGACGTTGCCGCGCTGCTGGAATACGTTTACGCGGAACCGGCCCAGGCCAGCGACTCCGTAAGCCATGTCCAACTCAGCCGTTTCCTTGAACTTTTGCTTCTGCCGGTTGGTCATCATGCTGAACGCCATCGAAAGCATCTCTTCCGGCGTGATACGGGGAACATCGGTGAGACCGCTCAGCAGGCCGTCCACGCGAAGATATGGGTGGTTGCCGACTTTCAGGTGCAAGTCAGAGGCGCGACTATCAACGGCGCGGCGCAAAAGATCGTCAATATTGAGGGCCATCGAGAACACTCCCCGGTTACAAAGCTGAAGCCAAAACTAGCATGGGTTCTAGTACCTCACAAGGAGGGCGGGTAGGCGAGTTTCTAGGGGCGCAACGGACAGGCAAACATGAAACGTCGATGCGAAGGCACAAGCCAGCGCCCGGGGAGACGACGGAGTTGGCGGCGTCCTAGGCCGGAGGCTGGTCACGCAGGAACATCCGGTCGTAGAGGACACCCGCAATCACACCGCCGAGAAGCGGGCCCGCCCAATACACGCCGTGATTCTGCCAGTGGCTGGTCACCAATGCTGGACCAAAGGTTCGAGCAGGATTCATGGACCCTCCGGTGAAAGGGCCGCCGAAGAGAATATCCATGGTAATCGTGAGGCCGACGGCGAAGCCGGCAATCTTGTTGAACGCGCCTTTGGCATCCTCGGCCGTGGCGAATACGACGAACACAAGCAGGAACGTCATCACGGCCTCAAGCGCAATACCGTGCGCACGCGTGAAGTCGCCGCCGAGGTCAGGAGTGATCGACGCGAGAGCCTTGGCGGTCCACGTCGAATCCGGAATCGTAAGCTTGATCATGTAGGCCGCCGCTGTGGCGCCAAGCAATTGGGCGATCCAGTAGGAGATGCTGTGCAGGGTGCTCAAACGCCGCGTAACCCAGAAGCCAATCGTGATCGCGGGATTGAAATGACCTCCGGAAATGTGCCCCATGGCCGTGACCATGATCCCAAACGCCAGACCGTGCGCTGCGGCGATGCCCAGGAGTCCCACTCCGCCCTGGCCGGTGGCGGCGAGATATTGATCGGCGCAGATCGAGCCGGCGCCAATGAAGATCAGAGTGAACGTACCAATAAACTCAGCGACGAGCTTTTGCGCAAGACTGTACATGCGCTCTCCCTGAATCTAAGTGCGCGGATTCTACTTGAATCGGAGAGAGAGAGTCAAAGAAAGTGAATGTCGCCAATCGCCGTCTGGGTCGCCAAGGAAGATCGCCGGGCACGATCGATCGTGCCCCTACAAAGTCTCTCGATATCCTTCGCAGAGTGCCCTCGATTCCGCTAACGCTCTAGCGCACGGCGGCGCTCGGGACATTCAGCGGAGATAGCCAGCCATGACGATCGGGCAACTTGCCGCTGGTGATGGCGAAAAAGTCGTCCTGGATGCGCTTGGTGACGGGACCGCGCGCGCCAGCGCCGACGTTGATGCGGTCAATCGAGCGAACCGGCGTGACTTCGGCGGCAGTGCCGCAAAAGAAAACTTCGTCCGCGATATAGAGCATCTCGCGCGGAATCACCTGTTCGGCGATCGGAATGCCGAGGTCGCGGCAGATTTTCATAATCGAATCGCGGGTGATTCCGGGCAGCGCGGAATTCGCCAGAGGCGGTGTAGAGACAGAGCCGTTCATTACCACGAAAATGTTTTCGCCCGAACCTTCGCTCACATAGCCGTTCGTATCGAGTGCGATTCCTTCCTCGTAGCCGTTCACTTTTGCTTCCATGCGAATGAGCTGCGAGTTCATGTAATTCGCCGCGGCCTTGGCCATCTGCGGAAGCGTATTCGGCGCCGGGCGATTCCACGAGCTGATGCAAACATCCACGCCAGCGCGTAGAGCTTCGTCGCCGAGATATTTGCCCCATTCCCAACAGGCGAGGTAAACCTCAACCGGATTACTTGTGGGATTCACGCCCGCATCGCCATAACCGCGCAGGATGATGGGGCGGACGTAGCACGCAGGCACTTTGTTCGTGCGCACCAAATCGAGACTGGCCTGGCACAGTGCATCGAGCGTAAAGGGAACTGGCATCCGATAAATATAGGCGGAGTTGAGCAACCGCTGCATATGCTCGCGCAGGCGGAAGATGGACGGGCCTTGCGACGCGTCGTAGCAACGGATGCCTTCGAAGACGGCCGATCCGTAGCTGACGACGTGAGATAGCACGTGAATCGTGGCGTCGTCCCAATTGATGAATTTCCCGTTGTGCCAGATCTTCTCGGTCTTCGGCAGGCTCATGAATCTCTCCGCGTCTCGTAAAGAAACTTTTGTCGGTTCCTGAAACCGAAATTATAGCACACGCATTTTCATCTGCAGGGCGGGTATGTCGTGGAACGTCCGTAAAACACGGCCAATTTGGCTGTTCGGAGAACTGCGCGATGCGAGACTTCAGTCGGTGTGATCGTCAGGTCCCTCGAGATCGGGGCCGCTGATGCCAGAGATGCGGCCCCACGCGCTGGTCTTCCAGTTATCCGTGATTTCCTTTGCCAGGACCCACGGAGGGACCTCCATATAAAGGAAGCGCGAGAGAGCATGAAGGTAGGGCTCATACATCGCCCGAAGATCGGCGAGCTTCTTGTACGACGCTTCGTCGTCACGAAGTTGAAAGCCGGCTCTTATTGCGACGGCCCGCAGTCGCTCAAGCTCTGGAGCCGGTAAGCGGTTGCCCTCGTGGGCGGGCGGCGGCTCGTCGAAAAGCTGCGCGAGATCCACGACGGTGTGGCGACACATCGCGAACGTCAGGCGAGCCTGTCGCGAAGCCTCGCTTTCGACAAACGCCAGCAAGAAACTGCACGAATCGAGAATTGCGGTAAGCGACGCGAGCCATGATTCGTTGGTATGTTGCGAACGGAAGTAGCTGACGCTCGGATACGATACGTGGCTCTCGAGGATGTCAGCCGAGGAATGCTCCCAATCGTGCAGTAACCGCTCAAGCGCCACCACCCCGCGGGGGCCCGCGTGGCGCCGCAATATCTCGGCGGCAGTGGGAGGGGAACCCGCGCGCGCGTCGAGCAAAACGATGTTCACTTCGCGGCGGGAGAACGCCTGATAGATCACCGGCAAATAGCTCAGGACAAGCGCGAGGAAGCCGAACCCGATTCCGCTCTCGCATACGACCAGAAAACGCTCCGGCCAGGTATGCGGAATCACATCGCCGAGGCCCAGCGTGAACATCGTAGTGCCGCTTAGGTAGAGGGAGGTTTCAAACGTAGGATGCGTTGAGTCCTGTGTGGAACCGCTGTGGTAGAGCAGCGCGAACCCGAGAATAATAGCGGAGGCCCAGACGACAAATAGAATCAAGATTGAAATCGGGCCGTAAATGCTGAGGAACGTCTCGCGGGATTTCGACTTTTGGAAAGCGTGGGCGATGGCCCTCCATGGAAGCCATGTGACGCGATAAACAAGGCGCGTCAATCGAAACGGGCGCGCGACGCGGCGCGGGAGCACAACGGTTTCGAACGCCTCCCACAATACGACAGCGATGATAATCAGGCCCGCCGCGACGGAAAGCATCACGCCGCCTGATCCAAGCTTGCCGTCATCGTGATTTCCGCCTTCAAAAGCCGAGAAACGGGGCAATTAGCTTTCGCGCTGGCAGCGGCCGCCTCAAAGGCCGAGGACGAGATGCCCGGAACTCGCGCGTTGACGTCGAGATGAACCTTAGAAATCGTCCAGCCCGCGTCGAGCTTCTCAAGGGAGACAGTTGCCTTGGTGCGCAAAGTTTCCGGCATGAAGTTCATCGTACTGAGCTGGGCCGAAAGCGCCATGGTGAAGCAGCCGGCATGGGCTGCGGCAATCAACTCTTCGGGATTAGTGCCCTGTCCATTTTCAAAGCGCGCGGAGAAGGAATATGGCGTGCTGGAAAGCACTCCGCTTGCGGTGGAGATCGCGCCCTTTCCCTCTTTCAGCGTGCCGTTCCAGACGGCTGTGGCTGCTCGTTGCATGAAATCGAACCTCCGTGCGGATGATAAAGCTATGGAATCAGAACAATCTTGCCGTACGCGCCAGCTTCCATCACCGCTACGTGTGCGCGCGCGGCTTCGGCAAGCGGAATCTCCCGCCCAATCACAGGGCGAAGCGTTTTGTTCTCAAGCCCCGCGACGAGCGCCGAATGGATGCTGATCACTTCATCGGGCGAAGCGTTCCACATGCTCATGCCCAGGATTGAGGCGTCGCGGGTCATGGTGTGGCGCGCATCAATTTCCGCACTGCCGCGATTGCCCACGACGACCACCCGTCCCTTGGGCGCAAGAATCGGAAGATCGCGGCCCAGGTTCACGTTCGCGAGCATTTCAATAATCACGTCGTAGCCGCGGCCGCCGGTCAGCGCGAGGGCTTCGTCGAAATGACCGGGCGTTTTGTGCTCGAGAATTTCGTGCGCGCCTTCGGCGGCGACGAGCTGGCGTCCGCGATCGGAACCGACTGTCCCGACGACGCGCAGCCCAGCGGCTCGCGCAAGCTGTACGGCCGCGATTCCGACAGCTCCGCTCGCGCCATGAATCAGCACTGTTTCGCCTCCCAGCGCGTGCGCGCGATGAAAGAGCGCACGAAATGCAGTGGAGTACGGAATGTGTATGGCCGCGCCCTGTGCAAAAGAAACATTCGCAGGTAGAGGGAACACGAAGCGCTCCTCGCAGAGCGATTGTTCCGCGTACGCGCCGCTCAGACTGCCCGCGATATACACGCGATCGCCAACCTTCAGTCCCGCTGCCGCCTCACGATTCGAGGCGGGACCGAAGGATTCGACCGTGCCGGCGCCATCGGTGCCCGGCGTCCAAGGTAGCGACGGCTTCCGCGGGTACGTGCCCGCGCGCATGTAGGTATCCACGGGATTGACGCCGATGGCGCGCAGGCGAACAAGCACCTGGCCAAACCCCGGCTTTAGATCGGGCACATTTTCGAGCTGCATGACCTCGGGTCCGCCGAATTCCTTGATGCGAATTGCCTTCATGGTTTCTCCTGCACTCCAAGGTTCGATGCACGCCGGGTCCGAGCGGATTCCGCAGTTCCCGTCGCGCCTCGGATTTACTTCGCCGCGGGAGTCTTGGGTGCATCCGACGACATTAGGCTCAGGGTGTGAAAGTTTGACTCCACGCGTTGAAGGCGGGTGCCCCACATGCACTCCCAGCTCCCGAAGGCCAGAAACGGCACGAGCGCCGCGAGCACCCAGAGCTTTGCGCGACGGGTGACTTTGGCTTCGGGTTCCCAGCGGAAAAGCTGGCGTGAAATTTCGAACGCAACCCAGAATCCCAGCGCAAGGGCGACAAAATCCTCAAGCACCTCGTGGGGCGTCGCCAGTTTGGTGGCGGCCGATTCCAGGCCGGTCGCCAAATATTGCGCCGGAATGAACAGAGCCACACGCTGCAGCCAATTCGGGAAAATCGCGAGCGGCACGGTGGCCCCAGAAAGAAACAGGAAACCCATCCAGATAAGGTTATTGATCATCTGTGTTTCTTGCATCGTGTTTGTGACGCTCGCGACGATCAGCCCCAGCGATGAGAACGTCGCCGAACCGACGGTCACCAGTACGAAAATGGCCCAGAGATTTCCCCACGTACGCATATCGAACGCTACGCGGCAGACCAGAATCTCGAAAATGGCGACGGGCAGCGCCATGAAATAGTTTGAAAGAATGCTGGACGCCAGCATCGGTCCCGCGCCCACGGGCGGAAGCCTAAAACGCCTGAGAATGCCCTGTTCGCGAAATGTCACCAACTGAACGCTCAGCCCCCAGAAACTTCCCATCACTGTCGTTGTCAGTATCGCCCCGAGTATGTAGGGAACCCACGGTTTCGAACCACGACTGAAGAATGCGACGGCTCCAAAAAGAAAAATCAGCGGCATCGCGAAGCTGAAGAAAAAGAACGCGCGATTGCGCATCGCCAACCGGATCCGAATTTTGGTCAGCGTCCAGGTATGTTTCAAGGTGCTTGCTCCTCTGTCACGATCGTCTCATTCGCGCAGCCGCCGGCCGGTCAACTCGATGAACACGTCTTCGAGCGACGGCGAAAACATTTCTAGGCTTTGTAACTCGTTGTTTTCCGTTTCGAGCTGCTTGACGAGCGCCACGATTGTTTGCGGCGGCCGGACGGAATGCAGCACGTAGGTGCCCTCAAATTCGCGGCAATCGGCGACGCCCTCCAGACGCCCGAGGATGCCGTCCGTCAGCGGGCGTGCGAGCCGGACCTCGATTCGCGTTTGCCCGGCGGAGCGCTGCTTTAGCTCCCGTGGCGTGCCGTGTGCGATCACGCGGCCGTGATCCACGATGGCGACGCGATCACACAATCGCTCGGCTTCCTCGATATAGTGTGTGGTCAGCAAAACAGTCTTCTTGCCACCCTTCAGCTCTTCGATGATGTCGTAAATCTCGCGGCGCACCTGCGGATCGAGGCCAGCCGTTGGTTCGTCGAGGAATACGACTTCGGGATCGTTCACCAGCGCCATCGCGAGCGCCAGTCGCTGCTTTTGGCCGCCGGAGAGATGACTGTAGAAGGCGTTACGCTTTTCATCGAGCTGGAATCGCCGCAGCAGGTCATCCGTGTTGGCGCGTTTCCGATAGAACTGCGCGAATAGGTCAATGGCTTCCTTCACGCGAAGCTTGTCGGGCAGGGCCGTCGCCTGCAAGACAGCGCCGATTTTCTCCTTGAAGCGCTCGCCGCTCGTCTGTGGGTCGAGGCCGCATACGCGCACTTTGCCGCGATCGGCCGTGCGCAGGCCCTCGAGGATTTCCACGCAGGAGGTTTTCCCAGCGCCGTTGGGTCCGAGCAAGCCGAACACTTCGCCTTCCTCGACCGCAAAGCTGACGCCACGCACCGCTTCCACAGCGCCGTAGCTTTTGAAGAGATCCTCGACCTGTATGATTGGCTCGCCCACGGAATGAATCCCTTCGTCTCGGGGACGCAATTCTACAACACAATCGCGACGGCGACGCGAATCAGCGCTTCTTGCCGCAGTTGCGCACAGCCGGTTTCTTCTTCGTGGTCCGCGTCCATGCGTAAAGGCGCATATCAATACGCCGGCCGTCGATCGTCACGCCTTCGGATTCGAGCAAGCGCCGCTGCAGGCTCCCGTAGGGCTCCCGAATGATCAGGTGCCCTCCTGCGCCGACCACGCGGTGCCAGGGAATGCCGCGGCCGCTCGGGCAAGCAGCCATCGCGTAGCCCACCGCTCGTGCGCCGCCGCGAAACCGGAGCCTTCGCGCCAACTCCCCGTACGTGGTTACACGCCCGCGCGGGATTTGCTGTACCAACCGATAGACGGGATTCCAGGACATGAGTTCGGCTCCTTGCAGGCTACGCGGAGCTTCGATTCAGCATCTAAATGAGTACGATAGATTATTGCTCGCCGATTCCATGTGAAAGGCGCGGCAAAGGCTCTGTTTTCACCGTTCGCAGCCCCGGCGCGAGTTCCTCATCACCATTAACCAATTCGATGCAACTTCGCGCCATCTATTGCATCGTACCATTGACGGTGTAGTGGATGGGCCATACACTACGGCGCAGTTGGACGTTATGCCCGGCCAGAAGGAGACCGTTGTGGCTTTCGTTCGGCGAAAAGGCAACACCTATTTCCTGGTGCACAACGTGCGCCGGCAGGGAAAAGTGCAACAGTTGCAGCTCGCGCGGTTGGGGGAGCGGCCGCGTATCACCGACGAAGTGGTCCGCACGGTTTCGCGGAGCCACCCTTTCCTCGATTTGGATTGGTCCCACCTGCGCGAGCGGGTGAGCAGCCGAGTCGAGCTGTTCAATATACGGTCGTTGTATTTGCAAAACCTGATGCATTCGCTTCGCAACCTTAACCTGGACCTGGCCGATCTGTCGCCGCCGATGCTGGTGCTGACGGACCGAGCCAATTCGAGCCGGGAACTGGTCACGCAATTGCGATTGCTGCGTTCGACGGTGGACGTCAAACTCGATCAATTCGAGCGCTCCGAACCGCGCAATCTTGAAAGCGGCAGAAAGTTCCGGTAGGGAGTACGACCATGGGCGCGCAAGCACTACAACTCGACCCAACACTGCGCAGCGTAGAGTCGCGCGATTTCGAGGGAGGGCTGCGTCGGAAGATCGTGGGACAGGACGAAGCGGTGCAGGCCGTGGTGGACCTGTATCAAGTGTTTCGCGCGGGTCTGAATTCGCCGGGGCGGCCGGTGGGGAACCTCTTGTTCCTTGGACCGACCGGAGCGGGGAAGACGCGCGTCGTGGAAGCTACGGCGGAGGTGTTGTTCGGCGATCCGCGCGCGGTGATCAAGGTGGATTGCGCGGAGTTTCAGCACTCGCACGAAATCGCAAAGCTGATCGGTTCGCCTCCGGGATATTTGGGTCACCGCGAGACGCATCCGCTGATCACTCAGGAAGCGCTCGCGCAATATCATACGGACAAATTGAAGATCAGCTTCCTCCTGTTCGACGAAATCGAGAAGGCATCGGACGCTCTATGGCAACTGTTGCTCGGTATACTCGACAAGGCGACGCTCACCCTCGGCGACAACCGACGCGTGGATCTATCGGCGACGATGATTTTCATGACGTCGAACCTCGGCGGCGGAGAAATCACCGAGCTGATGACCGGCGGAATGGGATTCGCTCCTCTGGTGCGGCCTGAAACTCAGGTCGGACTGGACGAGAAGGTTGAGCGAACCGCATCGGAAGCCGCGAAGCGGAAATTCTCGCCCGAGTTCATGAACCGGATTGACAAGGTAGTCGTATTTCACCCGCTGCGCTCGCAGCAGCTCGAGCAGATTCTGGAAATCGAGCTGGGAATGGTACAACAGCGCGTGCTTGAAACAGCGAGGGGCAGGTTCCTGTTCCGCGTGACACAGCCGGCGAAGGATTTTCTGCTCCGCGAAGGTACGGACTTGAAATATGGTGCGCGCCACCTTAAGAGGGCAATCGAGCGGTACGTCGTGTACCCACTCGCGAGCTTGCTGGCAACCAACCAGGTGTCGCTGGGAGACGTGGTCTCGATTGACTGGCACGGCGGCGAGAACGGCTTGACGTTTCTGAAGGAAGCCGAAGGGGCGCTGGTGCCCATGGCTTCGCCCGTGCCTGACACACTGGCCGAGACCGCCGCCGCAATCTCCGATGGTCGCGAGCTTTCGTTTCCCGCACCCGCGGCCGCATCTGCGGAACTCGCGCCGACAATGGCTGCCCAGCGCGCTTTGCCCGTCGAAAAAGCCAGGAACGAGAAAAGATAAGCGTTCTACCGGCGATTTCTTCTCGCGAAGAAATCCACGAGGACATTCGCCGCGCCGGCGGCGCTTGTCTCACGCCTAGGTGTGGCCTACTATGAAGATCAGACCATGCCGCTGCCAGCGGAGGGACCGCCACAGTGACTACCATTTGTAAGCAGTGCGACAAATCGGAAGCACAATGCACATGTGAGAAGTATTGTTGCTTTTGCCAGGCACAGGAGGGTGTCCGCCTTTGCGAGGATGGCCTCTACTACTGCCCGGATTGCCGCGAAGCCTGTGACGTGCGAGTGGGTGAAACGGGTGATTACCGATGAACGCTGAACCCGTCGGCATGGCTCCGGCGGCCCCAAACGCTCGAACCAGCCGCATCGAATGCACATTCGACAATGACCCGCGCCTGATTGCGTCGCTCGGCGTGGTCGTCTCTCATGCCGCGAAGCGGGCCGGGCTATCCGAAAAAAACCAGGAGCAGGTCACCACCGCCGCGGTCGAGGCATCCCGCGAGATGCTGACCTCCGCCAATGGCGACCGAACGGGCGCCTCCAAGACCAAACTTATCGTGGAAGAATTTTCCGACAGGCTCGAGGTAACGATTGAATCCGCGGCTGGCGCGAAGCCCGAGGGGTTCCGGAACCGCCTGGAAGCCGCAGGCACGGATCGAGTTCGATGCGATGGGCGCGAGGGCCGCGTGCGCGTCACTCTCGTCAAGTCGTGCGGCGCGGCCAAATCTGGTTCGACGATTTAGCGCGGAGCGCTCTGGTCCACTTGCCGGAAATTTCTGTCCGGAACACCTATTCGCTTCCTCTTGCACATTCGACGTAAATACTGGAACAACTTCTACATCGGCGCTGCAAGAGCGCGTGTCTTGATCAGTGAGAGGAGCTGGTCCTGGGTGACCGGGGCATTCACCTTCAGCCGGTCTCCGCTTGGCGACACCTGAACCTGATCGAGCGCGCCGGCGAGGTCGGGATGATCCTGCGCTTCCTGGTAGCGTCGCATCATCAGCGCGGCTTGCATCCCCGCTGCAAGTAGATTGGCGTCGTCCGGCGTGCTGCAGACCGCCTGGAAGTGCGCGTCAATACCCTTATCTGCCTCGACGGTAATCGTCATCGCGCGAACTCGGTTGAGGATCGGGCTCGCCTGCGCGAACTGGCTGGCCTCCGGCAGCAATTGCTGCATGGCCATGTGCGCATACGTCTTGTTGAGCACGCCCCAGATGATCCCGTTCCCGTTGGTTTCGCCGATCAGGGGGAAAAGCAGATCGTTGGTCAGCAAACTTTCCGACACGCCGGTGCGAACGTCAATCAGCTTTTCCAGGGCAGGGCGGTGTCCGAAGGCCGCTGTGTTCGAGTCAATGAACATGAAAAGAATATCGTCGGCGCCGCTCCCGCTGCCGAAGGCGAAGAGGTGGTAGCCGTGCACCTCAATCATGGGAAGCTTCTGTGCCTTGAATCGAGCCTCGCTTGACGACGGGTCGAACGATCCGAGCGCTACGCCTACAACTTCTTCTCCCGTGGTTTTCGTGGCAGAGATCCCGGCCCAGGCGAGCTCATCCACCTGGGCATTGGGATCCACTCCCGCCGACGCAAGGAATTTCTCGAAGTCGCGGAAACGGCTGGGCAGGAGCTGTTCGCGAAGCTGCGGGAACCACGGATATTTCCGAGCTGTTTTCAAGTCGGCGTACGTAAATTCGCCCACATCCTTGGGAAACATTCCAATGATCGCGGTGCTGAGCGATCCGGCGGAACTCGGCTGCGGGGCAATGGCCAGCGCCGCCAGCAGAAAGCCGATTGCTAGCATTCCAACTCCGGAAAACCAACGAAGTGCGTTTTTCAAGTTTTTACCTCAGAACATCCAAGACTACTCTATTGGCCGGTCGCTACCGAACTTTCGTTGATGCGTGATGCAAGCGACAGCACTTCCGAACGGACGCGATTCGCGAAGTCCGTATCGGTGATATCTGTAAGATTGGTGGCCGCATTTTCCAGCGCGCCGCGAACGGCCGTCGCAGCCATCATTCGGCCCACGCGGACATCTGAAAACATAGACGGTCCCGCCATCGGTTCCAGTTGCCCGAGCCTCTCAAATACTTCGGCAGCCCGGCGCGCGATTTCAAGCGGCACATTCACGGCGCCCATAAGCGCCTGCTGAATCGCATGATCGCGGCGAAGCTGTTGTTCCGGCGTCTCGCGGGGCAACCGGTGGGCCGTGATAACGGCCTCGTAGGACGTGGCATCGCGATCGATTCCCTCAGCGAGAGCGTGGCATGCTTTGCGGAGTTCGTCGGCGGTATCCAGGAGCGGCTTGGCGCGCGCCGCAAGAGACTTCTTCTTGCCGGAAATATCGGCCACCATCTGCCCCAGCGCGGCGCCCAGAGCGCCCGCCAGCGCCGCGACCGAGCCTCCGCCCGGCGCGGGCGTAGGATTCGCAACGGCGTCAATAAACGGCTGTGCGAGTGAAGCAAGCTGTGTCGGACTCTTTTCCGCGGCCGCACTGAGAGATTCTTCCAGACGATTCTCCAACACTTGGGCCGAGGAAAAGTTCTCCACGTGCAGATAGAACTCGGCGGTCATTTCGATCGCGCGCCTGGGAATCAGTCCCACGATTTCGCTGCCAACAATTCCCACGCCGAGGCGTTCGGCTTCACGTTTTACCGTTTCGAAGACTTTATGGATCGGAGTCTGCTCGAAATCAGTCAGGTTCATCGAAACCTGCGCCAGATTGCGCGCCCGCAGGTCCACTCCCATGGCTTTGACGCACGGCATTCCGCCACTTGAGAAACGGATTGTCTTGGCGATGCGCTTCGCGATTTCGAGATCGGGGGTATTCAGATTGATGTTGTACGCGATCAGGAATTTGCGTGCACCGACAACTGTGGCGCCAGCGGTCGGATGCAGTCGCGGCTCGCCGATATCCGGAGCGCGCTGCGGATTGCGAAGCACTTCCTCTCGAAGGCCCTCGAACTGACCGCGACGAATGTTTTCGAGGTTCACTCGCTCCGGCCACTGGGCGGCGGCTTCATAAAGGTAGACGGGGATGTGAAAACGTTCCCAGATTTCTTTGCCGGCCTCATTGGCGAGCGCCACGCAATCCTCGATCGTGACGCCTTCGATGGGAATAAACGGAACCACGTCGGTCGCACCCACGCGAGGGTGCGCGCCCGTCTGCCGCGTCAGGTCAATCAATTCGGCGGCTTTGCCGACGCCGCGCACCGCCGCTTCGCGGACCGCGTCGGGTTCGCCAACCAGCGTGACCACGCTGCGGTTATGGTCCGCATCGCTTTCCCGGCCGAGCAAATACACGCCACGGACCGCGCGCATGGCGTCCACGATGGCGTTTACCTTCGCCAGCTGGCGGCCTTCGGAAAAATTCGGAACGCACTCGACGAGCTGCTTCATGGGTCAGCGATTCTTCGAGTGGATGACCGCGCCCCGCTTCATGGTCAAGCTGCAGAGGTTCACGCCAAAATAATACGGAATTTCGCGATAGCTCGCTACGTCAAACGCAGCGAGGTCCGCATACTTGCCAACCTCGAGCGAGCCAACGCGGTCATGCTGGCGGAGTGAGTAGGCGGGATTGATCGTGGCGGCGGCAATGGCTTCTGCCGGGGTCAGACGCATCTGCGTGCAGGCGAGCGACAGAATCATCGGCATGCTGAGCGTGGGGCTGGTGCCGGGGTTGAAGTCCGTGGCCAGCGCGACGATGGCGCCTGCATCAATCAGTTCGCGGGCCGGGGCAAAGTGCCCAAGGCCGAGATGAAAGCAGCAGCCTGGCAGCAAGGTGCAGACGACATTCGAGAGTGAGAGGGCGTGGATATCGCCGCGGTCCACTTTGTCCAAGTGATCGGCGCTCGCCGCTTGCAGCTCGATTGCCAGGCGAGCCGCGCCCGTACGGGAGAGCTGCTCGGCATGGATGCGAGGCACAAGCCCGCAGGCGCGACCGGCTTTCAGAATCCGCCGTGCCTGCGCCAGTGTGAACGCGCCGCAGTCGCAGAAAACGTCGCAGAACTCCGCCAGCCCAGCCGTCGCGACCGTCGGAATCCATCGCTTTACTAGCAGATCTACATACGCCTCGGGCCGACGGCGATACTCGGCCGGTACGACGTGCCCGCCGAGAAATGTCCGAGCGATATCGAGCGGTTGCTCCTGATGCAGCTCTTGAAGGATATCGAGGATTTTCAGCTCGCTCTTCCAATCGAGGCCGTAGCCGCTCTTGGCTTCGAGCGTCGTCGTCCCATGCGCGGCGAATTGCTGAAGATGCGTTCGTGCGCTGTCGCGGAGGGAATTCGAGGAGGTGCGGCGCAGGTTCCTCACGGTGGAATGGATTCCGCCGCCTGCGCGCGCGATCTGCGCGTACGTTTTGCCGGAAATGCGCTGCTCGTATTCCGCCGCGCGGCTCGAGGGAAAAATCAGGTGCGTATGCGAGTCTACAAAGCCGGGAAGGACGACGCGGCCGCCGAAATCCAGCTTGACGGCGCGCCGCGCTTCCTTGAGACGTTCAATGCGGCGGCGCGGTCCGATCGCGGTAATGCGATCGCCGTGGACGAGCAGCGCGCCATCGCGAATCAGGCGCAGTTCCGCTAAGGCTCGTCCGCGTCGTGGGACAGAACCCCGCAGCGTGAGCAACTCCGAGCAGCCAGTAATCAGCCAATCGGGCATGGGAGGGCGGAGCCGATACTAACGCGTAAAGTTACAAAATACGATCGCGACAAAGCAAATCGCCTGTCAGAGCATCGGAACTTTGACGCCGGATCTGCGGGCGAACTCGATGGCCTCAGGGTAGCCCGCATCCACATGGCGGGCGACGCCGATACCGGGATCGTTCGTGAGGACGCGTTCAATGCGCGCGGCCATTTCCTTGGTTCCGTCGGCTACGACGACCTGCCCAGCATGCAGGGAGTAGCCGATGCCAACGCCACCGCCATTGTGAATGGAAACCCAGCTCGCGCCGCTCGCCGTATTGAGCAGGGCGTTGAGGAGCGGCCAATCCGCCACGGCGTCTGAACCGTCGCGCATCTTTTCGGTTTCGCGGTAGGGCGACGCGACAGAGCCGCAGTCCAAGTGATCACGGCCGATGACCATGGGCGCCTTCAATACGCCGCGCGCCACCAGATCGTTGAGCGCGAGGCCGAACTTTTCGCGCTCGCCGTAGCCCAGCCAGCAGATTCGCGAAGGCAGCCCCTGAAATCGGACGCGCTTTTGCGCGAGCGTGATCCACCGGCAGAGCACTTCGTCGTGCGGGAACATTTCGAGCACGAGTTTGTCGGTGCGGTGGATATCGGAAGGCTCGCCGGAAAGCGCGACCCAACGAAAGGGGCCGCGGCCTTCGCAGAAAAGCGGACGAATGTAGGCAGGCACGAAGCCGGGAAAATCGTAGGCGTTCTTCACGCCCTGCTGAAAAGCGAAGGTGCGAATGTTGTTGCCGTAGTCGAACGTGACCGCGCCCAGCTTTTGTAGCGCGAGCATTCCTTCGACGTGCTTGGCCATGGATTCGAGCGAGCGCTTGCGATACGCGTCCGGATCGCTCTGTCTCAGCTCAGCAGCCTGGTCGACGTCGAGTCCTTGTGGAATATAGCCGCCGATAGGATCGTGCGCGCTGGTCTGGTCCGTGAGCAGATCAGGGACGACGCCGCGGCGGGCGAGTTCAGGAATCACGTCCGCGCAATTTCCGACGAGGCCCACTGATGTGGCTTCGCGCGTACGAACAGCATTCTTCAGGATGCGCAGCGCCTCGTCGAGATCGTTCACCATCACGTCACAGTAGCCGCTTTTCACGCGACGCTTGATGCGCTCCGGGTCAACATCAATTCCGAGAAAAGCCGCGCCCTGGAGAGTCGCGGCCAGCGGTTGCGCGCCGCCCATCCCGCCCATACCGCCGCTGGCGACAAGTTTCCCGGCAAGATCGCCCTGAAAATGTTTTCGCGCGGCCGCGGCGAACGTCTCGTATGTGCCTTGCAAAATGCCCTGGGTGCCAATGTAGATCCAGCTCCCGGCGGTCATTTGGCCGTACATCATCAGGCCGGCGCGGTCGAGCTCGTCGAAATTCTGCCAATCGCTCCAGTGTCCGACGAGATTTGAGTTCGCGATCAACACGCGCGGTGCATAGGAGTGCGTGCGGAAGATGCCCACCGGCTTGCCGGACTGCACGAGAAGCGTCTCGTCGTTTTCGAGAGAGCGAAGCGACGTGACGATGGCGTGAAAACATTTCCAGTTGCGCGCCGCTTTGCCGCGCCCGCCATAAACGATCAAATCTTCCGGCTTTTCGGCTACTTCGGGATCGAGGTTGTTCATCAGCATCCGCAGCGCCGCTTCCTGCTGCCAGCCTTTGCAGGAAAGGGAAGTGCCGCGAGAGGCGCGCAGGGGCTGATAACCGGCCGCGTCATCCGTGGCGAGTTTCACCATGACTGGACTCCCTGCGACGACACGCGTTCGACCCCAGCATTCACGAGATCATCTTAGTACGGAACAAGCCGAGTGCAAGCGTGAGCTGGTCTAAACGATCGGATCGTCACCGTGGAGGCGCAATGGGAGCTACCAGCGTGCTCGAACTATGCGGCTGAAACTCTGCCCCATAGCCGTTGGGTCGCGATCTTCGCGCCCTCGGCTTGGGCGCGGAGTTTCGCCCCAGGGAATGGTTGGATGGACGCGGCGAGTGAACGGGCCTTGTGCAAAACCGCAGTCGGTTCCGGCCACCACGTTTTCGCGCCCAACGATACTGGCGAAGCATACGAGCCGATCCGCCACTAACTCGGGGTGCTCGACCACGTTCGTCGCATGGCTGATCACTCCGGGAATGAGCACCCTGCCCGCGGGAACCTTTACGGTTTGCCACACCCTCCACTCGTGTTCGTGGCGTACGTTCGGGGCTTCAAACTGATAACCGCCGACTCGCAGTTTGAGAAGCAGGTCAACAATGTCTTTCAGCGGCACGTCGTGGATGTGTGGAGCATTCCAACTGCCCCAGCAGACGTGATAACGAATTCTCTCCTGCGGGAGACCGTCGAGCGCGTGATTCAGGGCGTCAATGCGCAGCTCCGCCCACTTACGGTACTCGGACAAGTTCTTCGGCGGCACCATGCGTTCGTACGTCCAGGGAAGAAACGCATCGTCAATCTGAATCCGGAGACCAGCATCCAACACTGACTCGTATTCTTCGCGCCGAGCTTCGGCCAGCGCAAGCAGAAGCAGAAGCGTCTCATCGTCCTTGTAGTATTCATTCTTATAGAAAGGGAACGCGCTCGCTGGGGCGACCAGGGGTAGGAAAGCGTCTTCCACTTTGACTTTGGCGGCCGCGGCTTTGATATTGGCAATATCGCGCTGAACCAACGCTTGCCCGATGTAGCGAATGGGGCCGTTGCACACAGTCGTCAACGAGCCGGGCCGAACCCGGAAACCCTGCGTGGGAAAGTATTCCGCGTAAAATCCGGGGAAGTCCACGAAGCCGCGTCCCTGGCTCATCGTTGCCAGGGGATCCATTGCTTCCTCCGGCGTGGATGGCCGTTCAGTGAAACCGGAGATCCGTTGGTGGATGTACCACGGCCAGTTCTCGGTCTTGCCGAACTCGCCGTCGCTGACAATGTCTACGCCGGCTTCCGCTTGCTGTTGTACCACCTCGGCGATGCATTCCTGCAAGCAGGCGGCATACGCGGACTTGTCGTAAGGACGCCCTTCTTCGACCTCCTCTAAGAACGTGACGAGCTTCAGCGGCCGGACTAAGCTGCCGACGTGAGTGGTCAGAATCCGATTTTGATCGCTCGGCGTTGGTCCCTCCAAAATGCCCTTCCGATCACCGCTGCGAAGAACTGCACCAGGATTGCGACCACGCAATGCAATTCGGCGGCATTCTACAACTGGGTCCTGTGTTGTCAAGCGAGCCTGAAACGGCAGAGTGACTCGCGTCGTGATGCCAGTGGGCGCGCGCGGCGCTGCCAAAGGGCTGCATTGCGCCGCGCGCGGGCAATGGGCTAGAGTGGCCCCGATGACTTCGGAGTATCCGTCCATCACAAAATGTTTTCTTGACGCTGTGGACCTGTACGCGAATCCGCGGGCGCAGACGTATCGCACGCAAGATGGTTCGGCGGTCGCGCTCTGGGAATCAATTTCGGCGAAGGAGATGCTCCGGCGTGTCGCGGGCTTGTCCCGAGCGCTGGCCGAACTTGGGATACGTCCCGGCGACCGCGTGGGTCTTTTCGCGCCGAACTGCCCCGAGTGGGCGATTGCTGATTTTGCGATCGAGGGGTTGGGCGCGGTCAGCGTGCCGGTCTATTTCCACGAGTCGCTCGACCGGCTCACCTACATCTTGAAAGATTCGGGGGCGCGCATCGTCTTCACGTCGGGAGATGACGAGGCGCGGAAAATATCCGAGTGCCGTGGCGAGTTGCCGGCGCTCGAACACGTAATTTCCGTTGCGCCTCCCGCCGATCTGCGTGGCGGAATTCTGCGTTACGACGCGCTGATCGCCACGGCTGGCGATGCTGACATCGCGCAGTACCGAAGCCGCGCCGCCGAAGTGACCGGCAAACAGCTCGCCACCATCATCTATACCTCCGGGACAACGGGTGAGCCCAAGGGCGTGATGCTGAGTCACGCGAATCTCACTTCGAACGCGCTCGATTCGGCCAGGGATCTTGAAACATTGCCGGGAGATCTCGCCCTATCGTTCCTGCCGCTTTCGCACGTGTACGAACGCGTGGTGGATTACAGCTACTTTTTTCGCGGCGTTACCGTGGCGTATATCGAGCAGACCGAGCTGGTGTCGCAAGCGCTTATCGAGGTTCATCCCACGATGGTTGCGGCCGTGCCGCGCTTCTTCGAAAAAATCTACGCGACCATCGTTGAAAAAGGGCACCGTGAAACAGAATCGAAGCGGGCGATATTCGATTGGGCGCTGCGAGTGGCAACGCAAGCGGCGCCGTGGCGCGCCTATGGAAAAACTGTCGGGTGGAGCGTGAAGCTGCGTTGGCGCCTGGCGAATCTGTTGGTGTACTCGAAGTTCCGCGACGGCATGGGAGGCAGGGTTCGCACATTCACCTCCGGCAGCGCCCCGCTCGCGGTCGAGCTGTTGGAATTTTTCTGGACCGTTGGCTTACCGATCTATCAGGGTTACGGTCTCACGGAAACGTCGCCCGTGGTTTCCGCGAGTACTCCGAAGGCGTACAAGGTGGGGACGGTGGGGCGGCCGATTGTGGGTGTGCAAGTGAAGATTGCCGCAGATGGCGAAATTCTCGTGAAAGGCTCGTGCGTGATGCAGGGTTATTACAACAAGCCCGATCAGACGCGCGAAGCCTTCACGTCCGATGGGTGGCTCCTCACCGGCGATATCGGGCGAATCGATGAGGACGGTTTCCTGCTGATCACGGATCGAAAGAAAGAGATGCTGAAGACGGCCGGCGGGAAATTCGTCGCTCCGGCGCCCATCGAGAACCTGCTGAAAACGTCTCCGCTGATTACGAACGTAATGGTCGTGGGCGACACAAGAAAATTTACCGCGGTGCTCGTCGTCGTTAATTTTGAGGGCGTCGAGGAAGAGGCGCGCAAGGCCGGTCGCGAGTTTTCCACGCACGCCCAGATGCTCTCCGATCCGTGGGTGAGGGATCTCTACACGCGCGAGCTCGAGCGCCTGACGGCGCCTCTGGCGCAATATGAAAAGCCGAAGAGATTCGCGCTCATCGAGAAAGACTTCACCTACGCGAGCGGCGAACTGACGTACACGATGAAATTGAAGCGACGCGTGATCGAGGAGCGGTATCACGATGTAATCGTACGGCTCTATGCGGACGTCGAAGAGCCGCGGCCGCAGCGCACGATCTAGGGCATGTCTCTCTTTTCACACCGCGGGTCGCTATGAAACGACAGCTTGTTGATCTACTGGCCGCGATTGAACGTCAAGGGCGTGAAAACGACGACCGAGAAACAAACCGCGCCCGGAAAATGCTCAATCTCGAGCCGGAAACGGCAAAGCTGCTAAGTATCCTTGTTCGAAGCACCCGCGCCAAGCACGTGCTCGAAATCGGAACGTCGAACGGTTACAGCACGATCTATTTGGCGTCGGCTGTGGCCGAGACCGGCGGTAGAGTCATCTCGATCGAGCGAAATCCCGATAGGCAGAGCATGGCCCGCGACAACCTGAGTCGTGCGGGACTGCTGGATTATATTGACTTGCGATTAGGAGACGCAACCACGATAGTCGGCGAACTCGACGGCACATTTGATTTCGTGTTTTTCGATGCCGACCGGACCAGCGCCCCGGGACAGGTTAACCTATTGCTTCCGAAGCTCGCTCCAGCGGTCCTGATGCTTGCCGACAACGCGCTTTCGCATCCCGCCGAAATCGCCAGCTACCTCACTGCGGTTACGAGTCTCGAAGGCTTCGAGCACATGATCGTTCCGGTAGGAAAAGGATTGAGCCTCGCATATCGGGGAGCGTAATGTGCGGCCGAGGTATCTGGCAGAGTAGAATAGTGGCGGAGAAAATTCGATGACAGACCAATTGACGATTGCGGGACGCGCATTTCGGTCGCGGCTGATCGTGGGCACGGGAAAATATCGCAGCTTTCAGGAGATGGCGCGAGCGCACGCGGCCTCGGGCGCGGATATGGTGACGGTCGCCGTCCGGCGCGTGAACCTGACGGATCGCGCAAAGGAATCGCTGCTTGATTACATTGACCGCGAGAAGATTTTCATCCTGCCGAATACTGCCGGGTGCTATTCGGCGGACGAAGCGGTGCGCGCGGCGCGACTGGGCCGCGAAGTGGGACTTTCCGAATGGGTGAAGCTGGAAGTAATTGGCGACGAGCAAACACTATTCCCGGATACCGAGCAGCTGGTTCAAGCGACCAAGACGCTCGTGAAGGAAGGTTTCATCGTGCTGCCGTACACGACCGACGACCTGATCGTTGCGCGAAAGCTGATTGACGCAGGTGCATCGGCAGTAATGCCGCTCGGCGCACCAATCGGTTCGGGCATGGGCATTCAGAATCTCGCGAACCTGCGCATCCTCCGCGAGCGCATCACGGAAGTGCCGCTGATCGTGGATGCGGGTGTGGGCACGGCGTCGGATGCGGCGATTGCGATGGAGTTGGGCGCGGACGGCGTCCTGATGAATACGGCGATCGCCGGCGCGCAAGACGCCGTACTGATGGCGGAAGCAATGCGCGCGGCAGTGGAAGCGGGACGGAAGGCGTTCCTCGCCGGAAGAATCGAGAAAAAAGTATATGCCACGGCTTCGAGCCCGATGGCCGGAATCGTGAAGTGAAAACGCGGACGACATTCCTGCTACTCCTGGCAAACGGATTCGTGGGTTACTACTATTGGAACGAGAACAGACACGGCATGTCTGCCGTGCGCACGCTGGTTCTGCTTTTGGTCTCGCTCATCGCGATCAATCTGGCACTCATCGTGGGACAGTGGCTTGGGGAGCGCAGATCGCAGCAGATTGCGGCGCGCAGAAACCAGCGAAGGTAATTCCTGCCACAATAAAGACAGGGCAGACGTACATGCATCTGCATGATCGTTCATAGCAGACCTAGATATCCGCCGCCCTACTTCGCGTGCTGCCCTCTAAATTAACGGAAGAGGATGTGCCAGGAAATGTCCACGAGCGCGTGGACGAAAGTGCCGGGCAAGAGCGACCGCGTTTTCATCCACACGTGCCCATAAAATAATCCAGCGATCGTTGCCAGTAGCATGTATTTCCAGTTTGGGAATGGCGCGTGGAAGATGTGCGAGAACCCGAAAATTACCGACGCGACGATCAGACCCACCCACTGATTCTTCATCGCTCTTGAGAGCAGGTTCTGCAGCAATCCCCGAAACAGAAATTCCTCGGGCCACGCGGTGAAGAATAAAACTCCGAGCGCCGTAAGCGGAGAACTTCGTGCGCGAGCGAGCGAGGGATTAAATACCAAAAAGCCCATCTTCAGGCCGATCGGTATCGCGATCGCAGCAAATATCGCGAAGTGAATCGCGAAATTCGAAGTGAAGCCCCGTCCCCAGGCGACCGCGTAACCCACACCGTCGAGGCGCCGAAGCAACACGAACGCAGCCACGGCCGTATTCAGCGCCATGAGAATCGCAAGCGTGTGCGTCAGCGGCGGCGGATAGGGAAAGACGCGATACATCAGGCGATATGGAACGGGAAGCGCGACCGGCAACCAAATGATCAGCAGCGCGGCGTAATCCTCCCACGTGCCCGGAGATTTGTCGGCGCTGCCCGCGAGAACAAGCGCAGGGAGCACGACGTAGGCCGCGCCGAACAGCAGCATCTTCCAATTGCCAGTCACCGCGACCGAATAGATCAGGACGGAGAAAAATGGCACCAGTGGCGCGAGCAGCACTCCGCGTCCGCCGAGCGCGCGTTGAGCGGACGCGAGAACGTGCGGTGCGGCCAGGAACAGCTCAAACGCGAAGAGCAGGGCCGCGATTCCGAGCGCGACCAAGAACGCGTGGCCGTGGAAGCCACGCCGAACGCCTTCGAACGCCGCTGCCGCCACAACGAACGCCCAGATGACGAACGCCAATGGGAAACTCAATTGCCAGGATTGGGCCGTGCCTGCCATGAGCGATGATTTTACCGGACGGCGCACGCGAGGCGATAAGAACTTGATTTGATTTCCGGCCTCGGCGATGCTGTCGCGTGCCAAACGCGCCCGCCGTTTCGGGAAAACAAAGGCTAGCCTACATTGACTGGATGCGCGGGCTAGCCTGCGTGCTGATGTTTCAGACGCATTGCTACGACTCTTGGCTCGGCGGCGCGGCCCGGCAGACTTCGTTCATTGGCTGGTCGCAGCTGGGCGGTACTCTGCCTGCTCCACTGTTTCTCTTTCTCGCCGGAATTTCCTGTGCGCTGTTGACGGAGCGAATGCGGCAAAAGGGAATCGCCCCGAATGCCATCGCGCTCACCACAATTCGACGTGGCGCTGAAATCCTCGGGCTTGGTTTGCTGTTTCGCGTGCAAGAGTTCGTGCTCGGCCAGCCGTGGTCACCGTGGACCGATCTGCTCCGCGTGGATGTGCTGAACGTGATCGGGATCTCGCTGATGCTCATGGGCGCCGCGAACTGGATGGCGCGAAGCCGCGCGGGCAACGCGATTCTGGCCGGCGCGATCGCACTCGGGATTTCGCTCGCTACGCCACCGCTCTGGACGACCTGGCGGCCGCACTGGCTGCCGTGGTATCTCGAGTCGTATATCGATGGCGTCCACACGTTCAACGTGCCGCAGCCATGGCTTTTCCCAATCTTTCCCTGGGCGGCGTTTGCGTTCGCGGGGCTGGCCTCCGGATTTCTGATGTTCAGTGAATGGCCGGCGAAGAATCCCGGACGAGCGGCGGCTCTTTTCGGCGTGGCAGGCGTGGGAATATTTTATCTTTCATCGTGGTTCGACGCGTTGCCCGTCCATCTCTACGCCGTGTACGACTACTGGCACACGAGTCCGAACTTCTTCCTCGCCCGCGTCGGAATCCTGTTGGTTATCACTGGTGCCGTGTACGCATGGTGCCGCTGGGGGATGGGCCAAATCGGATTCAGCCCGTTGATTCAACTGGGACAGGCCTCGCTGCTTGTCTATTGGGTGCACATCGAATTCGTGTACGGGCGATTCTCGATCTTGCACAAACGCGCGCAGACGATTCCGATGGCGACGCTCGGCCTGTTCGTGATTTTCTCGGCGATGGTTCTCCTGGCCACAGCGCGGATACGATGGAAGGGGCGCGGCGGGGACATCCTGGCGAGACTCCGACGAGTTCCGCAAACGGCGGAAAGCGTCTAGGGATTCTTCGGCGGTTCAGCGGGCTGCGGAACAGGTTTCGAGGCGTCCGCGGACCTCGGCGAGGTCTTGAAGATAAACTCTCCCGGCCGGGCCAGCCCCAGGTCTTCGCGCGCAATATGCTCGATCGCCTGCGGATCGGTTTTCAGCGCTTTCACGCGGTCCTGCAACTGACGGTTCTCATCGTTGATAAGATTGATTTCCTGCTTAACGGTCGCGGCTTCCTTTTGGGCGCGGCGCATGGCCAGCACTCCATGCGTGCCAAAGACATCCTGGAGTAGCAGAAGGCTGAAGGCTGCGGCCAGAAACCATGTTGCGTTCCGGCGAAGAAACTCGCGCAGTTGTTCGGCGAAGCTCATCGCTGGTTCCGTCATTTCACGATCCATACGCGCGCATCTTCCGCGAGTTTCTTCGATTCGGTCGGCGTGGATGATTCGGCGTAAATGCGCACGACCGGTTCAGTGCCCGAAGGGCGCATCAGAACCCACGCACCGTCGTCGAATGTCAGTTGCAATCCATCAAGGTGGTCCGTGCGCACGACATGACGGCCAGCGAAGTCCTTGAAATCGTCCCGCAAGCGCGCGGGCAGTTTAGCCTGTGCGTCGTCAGGAAGATGGAGATTCATGCGGACCGGCCAGAATTCCCGGCCCACTCGCCGAAAGAGATCGCGGAGCTGATCGGCGAGCGAGGCTTGGCGCGCCGCGATCATTTCCGCGACGAGAAGGCACGCGAGAATCCCGTCTTTCTCCGGGAGATGACCACGAATCGTCATGCCGGCGCTTTCCTCGCCTCCGAGCGCGATCTTATCTTCGCGGAGCAGAGGGCCGACGTACTTGAAACCAACCGGCGTCTCATACACCTGCACGCCGTGAAGCTTTGCGACTGCGTCCAGCAGGTGCGTCGTCGCGACGCTCCGGGAGGCGCCGAGCTTATAGCCGCGGGTTTCCAGCAGATAGTCGAAGACGAGCCCCAGAATGTGATTCGGCGAAACAAACGTGCCGTCGCGGTCCACGATGCCGAAACGATCGGCGTCACCATCGGTGGCAAGACCTGCGAGGGCTTTTTTTTCGCCGACGGCCTTCATCAAGGGTGCCAGATTCTCCTCGGAAGGGTCCGGCCCCGTCCCTTCAAAGAGCACGTCCCGTCCGGCGCGAATTTCGGTTTCGGCAATGCCGTGATCCGCGAAAATGCGGTCAAGCCATCCGGCGCCGCATCCATGGACCGCATCGCAGACAAAACTGCCTTTTGCTTTTGCGAGCACGTCGAATCGAATCATTCGGCGAAGTTGGTCAAAATATGGCTCGCGGGGGTTGATGCCGGGGAAATCATTCTCGACTTGATGATGGTCGGGTGGCCCATCCGCCAGAGCCGCGGCGCGCTTCTCGATATCTTTCGTGATTTCAGGCAATGCCGGCCCTCCATCAGGCCCGGAAAATTTCAGGCCGTTGTACGCCGCCGGGTTGTGGCTGGCCGTAATATTTACGCCTCCATCCAGCTTGCCGTGCAGGATCGCGTGGGCAATCGTCGGTGTTGGAGTAGCCTCGCCACAGAGAAGCACGCGGCAGCCGTGAGATCGCAGCACGGCGGCGGACGCCAAGGCAAATTCAGGCGAGAAGAAGCGTGTGTCGTAGCCGACGATCAGCGTGGGAGATTTCTTTCGCGCGAGCACGTGGCCGGCAATCGCCACTGACGCACGGCGTACGCCTGGGAAAGTGAAGTCCTCGGCGATGATGCCGCGCCAGCCCGAAGTCCCGAAATGGATCGCTTGGCTCTTCACGCGGCGCTATTGTATCTTGTCGCGCAACCCGCACGTATCGGGTAATCCCCCGAGAGGGCGACTCAAGAGTAAAGGCCGAGATGACGGACAAAATTGTGGTTCTGGTCATTTGCGCGTCTGCGGGACAAGCGCGGAAGATCGCCCGCACGCTGGTAGTGGCCCGACTCGCGGCATGTGGCAATGTGTTCGAGGCGCCGGTCCGGTCAATTTACCGTTGGAGGGGAAGAGTCGAGTCGGCAAAGGAATTTCTGCTGCTCCTGAAGACTTCCCGCAAGCGATTTGCAGCCGTCGAGCGCGCGGTCCGGGCGTTGCATACCTACGATTTGCCCGAAATCATCGCGGTTCCGATTGCCGTCGGAGCGCGCAACTACTTGAAGTGGATATCCGAGTCGGTCAGGCCCGCCAATAAGTGACAGAATTCGTCGCCGTACCTCCGCCGGCCATCGCAGGTCAAGTGTGCTACGCACCCTGAGCTTGAGCGGCACATCTAATTAGGGTAAAAACGAAAGTGTCGTGAGAACAAAGCCAAGTTGCGGGCGGTTCCGGCTGAATACCTGGTGCCGTGCTGCGCTGGCAGCCGGCATGCTGTGGGCTGCTGTTGGCTTCGCTCAGGACACGCACCCAAGCCAGGAAGGTTCTACGCCGGCATCGCGCCCGAGTCAGTCGAGCAAGCAGGATCAGAAAGACCAGAAGTCCTCTGATTCGCTCACCACGAAGATACGAATTCAGGTCACTGATCCGCACGATCAACCCGTCTCCAACGCCAGCGTGTATGTCCGGTATTACATGTCGGGTGGGTTCTTGCGCCATGAGAAGCTAGCTGAGTTGAGTTTCAAAACGAATCAAGAAGGCGGAGTGAAGGTCCCTGAGATCCCGCAGGGCAAAGTCATGATCCAGGTGATTGCGAAGGGCTGGCATACCTTCGGCATGTGGTACGACATGGACAAGGATCAGGAGTCTGTTTCGATCAAGCTCGAACAGCCGCCGCACTGGTACTAAGAAATTCTTGCGCTTATCCTTCTGAGAATTTCCTCTCCCTTGCTTTCCTCTTCCGGAGAATCAGCTTGATGCGTCCGGAATTGCGAAAAAAACTTCTTGGGCGGCGCGAATCTGCCCGGAACTTGTGCAAGGAGGACTAAGGTCAACTCTGGCGCATGATTTCGAATAACGGCCGAGCCTTTTCCACACGGTTTTCAACAGAGCTGTTGAAAACTTTCACGGAAGATTCATGAATATTCGTGCGTTATGCAAAAATGTGGCGCGCAAATTGCCTCGAGGCGCGTAACCTCAGAGATCCTCGAAGTCCCGCACCCTCAGCGCGGCGTGATAACATTTCCTCCCGCCGGAAGGGACGCTCAGATCAAAATGAAAGACTTAATTCTCAACGCGGATGATTTTGGATATACCACGGGCGTCAACGAGGGAATCGTGCGCGGGCACCGTGACGGAATTCTGACCAGCGCCACGCTGATGGCCAACGGACCCGCGTTTGATGACGCCGTCGAGCGAGCCAAGGCCAATCCAAAACTCGGCATTGGATGCCATCTTGTCCTCACAGGAGGCTTCTCGGTCGCTCCGAAGGAAGAAATTCCGTCTCTTGCGGACGCAGACGGCCGGTTGCCGCTGTCGTTGGACGCCCTCGTGGCTCGAGTGAGCGTGGGCAGCGTGCGCACGAAGGAAATCGAAACGGAATTGCGCGCTCAACTCGAAAAAATCCGCCGCGCCGGCATCGAGCTAACCCATGTGGATACACATAAGCATACGCATGTCCATCCTCGGGTCATGGGCGCGGTTGGGCGGGTAGCCCGCGAGTTCGGAATCACGCGCGTGCGCAATCCTATCGAGAATCTAGGCGATTCGTGGAGGACAGCGCGAAGCGAGCATGCGCCTTTGGTAGGAAACATGGCGGCCTCGCTCGCCGTTCGAGCGGTTGGATCGTGGTTCAACTCTCTCGCGCGGAAATATGGCCTGCGCTCGCCCGATCATTTCCTCGGTTTGGCCATCACGGGACGCTTGAGCGCTGCTGCATTGTGTCGCTTGATTGACACAGTTCCCGAAGGCCGCACGGAAATCATGCTGCATCCCGGAATCCTTGATGCCGGCCTCGTGAAGTCGGGCTCGCGGCTCCAGCAACAGCGCCAAACGGAGCTCGACGGCCTGCTCTCGCCAGAGTCGAGACGCGCCGTCGAAGCAAACGGCATCCGCCTGATCAGTTATCGAGAATTGAACTAGCCTCGACAGTTGCAGACGCGTTCGGCGAAGATTCGGGCAAAATTACCGACGAATCCAGCTTTGAATGCTTCACACAAAATAAGACATCACGACGAATTTGAGGATCGCGGTGGTTTGTGCGTTCTGTCTGACAGTTTTGACTGTCGCAGCGAGCGCCCAGATGGGAATGGGCATTCGCCCCTCGATACCGCAGGGTATTTTCAACCCCACGGTCGGTTCCGGAGCGTAACACGAGATCACGTCGCAGGACGGCGCGAAGACCTCGCTCGAATATGCCGTGGTCGCCAAGGACACCGTGAACGGCAAAGACGCTTACTGGCTGGAGTGGACGACGACCTCCGGACGCATGGGCGAGATGGTCATGAAGGTCCTGATATCGCCAGATTCGCCAAACAGAGTCACCTCGCGCGTGATCACGTAGATGGCGGGACGTCCGCCAATGGAAATGCCATCCCAGAGGCGCATGGGTAGCCAGCCAGCGCCGAAGATGGACATTCGCGGCGAATCAGGGCAGGGAATCTGTGACGACTCCGGCAGGCACGTTCGCCTGCGCGCACGATCGCGCCAAGGACGGCCGCGCCGACGTTAGCACCCAGGTTGCTCCATTTAGCGTCGTGAAGACTCAGGGCAAGAATACTTCGATGGTGCCGACCAAGCTGATTACCGGCGCGCACGACAAGATCGTAGGCACACCGGTGCCGCCCAGTTCACAGATGATGATGCAGCAAGTCAACCATTAAGAGCTTCCCGCTGCACGGCTACTCAAGGTCGGGCGGCGTTACTTTGGCGATCCATGAGTCATAGTCTGAGGTGTAGCCCACCCGTTCCTGGCGAGCGAGCACGCGCTGCTCGATTGCCGCCGTCTGGTCCTTAGAGAGGGACGGCAGGGATTCCACGGCCTGCTCAACCGCTTGCGCTTGTCCCGCCGCCCGAGCTTCGGCGGATGCAAACGCAGCCGTAGCGGTCGCACTATCATTGCCCGCGAGTAAGTACTCCTCAATCAGTTGTTTCGTAACTTTCTGGCTATGCACCAGCGACACGCGGATGTTTCCTTGTCCGGTCACCACGTTCCCCACACCGAAGACACGGTCGGCGCCAGAGTAACGTGGCAAATCTTCGTCCGTAAACGCGTAGTATTCACCCTTCATTGCGACGCCCGGAAGAATCTCCGGCACCGAGCCGATCGAGGAAATCACCAGCGGCGCTCGCAGCTCATGCTCGGAGCCGTGAATTGGTTCCGCTCTCCGGCCTTCAATCTTCGTTTCCGCCACTTTCAGGCCGACGACTCGCCCATTCTCAACCACCAGTCCCGTGGTCAGCCGCCGATCTTGAACTCGAAACAGATACTTATCGCGCGCCAGCCGCAGCATTTTTTGCCGCACCATCTCCGTCTTCGCGATTTGATCGGCCGTCGCATTGTCCGGCGGCTGCGCCAGCGGCATATCCTGCTCGCGCCGGCGATAAATCAGCAGGCACCCCTTCACCCCAAGGGACTGCGGGTCCACTCCGTGCGCCTTGCAAGCGGCAGGGATGCCCTTTTCAAGCTCGTGCATGCTGATGGAAATTCCGCGAGCCTTCATCGCGCGTTCGTAGTTCTCGATCTGTAGCACTTTCACCACGTCAATGGACGCCAGCCCGCCGCCAACCACAATCGCCTCGTCGGGAGTCTCATAGCGCGGCCCGGTATAATCCTTCTCATTCTTGTGGTTGTACCAGTAGATGAACGGGTTCTGATAAACGAGGCCCTGGTCCACAAACTCCTGCGCGCCGGGCACGCCCAAATCCCTATCGCGCCACGCGCCATTCGCGAGAATCACCGCGGAGAAGCCCCAGTTGTGGCAGAAGTCATGGAATTCCAGGTCGCGCCCGAGTTTCGTCGAAGGCACGAAGTAGACATTCGGCTTCTTGAGTCGCGCGTCAATGCGCCCATACTCCTGCTTCCGCTGCTCGACGTGCCATCGCGGCAGCCCGTCCTCGATTTTGCCGTACGGGCGTTTGTTCTGCTCGATCACGGCGACACGAATCCCTCGGTCTGCCAGAATTTCCGCCGCCACCGACCCGGAGATGGCTCCGCCGACTACCGCGACAAAATGTTGGCCGTTGTCAGGCATGCGCGTTCAACCTCAGAGCGGTGGATTGTACACCGCCCCGCCGCATTTCTGAGCGTTCTAGTGCCGCTCGCTTCAATCTGATATATTTCCGGTACTGGGGAATTCAAGGGCTTGCCGCGCGTCACAGCAGGCGACGGGCGCGAAGGCATCGAAGGAGACGCAGGCCATGCACGTAGGCTACGGCGCGGGTTTTCAGCACTTGAGCGGATATTCCGATCGACAATTCTTGCGCGAGGAACTTGGAAATTGCGAGCGGGCGGAGCCGCTCGGCTTCGATTCCGTGTGGGTCACCGAGCATCACTTCGACAATTACTCCGTCAGCCCGGACCCGTGCCAGGTGCTTTCCTTCATCGCCGGCCGGACGAAGCGCATCAAGCTCGGCTCGATGGTGATCGTGGTGCCGTGGCACGATCCGGTGCGCCTCGCGGAACAGATTTCGCTCCTCGACCACGTTTCCGATGGACGTTACATCCTCGGATTCGGCCGCGGCCTGGCGCGCCGGGAATTCGAAGGCCTGCGCATTGACCAAAACGAGGGTCGTCAGCGTTTCGACGAATACGCGCAGCTTGTACTGGACGCGCTCGAATCCGGCTTTATCGAAGGCGGAGAGACGGTGAAGCAGCCACGCCGCGAAATTCGACCGCGCCCGTTCAAGTCTTTCAAGGGCCGCTCGTTCGCCGCCGCCGCTTCGGCGGATTCAGTGCCAGTGGTGGCCAAGCTCGGACTGGGCATGCTTGTGATCATTCAGAAGGCGTGGAAGCTCGTGACCGCCGACATGGAACGTTATCACAAGCTCTGGAGCGAGTTTCATCCGAACGAGGAGGCGCCCAAGCCGTTCTGTTCAGGCTTTACATTCGTGGACGAGAGCGCGGACCGCGCCGAAGAACTCGCTCGCAAATATCTCGCCGCGAATTATCGCGAGGCGCTTGACCACTACGAGATGCTGGGCAAGCACTTCGACAAGACCAAGGGCTACGAACGCTACGCCGACATGAGCAAGTACCTCAACGAGATTGGTCAGGACAAGGCCGTCGAGGATTACATCCAGCTCATGGCCTGGGGCACGCCGCAGCAGGTCCTCGAGAAGTTCGCCGGGTACAAAAAGCTGATAGATATGCAGGGCATCATGCCAAATCTGAACTTCGGCGGCATGCCGCACGACGAGGTCCAGCGCAACATCGCCTGCTTCGTCAAGCACTGCATGCCCGAGCTGAAAAGCTGGCCCTCGGCCACGCTCGCCGAACCAAAGGAACTCGCGCTGGCCGCAGTTTAAGTGGTTGCCTTCGTAGCGCCCGCCTTTAGGCGGGCAGCCTTGGTTGCCAGCGACCAGCCCCCCTCGGATCTGTGTCGATTAGGAAACAACATCCACTACGTTTTCAGCAACATAATCCCATTTCTAGTCGCCAGTGTGTCGATTAGAAACTCGTGATTCGTGCGTGACGACTCATGATGCGTGAAACCCGACCTCACAAGGCGCGAGTGGCACCCCATAGTGTGTCACTTTGCGAGGGCACCAATCGTTTGTTTTGTTGGAGATACGCCGAAATTTACTCGACACGTGTGTCAAGTACATTTGCAATTGCTAGGGCGCGAAATCCACCGCGCCCGCAGTGAGCGGCACGCCCGAGTGCGTCCAGGAGTCGCCGGTGAGTGCTGCGCCGTGTTCGTGTCCCGTAACGCCAGAATGACGCGAGCGAAACTGGTGCCACGAAGAAGCTGGGACAACGTCTGGAAGGGTGTAGGTGGGAGCACCGGCCCGTTTGCAGCTCGCTTGCGGAATGTTCGGTCACGCAGTCAGCCGCGTGCACCGCGCTCGGCATCGGAGCTTCGGCTCGAACATAAACAATCGCTGCAAAGCTTACGAGGACGGGCCCGGCTGACGGGCTCGACCGGCTTTCTCGGCGAAAAAGGGGCGATCCCTCGGCTCCTGCTGGTCGCTCGGGCTTATCAATCCTAGCCGGATTGTCAATCTCGCTGCGGCTTGAAATACGTGACAGCGAGCGGCGGCAGCTTCAGCTTGATCGAGTAGGGGCGATCGTTCCACGGGAATGGCTCGGCACGCACGCCGCCGGAATTGCCGACGTCCGTCCCGCCGTAAAATGTCGAGTCCGAGTTGAGGATTTCGCGGTAGAAGCCGGGGCGGGGAACACCGATGCGATAATTCTCGCGCACGACCGGCGTGAAATTGCAGACGGCAACAACGAACTCCTCGCCGTCCTTCGCGCGCCGCAAGAACGACAGAACGCTGGCCGCGGCATCGTTCACTTCCAGCCATTCGAAGCCGGACCATTCGAAATCAACTTCGTGCAGCGCGCGCTCTTTTAGGTGCAGGCGATTCAGGTCGGCGACCAGGCGCTGGACGCCTCGATGCGACGGGGAAGCCTCGAGTGCCCAATCCACCGAGCTAGCTTCCCAGAATTCATTCCGCTGCGCGAGCTCACTGCCCATGAAATGAAGCTTTTTCCCCGGATGCGCGAACAGATAGGCGAAGAGCAGCCGCAGGTTGGCGAATTTCTGCCAATCGTCGCCCGGCATTTTTTCGAGCAGAGACTTTTTGCCGTGCACCACTTCATCGTGCGACAGCGGCAGGACGAAATTCTCGTGGAATGCGTAGAGCATCGAAAACGTCAGCTTGCTGTGCTGGAACTGCCGGTGGATCGGATCGAGCGACATATATTGCAGCACGTCGTTCATCCATCCCATGTTCCATTTCAAATCGAAGCCAAGGCCACCGATGTACGTCGGCCGCGAAACCGCCGGCCAGGACGTGGACTCTTCCGCAATCATCAGCGCGCCGGGGTGGCGCACGTGCAGCACTTCGTTCAGCCGCTTCAGGAACGCGATGGCTTCCAGATTCTCGCGTCCGCCAAAGGCGTTGGGAATCCATTCACCCGGCGCGCGCGAATAATCCAGATAGAGCATCGAGGCGACTGCGTCCACGCGCAGGCCGTCTATGTGGTACTTGTCAATCCAGAAGAGCGCGTTCGAGAGCAGAAAATTCTGCACCTCGTTGCGCCCGTAATTGAAGACGAGTGTGCCCCAATCCGGATGAGCGCCGCGGCGCGGGTCCTCGTGCTCGTAGAGATGGGTGCCATCGAAAAATCCCAGGCCGTGCGCGTCCCGCGGAAAATGCGCCGGCGTCCAGTCCAGGATCACGCCCAAACCTTCCTGATGGCATCGGTCCACGAAGAACATGAAATCGGCGGGCGTGCCGAACCTGCTCGTCACCGCATAGTAGCCGACGGTCTGGTAGCCCCACGAAGCATCGAAGGGATGCTCCATGATTGGCATCAGCTCAATGTGGGTGTAGCCCATCTGCGTCGCGTAGGGAATCAGCTCCTCTGCGAGCTCGCGGTACGTGAGCCAGCGGTCGTCTTCGTCGGATTTGCGCCGCCAGGAGCCCAGGTGAACTTCGTAAACTGACATCGGCGAATGCAGCCAATCGCGCTCCACGCGCGCTGCGAGCCATGTGGAGTCTCTCCATTCGTAGCGGTTAATGTTGCAGACAACCGACGCAGTCTTCGGCCGCAGCTCGGCCGCGAAGCCGTAAGGATCGGACTTCAAACCGAGTTCGTCTCCCGCGCGAGAACGAATCTCGAATTTATACAGCGCGCCTTCATCCAACCCCGGCAGGAAAAGTTCCCAGATGCCGCTTGCGCCGCGGCTACGCATCGGGGCAACGCGCCCGTCCCACGAATTAAAATCCCCAACCACGCTGACGCGCTTCGCGTTCGGCGCCCACACGCCGAAATGGACCCCGCTCACGCCGGCGACCTCCCGGACATGCGCGCCGAGCTTTTCGTATTTCAGGTAATCCGTGCCCTCGCCTGAAAGATACAAATCGTATTCGGTGAGGACGGGCGGAAAAGCGTACGCGTCGTACGTTTCAAATTCGGCGCCGCTCTCAGCACGGAATCGAAGGCAATACGCGGACGGAGCGACGGTCTCTCGTCCGCTCAATCCGAGCGCGCTGGCTTGAATGACGGCCTCGAAGATGCCTGCCGGATGAATTTGCGCCGCAGGAAATGAAGTCTTGTCGGCACTCCACAAAATCGTTAGCTCACGAGCGTCCGGACGAAACGCCCGGATGGCCAGGGACGGTTTGCCGTCTCGCTGAATCCAATGAGGGCCAAGGGCGCGGAACGGATCCGATCCTTCCGCGCGGAGCAGCTCTTCCAAATCGTTCGCGAAGCCGCCGGCTACATGCTTCGCTTCGCCCGATGGTTGATCAGGTTTGTTCATGCGCTCCTATCTTACTACCGGAGCGCGATACGCAACGCCAATCCTCAGGCTCGGTAGGCCGTTGAACGTATCAAAGAGTTCTCTGTTGATCAGATGTAAACCCCGATGTAACACCTCGGCTCCGGTAGTACCAACGTACCATTGTGAGGGCCAGTACCCGCCTCTATAAAGGGATGCGGGGTACATTGTGCGGAGTGCTGCGTAAACTCCGGCCCTACAGTTGTCTACAAACCATGTCTAGCCGAAACGCGATGCTTCGCCCGAAGCAGAATGGTTCGCAGCCCGCATTGAAGCGTGCTGACGGTAAATCCGCACCACCACCCCCAGCAAACGCGGGGACCGACGGGCAATTCGAGGTTGTCTTTTCCACCAATCCGTTGGCGATGTACATTGCCACGACAGACACGTTGGAGTTTCTCGAGGTCAACGCGGCCGCCATCCGGCAATACGGCTATTCGCGGGACGAATTCCTCCGCATGAAAATTACCGAGATACGCCCTGCGGCGGATGTGCCAAATTTCCTCGATTCGATTCGAAAGCACGGGACTTCGCCAACGGGCGTGGGTCATTTGCGGCATCACCGCAAGAACGGCGAGGTTTTCGACGTTGATGTGACGAGCCAGAGAATCTTGTTTGCCGGCCAGGAAGCGGTGTTGGTAATAACACAGGACGTCAGCGAGCGCCTGGCGGCCGAACAGAAACTCGCCGAGCACGCGGCCTTCTCAAACGCACTGACGGAAAACAGTCCGCTCGCAATCGTCGCGCTCGATCTGAACCGCTGCGTACAAACCTGCAATCCCGCCTTCGAACGCCTTTTCGGATATGCTCTGGCAGAGATCGCTGGAACGGAACTTCAGACCCTAATCGCGCCTCCAGAACTGGACGGCGAAATGCGCGGGTACATTCAGCGCGTCATGACCGGGGAAATCGTCCGTAACGTCGCAAAACGCATGCGGCGCGACGGTTCACTGGTGGACGTGCGAATCATTGGCGTGCCGCTCGTCGTAAACGGAAAACAAACCGGTACGTTCGGCATTTACGAGGACATCAGCGAAAGAGGCCGTGCCGTAGAAGCGCAACACCGGGCCGAGGAAAAATACCGCCGCCTTTTCGATGGTGCGGTAGAAGGCTTTTTCGAATCAACCCCGGAAGGTCGCTTCGTGACCGTCAATCCCGCGATGGCGCGTATCGTGGGTTATTCATCGCCCGCGGAGATGATTCGCGAAGTTAAAGACATCGGTAAACAGCTCTACGTGGATCCGATCGTACGCAACGAGCTCCGGCGACGGCTGGAAGAGCAGGGGATTCTTGAAGGATTCGAATGTCCCATGCGCCGCAGGGACGGCACCACGATTTGGATTTCCCTGAACGTGCGCGCGATCAGGGACTCCAGCGGCAAAATCGTCAGCCACGACGGCACGGCCGAAGACATTACCGAACGGAAGCGCTCCGAGCTGATACGCCAGGTCACGACAGAGATCATTCGCGCCACCAGCGTCACGGACAATCTTGACGCGTTGCTGCGGCTCATTCATGCGTCGCTGGGGAAAGTGCTCGACGCCGGCAATTGCTTCGTCGCGCTGTGCGAGCCTTCCACCGGGAAATTTCACTTCCCGTTTTTCGTCGATCGGTTCGATGCGGCCCCAGCTTCCGACAAAATGGAAGATCTGGACCGCAGTTGCACGTCCTACGTTTTTCGCACCGGCGAGGCAATGCTGATTTCGCAGGACCGTTTCGATCAGCTCGCGAGCACGGGCGAGGTGGAATTGGTGGGCACGCCCTGTCCATCATGGCTGGGAGTTCCGCTAAGGACGCCCGCGGAGACGATCGGGGTGCTGGTCGTCCAGAATTACGAGCGCGAAAATGTTTACACGACGCGCGACCTCGAGTTTCTCTCTTCAGTCGGAGGGCAGATCGCGCTGGCCATCGAGCGAAAGCGCTCGGAGGAACGCGCGCGGGAGAGCGAAGCGCGCCTGCGCCTCTTGATCGAGCAATTGCCCGCAGTGCTGTGGACGGTGGACCGGAATCTACGTTTCACCTCCGCCGTCGGATCGGGTCTGGCGCGGCTCGGGCTCAAGCCCAATCAGCTCGTGGGCATGTCGCTCTCCGATTACTTTGAAACCAAGGATCAGTCATTTACGCCGATCGCAGCACATCTTCGCGCCGTCGCGGGTGATCCCGTGACTTTCCCGGTCGAATGGAAAAAGGGTTCGTACGCATGTCACGTCGAGCCGTTGCGGGACTCAGCCGGCGGAGTTCAGGGTGCGATCTGCATGGCACTTGACGTCACAGACCGCAAGCAACTTGAGGAGCAGTTCCGCCAGGCTCAGAAGATGGAAGCAGTGGGCCGTCTCGCCGGCGGAATCGCGCACGACTTCAATAACCTGCTGATGGTGATTCAGGGCTACGCCGATTTACTGGCGGACCGGCTGCCCGCGGGTGAATCGCTGCACCGAAACGCGGAGCAGATTCAAACAGCCGCCCAGCGCGCCGCCGCGCTCACGCAGCAATTGCTGGCTTTCAGCCGCAAACAGATACTGGCGCCAAAGGTCCTCAACGTTCACAGCGTGGTCGCCGACATGGAAAAGATGCTGCAACGGTTGATCGGCGAGGATATCGAGCTGGAAACCTCCTCGAAGTCCGATCTCTGGCTAGTGAAGGCCGACCGCAGCCAGATCGAACAGGTGGTCATGAATCTGGCGGTGAATGCGCGCGACGCGATGCCGAAGGGCGGCCGCCTGATGATTGAAACCACCAACGTGGAATTCGACGCGTCGGTTTCGCACTCACCCGCAGTCGTGGCTCCCGGCAAGTACGTGATGCTCGCGGTCACCGACAACGGCTGTGGCATGGACGCGAGGACGCAGGCGCATATTTTCGAGCCATTTTTCACGACCAAGGAAAAGGGGAAGGGCACGGGGCTTGGTCTCGCGACGGTCTATGGAGTCGTGAAGCAGAGCGGCGGCTACGTTTGGGTGTACAGCGAACCGGGTCACGGCACGACGTTCAAGGTGTATCTGCCGCGCATCGAGGATGAAACTGCCGCGGCCGGGCGCGATCGGAGCTCATCGTCGGCATCTCTGCCGCGAGGTACCGAAGTCGTTCTGCTGGTGGAAGACGAGGTGGGAGTTCGCGAACTCGCTCGCGAATACCTGGAGATGAGTGGCTATACCGTGATCGTGGCGCCTGACGGTCACACCGCTGTCGAACTGGCCGCCATGCACGCCGGAACAATTGATCTGCTGATGACGGACATGGTGATGCCCGGAATCGGCGGGCGCGAGCTGGCCGAACGCGTGCTCGCACTCCGTCCAGGTATCAAGATCCTCTATATGTCCGGATACACGGATCAAGCAGTCGTGCATCAGGGAATTCTGGGAACCGATGCGCCGCTTCTTCAAAAGCCCTTCACTTTGGCGGCTCTTACCACGAAGCTGCGCGAGATTCTGGCCCCCGAAGTCGTGCGGTAGCGACCAGCCGCGCACAGTTCGAATGGAAGCTCCGCATGCAATCCTCCGGCTATTCCGCGTTGGGATATCGTAGAATCTTCCCGTGGACCCCGCTGCAAAGCGTTGATGACCGTCTCGTCCAGCGATCTCGGATGTCCAGAAAAGCGGTTACTCATATGCTGTGCGCGCACAAGGCTCGAGCCGGCACTCGCGACGGAAATCCGCAAGCTCGCCGGCACGCCACTTGATTGGGATTTTCTTCTCACGTCGGCCGCCGAGAATTCGATCCTGCCGCTCCTGGCGCGGCAGCTTTCCGCGGTGGCGACAGACATCGTTCCTCCCAGCCAGCTCGAGCGCTTGAAGAACGGCGCGCGCGCCAATGCGCTGCGGTGCCTCGTCCTGACGGCTGAGTTGATCAAGATCACGGACCTCCTTCGGTCGCACGGAATTCAGACCATCCCGTATAAGGGCCCGGTTCTAGCGGTCGAGGCTTACGGAGACGTAACGCTGCGCGAGTTCGATGATTTGGACATTATTTTGCGCCAGCGTGATATGGCGAAGGCGAACGAAGTCATGCAGGGGATCGGATACCGTCCGCGCTTTCCGTGGATTTTCGCGTCAAGCAGGTCGTCCGTGATTCCCGGCGAATACAATTACCGCGATGAAGAGCGGCGTCTAATCGTCGAGCTGCATACGGAATGGACTTTGCGCCATTTCCCGGTTCGGCCGGACCTAGACGATCTCGCTGGGCGGTTGGTTTCTGCAACCCTTAGCGGGCACGAAATATCGACGTTCGGCTCCGAGGACATGCTTCCCATTCTCTGCATTCACGGATCGAAGGATTTTTGGGAGAGAATTTCCTGGATCGCGGATATTTCCGAATTCGTTCAGGCGCATTCGAAGCTTGATTGGAATCAGGTATTCCATAGCGCGGAAACGCTGCGCGCGGGTCGCATGCTAAATATCGGCTTGGCGCTGGGAGCCAGCCTTTTGGCCGCCCCTTTGCCGGATGAAGTATCCGCGCGCGTACAGAGCGATTCGATCGCGGCGGCAGTGGCGTCGGAGATTTCGAAGATCCACCTGAGCCACGAATCACGCGAACGCGACGCAGCTGCCCGTTTTCATTTTCGCCGCCGAATGGTGGGGGGAACATTTGCGGGATGGCAGTATTCGATGCGGCTCGCCACTGACCCCGCGGACGAAGATGGCGCGATGATGCAGTTGCCGCGACCGCTTTCTCCGCTTTACGTCGTCCTGCGCCCTCTTCGACTTTTGCGCAAGTATGGATCGTCCGGCGAACGCCCCGCGGGGCATAATTAACATTTTGAAACATGCGGTCAAGCATCGGAACCGCGGAGGAGCTGCAACATGGAACTTGGACTCAAAGGTAAAGTCGCCGTTGTCACGGGATCGAGCAAGGGAATCGGCCGTTCGATCGCGGAGGCGCTGGCTTGCGAAGGCGTTCAGGTGGTCATCAACAGCCGCAATGCGAAGGAGCTTGAAAGCACCGCCGCTGAAATGCGCAACGCGGGTGGGACGGTGCACGCAGTCGCCTCGGATGTAACCGAGGCCGAAGGCGCAAAGCGCCCAGTGGACGAGGCGATCAAGCGCTTTGGCGCGATTCACGTTCTCGTCAACAACGCCGGAGGCGCAGGGCGCTTTGGCTCGTTCGACGATCTGACGGACGAAGAATGGCTCGGCGCATTCAATCTGAATGTTCTTTCTGCTGTTCGTGCCACGCGCGCAGCAGTGCCTCACATGCAAAAGCAAAAATGGGGCCGCATCATCAACATATCGTCCGAATCCGGCGTGCAGCCCGATCCGATGATGCCGCACTACAACGCCTCCAAATCCGCGCTGAATAGCCTGACGAAAAGCCTTTCGAAAGCGTACGGCAAGGACGGAATTCTCGTGAACACCGTGTCGCCCGCTTTCATTCGGACCCCGCTCCTGGACGGCATGCTGGCGCAGCAGGCGAAGGCACGTGGCATCAGCATGGACGAGGCCGAGCAGGTTATGCTGCGCGAGTTTCGACCGAATATCCTGCTTGGGCGCGCGGGTCGGTCGGATGAAACGGCGGGAGTTTGCGTTTTCCTGGCTTCCGAACAGGCCTCGTTCATCACCGGCTCGAATTATCGCGTTGATGGCGGATCTGTCGCGAGCCTGTAACCTCGAATATTCGATAATTCGGAGAGCTCGGCCGCCAGATCCCGCGCAGCCAAGGAAACATCGCCTGCCCCACGCCACGTGCGCTAAAATGGGTATTCGATGGCCAGGAGGGACACGATGAGCTTAACTGCGAAGCCAACCACCCCGCCCCAGGATGCAACGCGAGCTGAGAATCCGCTGAAGGCACTGAACCGCTTCGGCCAATCCGTTTGGTACGACTATATTCGCCGCGATCTGATTACCAGCGGCCAGCTCGCGCGCCTGATTGAAGACGACGGATTGCGCGGCATGACGTCGAATCCCACCATTTTTGAAAAGGCCATCGCGGGAAGTACGGACTATGCCCAGCAGCTCGCGGAACTCGCCAAACGCAAAGACCTCGACACCAAGGGAATATTCGAGCATCTCGCTATTCGCGATATTCAAGACGCCGCGGACGCGTTGCGGCGCGTCTACGATCAAACGAAGCACCGGGACGGCTACGTTAGCATCGAAGTCTCGCCCTACCTCGCGCACAAGACACAGGAAACGATCGACGAAGCGGTGCGGTTGTGGAAGACGGTCGCGCGCGACAACATCATGGTTAAGGTTCCCGGCACGCCGGAAGGCCTTCCGGCGATTCGCGATCTCACCGGCCGGGGCATCAATATCAACATCACACTGCTATTCGCGCAGGACGTGTACGAAAAGGTCACCGAAGCCTTCATCGGCGGGCTCGAGGACCTTGCGAAGCGCGGAGGGGACGTGAGCCGCATCGCCAGCGTGGCTAGCTTTTTCGTCAGCCGCATTGACGTGCTGATTGACGGAAAGCTCGCGGAGATGCTCAAGAACCCAGGCGCCGCCGATCAGGGATCGCTCCGCGGATTGCAAGGCAAAGTTGCGATTGCGAACGCCAAGCTCACCTATCAGCTCTACAAGAAGATCTTTAGCGGTCCGCGCTGGCAGGCGCTCGCCGCGCGCGGCGCTCAAACCCAGCGCGTCCTTTGGGCCAGCACAGGCACGAAGAATCCAGCGTATAGCGACATACTTTACGTCGAGGAATTGATCGGCCTTGATACGGTGAACACCGTTCCGCCCGCCACGTTTGACGCGTTCCGCAATCACGGGAAGCCGCGCGCGAGCCTGGAAGAAAATATCGACGCGGCGCAGGAGACGATGCTTGATCTTGGGCGCTCCGGAATCTCCATGAAGGAAGTCACCGACCAACTGACCGAGGACGGTGTGAAGCTATTCACGGAAG
>Ga0210395_10000062_pt1 | contig 99358 bp, 83 predicted proteins | sample IncBWH4OmetaG_FD_150861 | JGI IMG/M metagenome (GOLD analysis project Ga0210395, IMG submission 150861) | Forest soil microbial communities from Barre Woods Harvard Forest LTER site, Petersham, Massachusetts, United States - Inc-BW-H-4-O ...
CCGTGATCTCACGGGTCTCGACGGCTTCGAGACCTGCGCCGCGCCAAAGGTCGCGCATCGCATCGATCCGCGCGGCTTCGGCGCTCGGCGGGTTGATCGGGTCGATTCCCATCGCGCGCAATTCAATGCGAAGCGGCTCCTGCGGAAAGCCGCCGCCCAATATGTCCCACGCATAGGCCGCGACCGTGCCGCCGGGGCGCACGACACGGGCCATTTCGGCAACGCCCTTCTTGGGCTCGGGCACGAAGAAGATCACGAGAGCCATGGTCGCCGCGTCGAAACTGTTGTCGGCAAAAGGCAGTGCCATGGCATTGCCGATGCCGAATTTGGCAAGCCGCGCGGCAGGACGTTTGCGCGCGAAATCGATCTGGCCTTGCGAGGGATCGATGCCTTGAATCTCGGCCGGTGCGCAGCGGTCGACCAGTTGTTCGCTGAAAGCGCCGTTGCCGCAGCCGACGTCGATCCAGCGCAGACCTTTGTCGGGCTTGAGCCAATCGATAAAAACCGCGCCCGCAAGCCCGCTCCAGATCCCCATCATCCGCTCATAGGCGGCGCCGTCGTCGAAGCGGATTTGCGTCTCGGTCATGGCTGTTTCCGTCGAAGCTTGTGTCGGGTCCAGGTCGATGTGACCAGGTCGGTGTGACGACAATCACATTCAGTCGCATTTTCTTCAAGTTCTGCGGCCGCCGCAAATTTTTATGCCGCCGCAACCTTGCTGGCCGCCCGACCGCGACTTAGCTACTTTTTGGTTGATCCAATTCTCGTCGGATGCGTTCTATTACAGCCGGTTGTGACGCCGGGTGAAAGTTTAACGCCGGTTCGGTTGTGCATCGGGTTTCGATGCCATTTTCGATGCCATGCCGAAACGGTAGTGCCGCATGCAGGCGTGCATGGGGCCGGTAAATTCCTCATATGGAGGGTCCTCGTTCATGACGAGTCTCGACACTGTTGCGCCGCCTGTCGATTCCGATGACAGCCGCGTGAGTATCACGCTCCGGGTGAATGGCACCGAGCATAAGCTCGCTATCGATCCGCGCACGACCTTGCTCGATTGCCTGCGCGAAGTGCTGCACCTCACCGGCACCAAGAAGGGCTGCGACCACGGCCAATGCGGCGCCTGCACGGTTCACATCGGCGGCCGGCGCATGAATTCCTGCCTGGCGCTTGCCGCCGCGCATGACGGCGACGAGATCGTCACCATCGAAGGTCTCGGCGCGCCGGGCCATCTGCATCCGATGCAGGCCGCCTTTCTCGAACACGATGCCTATCAATGCGGCTACTGCACGTCGGGCCAGATCATGTCGGCGGTGGCGCTGTTGCACGAGCCGGTCGGCCCGGGCGATGACGACGTGCGCGAATTCATGAGCGGCAATATCTGCCGCTGCGGCGCCTATCCGAACATCGTCAAGGCGATCCAGCAGGTGCGGCACGGTAAATCGGGAGCGGCCTGATCATGCAATCCTTCAATCTCGTTCGCGCCAATGACAGCGCGTCGGCCATTTCAGCCGGCGCACAATCCGATACCGCGCAGCAAGGCGCGCGGGTGCGCTTTCTCGCCGGTGGCACGACGCTGGTCGATCTGATGAAGCTCGGCGTTGAACATCCCGAACGCGTTATCGACATCACGCGGCTGCCGCTCGCCGATATCCGCAAGGAAGCAAATGGCGACCTCTTCATCGGCGCCACCGCGCGCAACAACGATGTCGCGCATCATCCGTTGGTCGCCGGCGGCTATGCGGCACTGTCGCAGGCGCTGCTCGCCGGCGCATCGGCGCAATTGCGCAATGCCGCGACCACCGCCGGCAATCTGCTGCAGCGGACGCGCTGCATGTATTTCCGCGATCTCGCGAGCCCCTGCAACAAGCGCAAGCCCGGCGCGGGCTGCGCGGCGATCGGCGGTGCCAACCGTATGCTCGCCATCCTCGGCACCAGTGAATCTTGCATCGCCACCAATCCGTCGGACATGGCGGTGGCCATGATGGCTTACGACGCCGTCGTCCACGTACAGGGAATATCCGCGCAGGGAATATCGGTGCAGGGAACGTCGGGTGCGTGGCAGATTCCGCTGAAGGATTTCTACGTGCTGCCACAGGATCGGCCGGATATCGAGAACGTGCTCAAACCGGGCGATCTGGTGACGCATGTCGCTTTGCCACCGCGGCCGGCCGGCGAGCGCGCGTTCTATCTGAAGCTCCGCGACCGCGCCTCTTACGAATTCGCCCTGGTCTCGGCCGCCGTCGCCGTCACGCTCGCGCAGGGCAAGATCGCAAGCGCGCGTCTTGCGCTCGGCGGCGTCGGGACGCGGCCGTGGCGCGTGCCCGAAGCCGAGCAGGTCCTAGTGGGGCAGGCGCCGAGCGAGGCGGCATTCCGCAGCGCTGCGGAGATCTGTTTGCGCGGCGCACAGCCGCAGAGCCAGAACGGCTTCAAGGTCGAATTGGCCAAGCGCTGCATCATCCACGCTCTCAAACACGTCACGAATTGAATCGGCCGAGATCACACAATGGCACAGTCGCAAGCTGCATCGGTCACGTATATAGGCAAGGCGCGCGCCCGCATCGATGGGCCGCTGAAGGTCACCGGTACCGCGCGCTATACCTCCGATCACAATTTGCCTGGCATGCTCTATGCCGTTCCCGTCGGTGCCACGATCGCGAAGGGCAAGATCACGGCAATCGACATCGCGCGAGCGCGGCAGATGCCGGGCGTGCGCGCCGTGCTCAAACGCGGCGATCTGCCACCGCTGAAAAAACTCGCGGTGAATTTCGCCGAGGGGTTGATGCTCGATGAGCCGCGCCCGCCGTTCGACGACGATGTGGTGCGCTACTACGGCCAATATGTTGCGCTCGCGGTCGCCGACACATTCGAACAGGCCAAAGCCGCCGCCGACGCCGTCGCCGTCACCTATGCGGCGGAAACGCCGAATGTCGATCCGCATCTGGTTGCCGCGGACACCAAGGTGGCGAGCGAGCGGGGCAATGCCGAAAAGGCCTTCGCCGCCGCTGCGGTCACTATCGACGCGCAATATGGCATCGCGCCGGAGACGCATAATCCGATCGAGACCCACGCGACGGTCGCGACCTGGGACGGCAACGAGCTCACCCTCTATGAGACCTCGCAAGGCGTGGTCAATCATCGCAACGTGCTTGCCGACATGCTCGGCCTGCCGCGCAACAAGGTGCGGGTGATCGCGAAGTTCATCGGCTCGGGCTTCGGCTCGAAACTCTGGCCATGGTCGCAATCGCCGCTCGCAGCGGCGGCGGCGATGAAGCTCGGCAAGCCGATCAAGCTCGTGCTGAGCCGGCCGATGATGTTCCACGCCGCCGGCCACCGGCCGCGCATCGAGCAGCGCATCCGCCTCGGCGCCGGCCATGACGGCAAGCTCGTCGCGCTGCAGCATGATTACGTCAACTCGACATCGATCCTCGACGATTATGAAGAGAATTGCGGTGAAGCGACGCCACACATGTACAGCGTGCCCAATCTGCGCGTCACCTCGGGGCTGGCCAAGCGCAATATCGGCACGCCGACATCGATGCGCGGGCCAGGAGCTGTGCCGGGGCTGTTCGCCACCGAGTCCGCGATGGACGAATTGGCGGTCAAGCTCGGCATCGATCCGGTCGAGCTGCATCTCATCAATGAGCCGCAAATCGACGAAGGCCTGGGCGTGCCGTTTTCCTCGCGCCATCTGAAAGAGTGCCTGACGCTCGGCGCCGAGAAATTCGGCTGGAGCAAGCGCAATCCGAAAGTCGGGTCGATGCAGCGCGATGGCAAGACGCTCGGCTGGGGCATGGCGGCCTGCTCGTGGCTTGCCGCGCGCCTAGATTGTTCGGCCGCAGTCGAGCTGCGCGATGACGGCACGGTGCGCGTTGCCTCCGCATCGCAGGATATCGGCACCGGCACCTACACGGTGATGGCGCAGATAGTGGCCGAGTCGTTTGGCATTCCGGTCGAGCACGTCGCGGTCGATATTGGCGACAGCAGCCTACCACCTGGCACACTGTCCGGCGGCTCAATGCTCACGGCATCATTGATCGGTCCGATCGAAGCGGCGATTGCTGCGGCTGGCAAGGCGCTGATCGCGCAGGCGTGCACCGGGCGCGACACGCCGTTCAGCGGCGCCGATGCGAAGAAGCTTCGGTTCGATCACGGCCGTATCGCCGACGGCAACGCCACCATGGCCTTCGACGAAGTATTGCGGGCATTGAAAGTCAAGTCGGTGTCCGGGCAGGGCTCGGGCGAGGGCACATTCGGCGTCGAAGGCAAGCCGAAGTTCTCCAGCCATTCATTCGGCGCCCACTTCGTCGAAGTCACCTGGCAGGCGGACATTGCGCGGCTGCGCGTCTCGCGCGGCGTCTCGGTCATCGATGCCGGCCGCATCATCAATCCGCTTGCTGCGCGCAATCAGATCGAAGGTGCTGTCGTCATGGGCATCGGCATGGCGCTATTCGAGGGCACTGAATATGAAGCGCGCTCCGGCGCGCCGGTGAACGCGAGTCTCGCCGATTACGTGGTCGCCACCAACGCCGATGTGCCCGCGCTCGACGTGCACTTCATCGAATATCCGGATCTCAATCTCAACGCGCTCGGCGCTCGTGGCGTCGGCGAGATCGGTCTTGCCGGCGTTGCCGCGGCGCTCACCAATGCGATCCATCACGCCACCGGCGTGCGGGTGCGCGAACTGCCGCTGAAAATCGAGAGCCTGCTTTAACAAGCCGGCGCGATTAAAGCGCGCCGGCTTGTGTCACTACAGTTGCGCTCGCGATGCCGCGTTTAGATTTCTTTGTTTGAGCATGATCTTTTCCGAAAACCGGTTCCCACCCTCGGATCAAGTCCGAGAGCAGGCCTTTTCGGGATCATGCTCTAGATCAACTGCCCCGGGTTTTTCCGGTAACGGGTCACGATCGCTTGCGCTGTCATATAAGTCAGCGCCTGGATGGTCAGCGTCGGATTGAATCCGGTACCCATGGTCGGGAAGGTCGAGCTTCCGATCAGGAACAGATTGGGGTGATCCCAGGTCTGTCCGTATTTGTTGACGACAGAGTCCTTCGGGTCGCTGCCCATGCGGGTGCCGCCTTCATGATGCGCGCCCGGCGCACCCTGCGGACTGGCGGGCGGCGACCAGACCAGATTGGCGCCCATGGCATGGCCGATCTCGGCGAGCTTCTTCTGCACGAAGTCGACGCGGGCGCGCTCGGCCGGCCGCCGCCAATCATAGGTCACGCGCGGCGCCGGCAAGCCCCAAGCGTCGCGGATATTGGGATCGAGATCGATGGTCTGATCGGCATAGGGCAGGTTCTCGGTCTGCGCCACCATGGCGGCGTGCCGCGTATAGGAATCGGCGATGAAGTCGCGATATGCAGCGCCCCACATCGGTATGCCGGGGGCCGTTGGGCTCGTCGAAGCCGCAATCGGGCCACCTTCGAGATTGGGCGTCCCGACGGAGAGCTGCGCGCCGCGGATGAAGCCGAGGCCGCCATGGTCGAAATTGTCGGCGTTATAATCGTCGACGGTATGCTTCTGAGCGCTCGGGCCCATATAGTTGTTGACGTGACGGTCGTCGAACTTGGCAAAGACCGGGGCCATGATATGCGCCATGACGTGCTTGCCGAGATGGCCGCTCGAATTGGCCAGCCCGTTCGGGAATTTCTCCGTCTTCGACAACAGCATCAGCCGGGTATTGTCGTAGATGAAGGGCGCGACGATGACGATATCGGCCTCGATCGTATTGTCGGAGCGGTCCGGGCCGTAATAGGACACGCCCGTCACCTTGCCGCTGTTGTCGCTGTTGACGCGGTAGCACATCGCATTGGTGACAAGCTTGAAGTTGCCGGTGGCGTCGGCCTCGGGCAGCTTGGTGACGAGGATCGAGGACTTGGCGCCGAGGAAGCAGCCGAACGCCTGACAGAAGCCGCAATAGGAACAGCCCGGCCGGTTCTGATAGGGCTGCGACAGGATCGCGCGCGGCGAGGAGAACGGGTGTAACCCGAGCGTTTTGGCGCCGGCCTCGAACAACACCGCCGATTGATCCATCTGCAGCGCCGGCAGTGGATATTCGCGGCTCCGCGGCCCCTCGAATATGTTGCCGCCGTCGATCTTGGCGCCCTTGAGATTGCCGGCTTTGCCGGACACGCCGAGCTCATATTCGGCCTGATCGTAGAACGGCTCGAGCTCGGCATAACTGACCGGCCAATCCGTGAGCGAAGAGTCGGCGGGAATGGCGTCCTTGCCGTAGCGCTCGATGCTCTTGGTGCGGACACGGAAATCGTCCTCGTGCATGCGCCATGACAGCGAGCCATAGTGCACGGTGCCGCCGCCGGCCTGGTTGCCGTTGTTGAGCGACGGCATTGTCGTGGCGCGCGCATCGGTGTTCGGCCGCCAGGTGACCGGATCACGCTTCATATTTGGGCGCAGATCCTGACGCTGAAAATAGCGCAGCTCGTCGAGCCCTTCGAAATCCTTGGTTTGCAGCCGCGGTCCGCGTTCGAGGCCCACGACTTTCATGCCGGCTTTGCCGAGCTCGGCGGCGAGAATGCCGCCCACGGCGCCGACGCCGACGATCACAACGTCTGTTTTCTCGATCGCCATGGTTCAGCTCCGCTTGTTCTTGAGTTGCGTTTGCAGGCCGGTGACGGGTTCGCGCGCGAAGGCCTCCTTGCTGCTCAAATCCGCCGGTGTGTAGATCGGCTGCGCGCCGGGGAATCCGACGAGCCGCCAGCCGGCAAAGTCCTTGTTGCCGCCATAGACCGGATCGGAAAACATGCCTTCCATGGTGTGGGTGCGCAGCGTTGCGAAGAAAGCACGTGCCGGCGGCCAGGCGAATTCGGGTGCCTTGTCCTGCGCCAGCGCGCCGATGCAGTCATCCTGCTGTTGCGTGGTGAGTTGGCGGAACGGCTTGCCGTAGGCGGCGGCGCAATGCGCGTCCAATTGCGCGATGCCGCGCCGGTAAAAATCCTGCTGGTCGCTATAGGCGCCGGACAGCGAGATATCGATATAGTTGAGCACGCCGGCATCGGTCGCGCCGGGTTTATCCGGCGCGCCGGGCATCAGCCGTTCGGCGAATGCCGTGATGGTTTTCGCGTCGTCGTTGTTGAAGAACGCACCGTGCCGATAGGCTGCGGCGGTCACGTCGCTTGCGGCTGCATCGGCTGCGGCAACCTTGGTCGCGTCGTGTGCTTGATCCTGAGCGAATGCCTGTGGAACCAGAGTGACGCTGGCGGCGGCTCCGGCTGCGCTCCCGACAAGAAATGCACGCCGGCCTTCATCATGTTTTGCCATGATGCATACCTCCCTGTTTGCTCCTCACGTCTCTCATGAACGGCGCAAGCGGCGCCGCGGCCGTGATGTGAGCGGATGCGCGTCGGGTCCGACGATCCCCGCGCTAGGCCATCAGGCTAGCTACTTCGTCAGGCGTGAACAAGGTGGGTAAGCGGGACGGCGCGAACACGACTGCGCGCGAAGATTTGGCTATTCCCAAATCAGCACGTTGGGCAGCGAAACATCGGCGCGTCGCGAGATCGACTGCCGCAGCAGCGTGTAGCCGACTCCGGAAAGGCCGCGGAACAGGCCGAGATTGAATTGCCGTTGGCCGTTATTCCAGCGGTAGTCGCCGGCCGCTGCGGCACGATCGAGAACCGCCTTCAGCCGTTGCGCCGCCGCTTCGCGCAGATCATCGCGCTTCAGCGTACTTGCCGCCTCGCACAGAAATTCGATGCCGCCGAGCGTGCCGCAGCACAGCGTATCGACCGGCGTCGGCCTATTTTGCGTGACTCCTGCGACCGCGTGCTCGATGTCGGAGAATACCCGCTCAGGACCGGCCCGCTTGCTCATGCCAAGCCGCGCCAAGCCTATACCGGTCGCGCCGTGACACCACTGGCACGGCCAATGCGCCTCGCTGCCTCGCAGATCCGGCCAGTTGTGCCGCGCCGCGTCGTAGCTGGAATCTTCGAAAGCGATGCACTCCGCGGCGGCTGCCGCAAACTCCTCGCGGCCCGTTGCTCCGGCAAGCGAGGACAACGCATAGGCAAAGCCCGCGGCGCCATGCGACATGCCGTTGAGCGTTTTGCCGTCCTTGCCCTGGATCGCCCAACTGCGGCGTCCCTCCGGCCCCAGCCGGCGCTGCGCCAGCAAATGCTCGCCGCATTTCGCCGCACGCGCGAGCACGTCGTCGGATTGGGTGTCGCGATAAAGCCGAAGGAGCCCGAGAATGCCACCGGCGCTGCCGCTCATGACGTCGAGCTGCTTGTCGGCGGCGATCAGTTCATCGGTGAACAGCCGCGCGGCACTGCCGGCATCGGCGAGCAGGTCGGCATCGCCCAGGCATTTCGCGATCACCGCGAAAGCATAGACGATCGAGCCAAGGCCGGTCGCGCCGCCGCCGCCGAGCGCGCGCGCAAAGCGCGCGGCGTTGCGGCTCTTCAGGCTCTTGCGCAGATGCGTCAGCGCTGCGCGCGCAAGCGCGGCGGACGGCGCGTGGCCGGTCACCGCGGCGTGCGCGGCGAGAAATACGGCGATGCCGGACGTGCCGTTATAGAGATCGGGTCCAAGGCAGACGAGCTGAAACACTTCGGAATCGCCTAGCCAATCGAGCCCGATCCAGGCCGCGCCCGGTCCACGGCGGATGGCGCGCTCGGAAATTTCGGCGGCGATTTTGTCGGCTTCGGAAGCGAACAGGCCCGGCGCGATCGGCGTATCCGGAGCCGCGGCTTTGAGTTCAGGCACGATCGCCGGCGTCGACACTTGCAAAGCCGAGTTCGTGTTCTCGCGGATGACCTCGACTTGCCAGGCGATCTCCTGCGCGTCGAAATGCGTCATGCGCGCGATGGCGCGGGTGAGGCCCGGCACCGCCGCGGTCCGTGCTGACACACCCATGATGTCGCAAATCTCATTGCCGTCAGTCGGCGTCACGAAATGCGGCACGTTCAACGCGACCAGAGCCGTGCGTTCGGCGCGCAGCAGCGGCCATAGCGGATCGCTCTCTTTGTCCCACTCCGACAGCCGGGCGATGAAGTCGGCCTGCGCCGACCAGACGGCGCCGTCGTCCATCGGCTGGTGGTTACGCAAGCGCTGCAGCAGCATGTAATAGAACCGCGTCGGGCGCACGACTTTGCGCACCGGCAGGCCGGCGAAGCCCTCGAACAAGGCCGCCGGCGCTGCGCCATACTGGCGGCGCAGAAAATCGGCGTAAGCGGCAAAGCCCGCGACGAAATCGTCGATATGATCGGCAAACTTCGCATGACGTCCGCCGCTATACGGCAGATTGGTGTTGGTGGTCCCGGCTTCCGCCGCCTTGGCCGGGCGCATCGCGTCGGAATTGACGTCGTTCCAGGTGATGACGGTTCGCGCGCCCCAGTCCGCGGTCATGCCGCCCATCGCGAAAACACTATTGTCGACGGAGCGTCCGTAAGCGGGCAGCAGGCCGACGGTCATCACCGAGTTGGCGACGATCTCGAGCGCTGCGTCGAAAGCGGCACTTTCAGGCTCGCCGACTTTGTGCTCCTCGGCGCTCGGCTGCAGAATTGTTTCGAGATCGATCGGCACCGGATGATCGCCGCAAGCGATCATGTTCTCCTGATGCATGTCGGTCGCGGCGAAGACATGAAACAGCGCGAGCCAGGCGCCGGCGCGGCGGAAGAATGCCGCAAAGCCGCGCTCATCCGCGCAGCCGGTGTGAGCGACGAATTCGGTCCAGCCATAGCCGTCGCGGGCGATGGTGCGGACCGCTTTCAGCTCAACCGGCGGATCGGCGCGATTGAGCCGCTCGATCAAGCCATGCCATACCGTGTCGAGCCGCTGATCCTTGGGCTTATAGACGGCGCGTGTGCCGTCCGCGAAAGTCACGATCTGGACGGAACGGCCGAAATTGTGCGGATCGGATACGTCGCCGTCGATCTGCGCGACCTGGCTTGGTGCGGCGGCATTCAGAAAATCGCGGCGCAGCGCCGGCAGGTCGGCGTCAAGCCGCAGCATGAATTCGCGTGACGTATCGATCCATTGCCGCGTGACCGTCGCGATCAGGCGCAGCAGCACCGGCTTGTCTTCGAACAGACGGGTGAAACCGCCGGCCTGCATGTCGGCGACGAAACGCTGGTAGATCGCGCTCCCGCCTTGCCCCGGCTCTCCGGCAGCGTTTCGCGCTTGACTGAAGCGCTCGTAGAGCGCCGGCGCGCAGAGGCCGGAGAGTTCCTGCAGCAGCGTGCGGCCCAAGCCGTTCCATGCGGCCGCGCTGAAGTGACCAAAGGCGCGTTGCCCGATGCCGGCACGCAATTGTGCCTGCGCTTGCGCGACGACCGGGGCCAAAAGCTGCTCGAAAGCGCAAGGTTCGCCGCTCTCAGCCGCCCCCGCGGGCTGCGGCTCTTGCGCATAATTCTGCAAAGCAACCGCGGTCCACGCGGCATCGGCGAGCCAGGCTGGAGAGGGTCCCTCAAGGTGGACTGCGCCGAGGCGCGCCATGACGTCTGGCGGCGAAATGCCATCGCGCGCTAGGCGGCGTTCGAAGAGCGCTCGGTCGCCGCCGGTGCTCGAGCGGCACCAGGCCGCAAGCCTGCGCGTCGCAAGACTCGCGGCAAGGCTCACAGCAAGGCCGGTATCGCTGTACGGCTCCCGCGGCAGCGCAAAGGCGTTCGACAAGAGCTCGTCGATCGTGGCTGCACGCAGGGCTAGGTCCTCGAAAAATGCCGAAACGTCCGCGTCAGGCGGCACAGTCGCGGCATCAGGCGAATCGTTCTCGCCTTTTGCGGGTGTCGCCGCGTGGGCAAGCGCACCTTCCGCTTGAGCTTTATCGGAGGTGTTTTTGTCGCCCGAAACAGTCGCGAAAATCGAGCGTTTTATCTTCATAAATCAGCCATATGTCCCACAGCGGACAGACTTTACACTATCCGCAGCCGATGATTTAATGGGCATCTGGCGGGGGGGTCTTAAAGCAATTTCTCGTCCTGCCTTATGACTACTGCCGGCGCGGCTGGCGAACAAAGGGAACATCGCTATGACTCACACCATCGAGCAGACCGAAGAAGAAATCCTCTCCTTCCAAGTTTCCGACGAGGCGCTGGAAGCCGCGGCGGCTTCGGTGAAGGACAATGCAGGCGCCTTCACGCTCGCGTTCTGCTCCGGTCTCGACACCTGCCCGGCGTAATCGGATTTAATTTCGACCCGCCGGGACCAGTTCATCGAACGGTTTCGGTCGCGAAATTTTATTCCTGATTTGCCAGCCTGGCACGGTTTTCGAAGAGGCGCCGCTTTGCGGCGCCTCTTTTTTTGCGATTCTTGGCGTCGCTCTGCGACGCCTCGTTTTTTTGCGATCTTGGCGTCGCTCTGCGGCGCCTCGTTTTTTTGCGATCTTGGCGCCGCTTTGCGGCGCCTCGTCTTTTATGGCCCGCCTCAGCCCTGGTCTTGGGCGACGAAGGGCCGGATCGCCTCGTCCTTCAGCATCTTTTCGAAATAACCGATGGTTCGCGTGAGCCCTTCGCGCAGCGGGGTTCGCGGCGCCCAATCGAGCGCTTCGCCGGCTTTCGAAATATCCGGGCGGCGCTGGCGCGGATCGTCCTGCGGCAGCGGCCGATGCACGATGCGCGACTTGGTGCCGGTGAGCTCAATCACCAGCGCAGCGAGCTCGAGCATGGTGAATTCCTTCGGGTTGCCGATATTGATCGGCCCGGTCACGTCGTCCGCCGAATTCATCAGGCGGATGAGCCCGTCGATCAGGTCGTCGACATAGCAGAACGAGCGCGTCTGCATGCCGTCGCCGAACACGGTAATGTTGCGGCCAAGGAGCGCCTGCACGATGAAGTTCGACACCACGCGGCCGTCGTTCGGATGCATGCGCGGGCCATAGGTGTTGAAGATGCGCGCCACTTTGATGCGCAGCTTGTGCTGACGCCAATAGTCGAAGAACAAGGTCTCGGCGCAGCGCTTGCCTTCGTCGTAGCAGGAGCGCGGGCCGATCGGATTGACATGGCCCCAGTAATCCTCGGTCTGCGGGTGGACATTGGGGTCGCCATAGACTTCCGAGGTCGAGGCCTGGAGGATTTTCGCGCGCAGACGCTTGGCGAGGCCCAGCATATTGATGGCGCCGTGCACGCTGGTCTTGGTCGTCTGCACCGGGTCGTGCTGATAGTGCACGGGCGAAGCAGGGCAGGCGAGATTGTAGATCTGATCCACCTCGACATAGAGCGGAAAGGTCACGTCATGCCGCATCAGCTCGAAGCGGTGATGGTCGATGATGGCGTCGATATTGCGCCGCGTGCCGGTGAAATAATTGTCGGCGCAAATCACGCTCGCGCCCTGCGCCAGGAGCCGCTCGCACAGATGCGACCCGAGGAAGCCCGCTCCTCCGGTCACCAATACGCGGTTTTCAAGATGCATCGTTACCCACTCTGGGGGGAATTTCCCCGTTATTGCAATGGTATCGCAGGGGCTGAATCAAGCAATCCGGATTTCGTTGATGTAAAGACCGGGGGGTAGGCCGTGTCGGGTTCATGCGGCGATCGGGTTTTAACCAGCCGTTAACCATAGCGCAGCCACGTTGGCGCCAGTGACAAGGTGACTCGCCGTCCGAGGCGACTTGCAATCATGGCATTCACGGCGACCGGGATGGAGCGGGGCGGCTGGCGCAATCAGGCGCGGCGTCTTGCTCTGGTTCCGGTAGCAGCGGCCACAGAATTCGCGCTTGTCGATCCGCCGCCGCAAAGCCCGCCGCCGCTTCGGTGGCCGGACGATGCTCCGACGCCACCGCATTCCTCGCCGCCTGATGCGGAAGCCCGACAGCGGCCTAGTTCAGAGCGCCCCAATTTGGAGCGGTCAGGATCGGAGCCGAGCGAAGCGGGTCTCGACGCATCCGATCTTGCCGCACTCCGGCAGCTGATTACGGTGAAGACCACCGCGGCGAAGATGCTCAACGAGCGGATTCGCAAGCTCACGGCCGAGGGAACGGCAAAGGACAAGCGGATTGCCGAACTTGAGGACCATCTGCTTTCGGCGCGCGAAGATCTCGCCCATAGCGACAATAAAAATCACTCGCTACAGGCGTCGCTCGATCTGACGCTCGGCGAGAGCGCCCGCCTCTCCGGGCGGGTCTGGGACACCGGGGTCGAAGCCGATGCGCTCAAGGCGCAGGTCGAGAGCGCCAAGTCGGCCCTGCGCACGGTCGAAACCGAACGCGATCGTCTGACCGCGGCGGCGCAGGAAGCCAAAGAACTGCGCCGGGTCGAAGCCGATTTTCTCAATAGCCAGATCGAGGCTATGGCGACGCGCGCTGCCACGGCGCAAGATATGCTGGCGGAGGTGCGGCGCAGCCTGGCCGCGCGCACCGAAGAGAGCAAAGAATCGCTACACAAAGCGATGGAAGCGGCGCTGTTGCGTAACGCCGCCGATGAAACTCTGCGCGAGGTCAGAGCTTCGCTGCAAGCGAAGGAGTTCGAGGTCCGCGAGCTTGAACGCTCACGCGCGGCGCTGATGGCCCAGGTGGGCGCCTTGCTCGAAGCCTTTGAAGCGCGTGCCGCCGCGCTCGCCGCGGCCGAAGACAAGGCCAAATCTCTTGAGCTCCGCGTCACGGAGGCCGAGGCCAAGGCGGCCTCTCATGCCGGCGCCAATGCCAGGACTGAAGCCCGGATTGCGGCAGCGCTGAGCCAGATCGACAGCTTGAATTTTCAGCGGCAAAGCCAGCAATCCGCTCCGGTCACAGCCGCCGAGGCCGAACACATTGCAATATCCTTGGTGCGCCGGGTCGAAGATGCCGAGACCAGATCGGCGTTGGCTGCGAGGGAGATCGAAAGCCTGAATGCGAAGCTGCAAAGCCAGGAGGCTGCTGTCGCCGAAGGCGCCGACGCGGTCCAGTCGCTCGTCGAGCAAGCCGCCAATGCCGAGGCCAATTCGCGCGCGGTGCAGAGCGCCATGCAGGACCTGAATGTGGAATTGCAGCACGAGCAGGCGCGCCGCGCCATCGCCGAAGTCGCCCTCAGCAAATTCGAGACCGAGGCGGTCCGGCTGCGCAACGAAGTGAACAGGCTCCGCATGAGCGACGAGAAGATCGGCACCAAGAGCGACAAGATTCGCGATGCGAAGCGCACTGAAGCTGACGTGGAGCCGGAGTCGCCGGTGGCGATCTGCTCGGCGCAATCCCTGCTCGCCGCAACGATCTCGCTTTAAGATATCGTGCCTGAGCGTTCGTCTAGAATTCTTCCCACTCAGGACCGTCTTTGATCGCGGCCGCGAGCGCCGTCTGCATCCGTCCGACTGGACCGCGGCCGTTCATGCCGCTCGCCGCTTTGGACGTGGCGGCAGTCACAGCGGCCGGCTTCGCCACGGGTTTGGCTTCCGTCTTGGCTGCCGTCGTGGGCGCTGGCTTGCGCTCTGGCTCGGGCGCCGGCGCCGCAGCGCGCGGAGAAGCCTTGGCCGCGGGCGCCGCGACTTCATGCTGCGCGTCGTCGTCGAGGCGGAACACGGCGACCTGCTCGGTCATGGCGACTGCCTGGGTCTCGAGCGTCTTGGCGGTCGCGGCGTTTTCTTCCACCAGCGCCGAATTCTGCTGCGTGACCTCGTCCATCTGCGTCAGCGCCCGGTTGACCTGCTCGAGGCCGGTGGCCTGTTCGGCGCTGGCGGCCGCGATCTCGGCCACGGTCTCCGCGACGCTCTTGATGGAAGTAACGATCTCGGTCAGCGCTGTGCCGGCTTTGTTGACGAGGTCGACACCGTCCTTCACCTGGCTGTTGCTGTTGGTGATGAGGTCCTTGATGTCCTTGGCGGCCTGCGACGAGCGTTGCGCCAGGCTGCGCACTTCGGAGGCCACCACCGCGAAACCGCGACCCGCTTCGCCGGCGCGGGCCGCCTCGACCGCGGCATTGAGCGCGAGCAGATTGGTCTGACGCGCGATCTCGTCGATGACGCCGATAATGTCGGCGATCTTGCGTGAGGATTCCTCGATTCGCGCCATAGCTTGGACCGCCTGCGCCACCACCTGGCCGCCGCGATCGGCGACCTCGCGGGTTGTGGTCGCCGACTTGCTTGCTTGCTGAGCGTTGTCGGCGTTCAGCTTCACCGTGGCCGCGATCTGTTCCATCGAGGCCGAGGTCTGTTCGAGGCTTGCCGCCTGTTCCTCGGTGCGTTGCGACAGGTTGGTGGTGCTGGTCGAAATTTCGGCCGATGCATTGGTCACTTCACGCGTCGACGACACGATCGCGCTGATGGTCTGCTGCAACTGGCCGATGGCGCCGTTGAAATCGTCGCGGATCTTGATGTATTCGGCGGCAAATTGGTCGCTCAGCCGATAGCTCAGATCGCCCTGCGCCATGCGCTCAAGGCCGGCGCCGAGCGATTGCACGACGCGGGCAACCTGGGCGGCGGCCTCCGCGCGCGCGGCCTCGTTGCGGCGGCGTTCCTCGTCGGCCGCGCGGCGCTGTTCGTCCGCGGCGCGCTGCTGCTCGGCGGATTTCACCTCGGCCTCTTTGAGCGCCAGTGCATTGTCTTTGAAGACTTGAACCGCCTTCGCCATGGTGCCGACTTCGTCGCCGCGGTCCTGGCCGGCGATTTCGGTGGTCAGATCGCCCTCGGCCAAAAGCTTCATATTGTCGCCGAGGCCAACGAGCGGCTTGGTGATCTTGGCCATCGCGATCCACAGCCCGAGCACGCCGCAGAGTGCGAGCCCGATGATGCCGATCAGCGACGTCGTGATGATGGTGGTCGTGGCGCTCGCCGACGCTGCCGCCGTCGCGGCCTTGGCCTTCTCGATCTGGTCGTTGGCGAAATTGCTCGCGGTTGACGTAAACGCGCCGATCAGCGCGTCGCATTTGACCATGGCCTTGGTGGCGTTGTCGTTGTCGTCCTTCAAGCCCAGCGCCACGACGCCTGCGACGCAGCCGTTGATGGCTTGCGCCTTGGTCAGGAGATCCTCAAAGAACTGCTTGTTTCCAGGATCGAGGTCCTCGGCTTCTTTGAGAAAGCTGATCACGTTGCTGGAATTCGATTCGACCGACTTGCCCGCGGCTATGCCTTCCGGCGAATTGCCGGGATACGCGATAGCGCGATAGGTGGCGTAGCCGAGGATATTGACCGAGCGGGCGCCGCGGGCCAGCGCCAGGACGGCGGGCTCTTCCTTGGCGGCCAATTGCGTGTAGGTCTGGTCGACGTCGTGCAGCGAGATCGCGCCGAGGATGACGACAAGCGCCGTCACCGCGCTGAGCAGGCCGATGACCGAAAGAATCTTCACCGAGATTTTCAGATTATCCAGAAAACGCATGTCGAGAGGTTCCTCTCCCCAGCCGCCGTCTGCGGTCCGGATCGCTAATGGCCTGCGGGAGCCCCTTGCCCCACCCGTTGAAGGTGTAAAAAAATGATTGGTTTTTGATTAAAAAGGGCGGAATTGCCGCAGGTTTCCGGCCGTGGTGCTTCAGCGCCGTTGAGTCACGGTGCTTTCCGCGACGCGGCCTGATTAGAATAGAGCCGAAACCGGCCGTTCGAGCCGGAAGCATGCTTTGGGATGAGGGATAGGAACGCCGTGATGAGGATGTTTCATGCGGTGGCCATCGCCGCCGCGCTGGCTTGTTTTGGGCTCGCTGCACAACCGCTTTTCGCCGATGACTATCCGTCGCGGCCGATCACCGACATCGTCGCGTCCACGCCCGGCGGCGGCACCGATATCGTTTCGCGCATCTTTGGCGAGCAACTGTCGAAGCAGCTCGGACAGCCCTTCGTGGTCGAGAATATTGCCGGCGCCGGCTCTTTGAACGGGACCGTCGCCGCGGCCCGCGCGACGGCGGACGGCTACACGCTGCAAACCGGGCTCAATGCCAGTATGGCGGTCAATCCCAGCCTGTTCGCGCACCTGCCCTATGATCCGGTCGACGACTTCGAGCCGGTGGGGATGTTGGCGGAATTTCCCTTCGCCGTCGTCGTCAGCAACAATTTCCCGGCCCGTTCGATCAAGGAATTGATCGCGCTCGCCAAGACGAAGCCGGGCGAGATCAACTATGCCTCGGCCGGCAACGGCACTGGTCAACATCTGTCGATGGAATTGTTCAAGACGATGACCGGGATCAATCTCGCGCATGTGCCCTATCGCGGCGCGGCGCCGGCTTATTCCGATGTCATGTCGGGACAGGTGCCGGTGTTTTTCGATAATCTCGCAAGTGCGCTCGGCCAGATCAAAGGCGGCTCGGTACGCGCGCTCGCCGTCACCGGCACCAAACGCTCGCCGCTTTTGCCCGACGTGCCGACAGTCGAAGAAGCCGGCGTGCCGGGTTACTCTTTTTATACATGGTTCGGGCTCTGGACCCCCAAGGGCACACCGCAGCCGATCATCGACAGACTGCACGGCGAAATCCAAAAGGCGCAGGCCGATCCCGGCGTGCAAGCGAAAATCGCCGCGGCCGCCGGCGAAACCTTGGACATGCCGCTTGCCGATATCAAGCCGTTCCTGAAAGCCGAGATCGCCAAATGGGGCGATGTGGTCAAGAAGGCCGGCATTCAGGTGCAGTAGGAGCGGCGCCAGCTAAGCCTCGAAAGTGCGCCGGCGGATTTCCTCGATGACGATGCTGTTGTCGAGGTCGGCTTCGCCATGATCGACGCAGGCCTGCAACACGTCGGCATTGATTTCGAGCAGCGGCAATTGCTGGCCGAGCTTCTTGGCCTGGTCGAGCATCAGATGCACGTCTTTTAACGTCTGCCGCACGCGTCCTTCCGGCTTGAAATCGCCGGAGACCATCTTCGGGCCCTTGGTGCCCATCACCTGCGACTCCGCGGCCGACGACCGCGCGACTTTCAAAAATGCCGCCGGATCGAGGCCGAGGCGGCCCGCGAATACCAATCCCTCAGCGAGCGCGAGGCGATGCAGGCCGAGGATGAGATTGATCGCAAGCTTGGCGCGGCCGCCGTCGCCGTAGGTGCCGATGTGAAAACGGTGCGGAAATAATGCGTCGAGCACGGCGCCGGCATCCGCCGCGGTCTGCGCGTCGCCGCCAATCAGGCCGACGCCGTCGCCTTGGCGCACCTGTTCGCTGGTGCCCGACACCGGCACTTCAAGAAAGCGCAAACGGCCATCGATCCGCGCGCCAAGCGCCGCGATCCGGTCGGGATCGCAGGTCGAGGTGCAGATCACGATCTTGCCACTGGCGGCGGGGAGCAGCGTACGCTCGACCACATCCTCGACCTGATCGGTCGAGAACACGGCAAGCACGACCGGATCGCAATCGCGCGCGATCTCCGCCAGCGAAGCTGCGCGGACGCCGATCTGCGCCATGCGCGCCGATTTTGCCGCATCGACGTCGAAGGCCGTCACGGCAAAGCCTGCGGCGGTAAGACGGCCGGCATAGACTTCGCCCATCAGGCCGAAGCCGACGAGGCCGACGGGAATGCCGACAGGAATGTCGACAGAAATCTCGGGCATCGAATTTTCCTTATTGCAGCACTGCGATATTCAGCTCACGCGCCACCGCATCAAGGCTGTCGCGCAGCGCTTTGGGCATCGGCACGCCATGCGCGCGGCGGTCGAGAAGCTTGGTGTGGCTCTGCTCGCCCGGCAGCCAGATGCGCGCGACGCCCGGCAGCTTTTGCGAATTGCGGATGTCGCGGATCACTTGATCCACCGCACGCTTGAACGCGCCGACCGGCATGAAGGTCTCGATCACCAAAGCTGCGATCGCTTGCCCGGTATTGGTCGCCTGGCCGGTATTCTTGACGAAATCGATGACGTCGCGGCCGAGCGCGGCGCGATTGAGCGCGCCGGCGAGGAGCCCGATGATCAGGCTTAAGCCATAACCCTTGTAATCGCCGATCGGCAGGAGGTGACCCTCGTCGGCGCGTTTGGGGTCGGTGAGCGGTTTGCCCTCGCGGTCGATCATCCAGCCGACCGGCATCTGTTCGCCGCGCTGCGCCTTGAGCCGCACTTTGCCGTAAGCCGCGACCGTCGGCGCCATGTCGAGCACGATCGGCGGCTCGTCGCCCGCCGGTACCGCGACCGCCATCGGGTTGGTGCCGAGCAGGCTCTCGCTGCCGCCCCAGGGCGGCAGGTGATTGTTGCTGCCGACGGCGAAATAGAGGCCGATCATATCTTGAGCGAGCGGCATGGTGACATAGAGCGACGCGGGCCCGGCGTGATTGCTCATGCGCGCGCCGACCCAGCCCACGCCGGTGGCCTTCGCCTTCTCGATTGCGAGTTCGGCGGCACGTTTCATCACCAGATGGCCCATGCCGTTATCGCCGTCGATCAAAGCCGCCGACGGCCGGTCGCTCACCACGCGGATATTCGGCTTCGGATTGATGCCGCCGGCACGGATGCGGCGCGTATAAAGCGGCAAGCGGATCACGCCATGGGTGTCGCTGCCGCGCAGGTCGGCTTCGACCATCAGGCGTGCAAGCGTCTGCGCGTCATCCGCCGGCAGGCCCGCGGCAACGAAGGCGCCGGCGACAAAGCGCTCGATCCGCTCGGCCGGAATGCGGTCACTGGTCTCTTGCGACATCGATACTCTCTTGGGTGTTTCCTTGGATGGTTTCTTGGATGTTTTCTTGCGGCAAGGGTGGCATGTTCGGGTGGCATGTTCGGCCGCGAGCAGGCGAGGCTAGCTTAAAGTGCGGGCGGATCATAAGATCAATTGCATTGCGGAGGTAAGTCTAGATGAGCACAGTGACCGCGGAGAAGATCAAAACGCTCGATGGCTGTTTCGGCAATTATCCGCAGACCCAGGCGCTGAAAAGCGGCGCCATCACCTCCGACCGCATTGCGCTCCGCCTCACCGAAGTCAATCCGATCTACAAATCCTTCTTCATGATGGTGCGCGAGCTGAAATTCGACGTCTGCGAGATCGCGCTCGTCACCTATCTGCAGGCCAAGGCTTTCGGCAAGCCGCTCACCTTGATGCCGGCGACGATGATGGGCCGCTTCCAGCATGGCACCTTGCTGTACAATTCCGAGCGCGGCACCGTCACGCCGGACAATCTCGCCGGCCGCCGCGTCGGCGTGCGCTCCTTCGCTCAGACCACCGGTTGCTGGATCCGCGGCATCCTGTGGAAGGATTACGGCGTCGACCTCGCCAAGGTGAAATGGGTGACCTTCGAGGACGCCCATATCGCCGAATTCCGCGATCCGCCGGGCGTCGAGCGCGCGGCGGACGGCAAGGACATGACCAGGATGGTGCTCGACGGCGAGCTTGATGCCGCGATCTTCGGCACCGTCATTCCCGCCGACCCGCGCTTGAAGAGTGTCATTCCCGATCCCGATGCGGCGGCGCAGGACTGGTACCAGACATACGGCACCGTGCCGCTCAATCACATGGTCGTGGTCAAGAATGCGCTGTCGCAATCCGATCCCGGCGCGGTGCGCGAAGTCTTTCGCATGCTGCACGACAGCAAGAAGGCCGCGGGCCTGCCCAAGCCCGGCGCCATCGACACGCTGCCGTTCGGCTTCGATGCGGTGCGGCCCGCGCTCGACCTGATGTCGGCCTATGCGCTGGAAATGAAGATCATTCCACGCCGCTACTCGGTCGAGGAATTGTTCGACGATACGACGCGGGCGCTGCAGCTGTGATCGCGCAGGCGCGGCGGGCTAACGCCTCGTAAACCTTTGTGGCAATTATTTCCTATAAAACCTCAGTTTTCGACACAATCGGTCACGGTCCCGCCCCGCCGGTCTGTTGAAGTTCCCTCCTGTTGGTGGGGAGCCGTTGTTGATGCGTTGCCGGGGGATTGCCTTCATCCTCGCAGGTTTTGTTGCGCTCGCTGCCGGCGTCGGTAGCGCCGCAGCGGACCCGCTCGATTCCTCGATCACGGTGATCGGCAACCGGCATGCCGGCGCCGATATGGTGCGCTCGTATTTCCATGCCGGCGCTGGCGGCAAGCTTGATGCGCAGGCGACCGATGACGCGATCAAGCGGCTCTACGCCACCGGCCTGTTCAGCAACGTCAAGATTTCGCGCGCGGGCGACCGCATTCTGGTGATCGTCGTCGAGAATCCGACGATCGGGCGGCTTGCCGTCGAGGGCAATCACAAGATCAAAGACGAGGATCTCAAGAAGGATCTGCAATCAAAGCCGGGCGGTCCGCTGTCGCGCGCCAATATCCAAAGCGACGTTGTACGTATGCTCGATTTATACAAGCACAGCGGCTATTTCGACGCGCAAATCGTGCCGAAGATCATCGAGCCGAAACCCGGCAGCAATATCACCGCGGTCGATCTCGTCTTCGAGGTCAAGGAGGGCGCCAAGCTCGCGGTGCGGCGGGTCATATTCACCGGCAACAAGGCGTTTTCCGAGACCAAGCTTCGCGCCGTGATCAAAACCGGCGTCACCAATGTCGTGAGTTTCCTCCTCAACAACGATACTTACGACGCTGACAAGATCGAGAACGACCGCGACCTGCTGCGGCAGTTCTATCGCGATCATGGCTATGCCGATGCGCGGATTTCATCCGACGGCAGCTACGATGCCGCGACCAAATCCGTCACCGTGACCTTCAAGATCGACGAAGGTTCGCAATATCGTTTGGGCGCGGTCGGGCTCAATTCAAATTTGAAGAGCGTCGATCCGGCTTCGCTGACCTCGGCTCTGCGCATGCAGGCCGGTGACACCTATGACGCGGCTGCTGTCGATAAGACGGCCGAGGATCTGTCAATCCAGCTGGCCAAGAACGGGGAGCCCTTCGCCGATGTCGTCCCGCATGTCGAGCGCAAGCCCGGCCGCCAGGTCATCGACATCGTCTACACCGTGCAAAACGGCAAGCGTCTCTATATCGAGCGCATCGATATTCACGGCAACATCAAGACCCACGACGAGGTAATTCGCCGCGAATTCGATTTCGGCGAGGGCGATGCCTATAACCGCGCACTGGTCGATCGCGGTGAACGCCACCTCAAGCAGCTGGGCTATTTCAAGAACGTGAACATCACCACGAAGCCCGGCTCGGCGCCGGACCGCGTCGTGCTCGATGTCGCGGTTGAAGAACAGCAGACCGGCAATTTCTTCGTTTCCGGCGGCTATTCCAGTCAGGACGGCTGGCTCGGCTCGATCACAGTCAGCGACACGAACTTCCTCGGCACCGGCGATATCGCCAAAGTCTCGACGATCTACGGCCAATATGCCCGCGGCGTCGACGTCTCCTTCACCGATCCGTGGTTTCTCGACCAGCGGCTCTCCGCCGGTATCGATCTGTTCGGCAAGCAGACCTTCGCGAACACCAATCAAGACTTCAATACCGAGCTGTATGGCGGCAAAGTCGTGTTTGGCACGCCGATCAACGAAAACCTGAGCGTGAGCACGAATTACTCGCTCTATAAGCAGGGCCTCTCGCTCGACCCGTCGGTCGGCACCGCGTCGCTGCCGATTCAGCAGGCGGCGCAGATGGGCTCCTACTGGGTGTCGTCGATCGGCAATGGTGTGACCTATTCGACGCTCGACAATCGGAGAAATCCGACTGAAGGCGTATGGGCCACGGTCAACAACGACGTCGCCGGGCTGGGCGGCGCGGCCAAGTTCGCTCGCACCACGCAGGACGTCCGCTACTATCACGAACTCGGCGGCGACGTTGTCGGCATGGTGCGCGGGCAGGGCGGTTATGTCGCGCCCTGGGGCGGCCAGCAATTGCCGCTGCTCGACGGCTTCTTCGGCGGCCCGCAGCTCGTGCGCGGCTTCGCGCCGAACGGCTTTGGCCCACGCGACATCACGCCCGGCACGACCATGGATAATCTCGGCGGCAACGCCTATTGGACCACGTCGGCCGAGCTGCAGGCGCCGGTGCCGTTCATCCCGCAGGATGCCGGGCTGAAAGTCGCCGCCTTCACCGATGTCGGCAGCCTATGGGCCACCAGCGCCTCGAGCGCGACGACGATCGCCGCGCTGTCGCCGTCGCAGCAGATCGCCAATTCCAGCGCCATCCGCTCCTCGATCGGCGCCGGCTTGATCTGGGACTCGATGTTCGGGCCGATCCGCGTCGACTACGCCTATCCGCTGACCAAGCAGCCCTACGACGTCACCCAGCGCTTCCAGTTCACCGCCGGCGGGTTCTAGAGCATGATCCCGAAAAGTGGGAACCGGTTTTCGGAAAAGATCACGCTCCAGCAAAACCAGTTCGCTTACTTCATCCGCGCCTTCACGGGGTCTTTGACGTTCTCGAACTTGGCGATCTCGACATTGCGGATTTGGCCGTTCACCTTCTCGGCGCGGCGGATATAGACCGTGTTGATGACGTCGCGGGTTTCCGGGTCGATCGACACCGGCCCTCGCGGGCTTTCCCAGGCCATGCCTTTGGCAGCGGCGACAAGGCTGTCGCCGTCGGCCTTGCCGCCGGTTTTTTTCAAAGCCTCGTAGATCAGGTGCATGCCGTCATAACCGCCGACCGAGAATAGGTCGGGATTGCGCTTGAACTCGGCATTGTAGGCGGCGACGAAATCGTGATTGAGCTTGGAGTTGTCATTATAGTCGTAATACATCGAGGTGATGATGCCGATCGCGGTGTCGCCCATCGCCTTGACGGCGCTTTCATCGGCAAGCTCGCCGTGGCCCAGAAGCTTGATCTTGGTCGTATCCATGCCGCGTTCGACCAGCGCTTTGCCGAGCGCACCCGGCTGCGAGCCGCCAGGGATGAAGACGAAAATCGCGTCCGCTCCGGAATCCTTGGCGCGCTGCAGAAAGGCTGAGAAATCCGGGTTCGCCATCGGCATCTGTACCGAGTCGATCACTTCGCCGCCGCCGGCCTTGAAGGCGCCGGTGAAGGCCGCTTCGGCGTCGTGGCCGGGGCCGTAATCCGACACCATGGTGAAGACTTTTTTGATCCCGTTCTTGGCGGCCCAGGTGCCGAGTGGCTCGCAATCCTCCGGCAGCGTCGTGGAGGTGCGCACGATATAAGGCGACTTGGTGGTGATGATCGAGGTCGCCGCATTCATCACGACCATCAGCTTCTTCGCCTGCGCGGAAATATCGGCAACTGTCAATGCTTCGGGCGTGATGACGAAGCCGGCGAGGACGTCGGCATGATCGTTGACGATGAGATCCTGCGCGATGCGCTTGGCATTGTCGGGCGCGCCGCCGTCGTCTTTGCGGATGATCTCGATCTTCTTGCCGGCGACCGTGTCGCCGTGCTGCTTCATGTAGAGCTTGATGCCGTTATCCATCTGCGCGGCCGCGTCGGTGAACTGGCCGGTATAGGTCATGATCAAGCCGATCTTGACGGTGTCCGCGTTCGGGCTCTGCGCGTCGGCTATTTGGATCCAGGCCGCGAAAGCGAGAAATGGCAGTGCCAAGAAAACGCAAAACAAATAGCCAAAGCGGCGCAGCCGCAAATAGCCAAGACGGTGCCGCAGTGTCGCCCGCATGGTCGTCCTCCCCTCAAATTTTCTTTTCGCTTGGGGCATTGTGCCACAAGCGTCTTCAAGAAGAACAGGCCCGTGCGGTTTTGTCCGCGGTCCGGCTTTATGGGGCAGGGCTTATGGGGCGGCGCCTATAGGGTCGCGCTTGTGGGGCAGGGTCCCACCCGTTGGTTCTGCGGTCAGTGCGCGGGTGCAATCGCGGCTGAGCTCGCGAGCTTGACGACGTCGTAGTCGTAAAGCTGCTTGCGGAATTCGGCATGCGCCACGATTTCGCGGTCGCGGATCGCAAGATCGCCGGACAGCGAGTCGTAGCGCAGCCCGTTCTTGCGCGCGCCGGTTTGCACTTCGGCGACGCGATCGCGCCGCAGCCCTTCGTAGGCCAGCAAAGCCGCCGGCGCGGTGTCTCGCTCCGCGCGCGACAATATGGTCGCCAGCGTAATGCCGTCCTCGATGGATTGATTGGCGCCCTGGCCGAGATGCGGCAGCATGGCATGCGCGGCGTCGCCGAGCAGCGTCAGCCTGCCCTTGGTCCAGCACGGCAGCGGGTCGCGATCATAGAGCGCCCAGAGGAATGTCGTGCGCACATGCCGTAGCAGCTTCTCGACCTGCGTATCCCAGCCGGCAAAATCCGCCCGCAGTTGATCGGGATCGCCAGGCTCCGACCAGGATTCCTCGATCGCCTTATTCGCGGGTACGAAGCCGACGAAGTTGATCAGTTTGCCGGCGCGCAGCGGGAAAACCAGGAAGTGCTTGCGTTCGCCGAGCCACATCTGCCAGCGATCCATCGGCCAGTCCGGCACGTCGGCATGCGGCACGGTGCCGCGATAAGCGGCCGAGCCGGAGAACACCGGACGAGACGGCGGCGTCACATATTTCTGCAGTTCGGAATGGATGCCGTCGGCGGCAACGACGATGTCGCCTTCGGCAACGGCGCCGTTGGCAAACATGACGCGGGCACAGGCTTTGTTTTGTTCGAAACCGGTGCAGCGGTGTCCGGTGTGAATGATCTCTTTCGGCAGCGCGCTCGCCAGGATGTCGACCAGGTCGGCGCGGTGCATGCCGAAGGTCGCGTTCCAGCCCGAGGAATCGGTGACCTGCACCGGTGCGATCGGCGTGCCGTCATAACGGAAATAGCGCGACGCCGACCCGACCCTGGCGCCCCATGTCTCGATCTGGTCGCCGAGTCCGACCCGCTGCAGATGGCGCATGCTGTTGGGCGTGATGTAGACGCCGGCGCCGATCTCGCCAAGCGCCGGCGCCTGCTCGTAGACCGCGACCGGGAAGCCCTTGGCGATCAGCGCATTTGCCGTGAACAGGCCGCCAATGCCGCCGCCGACAATTACGATCTTCGCTTTCGTCATGATGCGTCCCTGGAGAATCCTCCGCCGCCCTTTCGGGTTGTCGTTTCGGGCTGTCAGCGCATTTGTCCTTGCCCAGATGCAACGTCTAAAGCCTAAACGGCAACTACCAAAATAGCATAGGGGGTCATCATGAGCGAAGTTTGATGAAGATCAACGTGCGATCGGTACGTCTTCGGTCGTTATTTCTTCCCATCCAGGAGCCAGCCGAATTTCTCCTGCGCCTTGCGGGTCACCTCCGGGCTCGGTGTATTGGTGGCCGGGAATTTGTCGCGCCAATGATAGGGTCGGCAGGCATCGATCACGGCGACCGAATGCGTCATGTCGCCTGCGGCGCGCTTCCAAGGCGGCAGCGCCGGATCGGCGGGAGAGTCCCACGAGCCGTTGATGAACTGGATCGACTGCGACGGGTCGGTGCGCGACAGCATGGCCCAGAGCAGATGATCAAGATTGGTGACGTCGACGTCGTCGTCGACCACCACGACATATTTCGACGCATAGGCCGAGGCGCCGCATTGCGCGGCGATATGGCCGGCCTGCACCGCGTGACCGGGATAACGCTGGGTGATCGATACGCCGTGGAACAGCCGCGCGCCGCCGATCTCGTGGCACCAGACCTGCCGCACGCCGGGTACGCCGGCATTGGTCATGTTCTGCTTGATCGTCGCCGAGCGCAGCACCGCGCGGTAACGCGCCATCTCGTCGGGACCGGCGCCCATCGGCGGCACGCCGAGCAGGATCGGATCGTTGCGGTGGTAGATCGCTTTGATGTCGAGCACGGAGGTGGGCTTGGCGCCGCCGGCATAGTGACCGGTCCATTCGCCGAACGGGCCTTCGATTTCGGTCTTGCCCTCGGTGACGAAACCTTCGAGCACGATCTCGGCATGCGCCGGGAACGGTAGGCCGGTGACCTTGCCGCGCACCATCTGGACCGGCCGGCCGCGCAAGCCGCCGATGACGTCGATCTCGAAAATCCCGTAGGGCACTTCGAGGCCGCCATAGAAGAATGTCAGCGGGTCGCCGCCCAGCACCATGGCGACCGGCATCGGTTCGCCGCGCTTGAAATATTTGGCACGGTGGATGTCGCCGTGATGGCCGGCGGCGATCAGGATGCCGACCGAGGCGCGATCGTGCACCTGGGCGCGATAGGCGCCGGCATTGAGCCAGTCCTCCTCCGGATCGCGGGTGATGCTGTAGGTGCCGGTGCCGATATAGCGGCCGCCGTCTTTCTCGTGCCAGATCGGCGCGGGAAATTTGGTGACATCGATGTCATCGCCCATCAGCACGTTTTCAAGGACCGGACCGTCCGCGACGATCTGATGCGGGATGATTCTCTGATCTTTCAGATAGGCCTCGCGATAAGCGTCGCTCAATTCCCATTTCGACAGGTGATCGGGAAAGCCGAGCGTCATGTTGCGGCGCGTGCCGGCGAACATGTTGAGCAGGACGCGAAAGCCCTTGGGGCAGCCCGGGATATCGTCGAACACGACGCAGGGTCCATTCTCGGCCCGCAGCACGGCTTCCGCGGCAAGGCCGATATCCTCCTGCCAGCTCGCGCCGGAGACGTTGCGCACTTCGCCGAGCCGCTCGGCTTGAGCGAGCCATTCGCGCAGATCGTCATAGGCGATGCTGGCCTTGACGTTGCTCTGTTCCATTTTCGGCGCTCCTCGGATGACGCATAATTGCGATGCGTGATCACGTCGTATGATTGTATGACATTACGGCGCGCACAATGGCGGCTGCGCGGCCCTTGTCAATGCACGCTTTGAGGGTGTGCTGCGCCGGGGCTTGCACCAAGCTCGGCGCCAATGCGCGCCGCTAAATTCGGCGTAAACAGCCGCGTCTGGAAACGCGTAGGCTTATTCGACTTTTTCGAGCGGCGCTTCCGCGCGCGCGCGGAGCCTATAAAAGGTCATCGCAGACGCGGCCGTCTTCTGCTGCAGCTTGGCGAAGCTTTGCGCGTTCTGCTCCGTCTCGGCGGCGCTAATGGATCCGGCCGGGCCGCGCATCTGCAGAATGGCCCGCGTGATCTCCCAGTTCAGGCCGATGGCCTTGGCCAGCACCATAAGGTGGTCCGGGCGATGATGGACGACGGCGCGCTCGATGTGACCGACCGGCAGGTCGCACAACAGCGACAAGGCGATTGTCACCTCGTCGAATCTGCCGGCTTGCGCGAAATCGGCGAGCGCCTGGCTGTTGAGGCCGCCCGAGCGATGCAGCGCTTCGACATGAGGGCGCGCCTGCGCATAGCTCGCGGAATTTTCGCGCATCTGGGTCTGGATCTGATTCTTAGCCTGCGCGACCAGGTAGCGGTAAAGCTGGACCTTCTGCCGGTCGGCGCTTTCGAGCTGCTGTTGCACCTCTTGGGAGGCGGCGGCGAACAGGCTCAACAGATGCTGCCGCGGAATGTCGGAGCGAGACCAGATGCGCAGTGCGAGCTCGCCGTCCTCCCGTGAGCGCGTCACCAGCGTGGTATGGCCGAATTCCGAGAATTTGGCGCCGGGATTCTGCGCGGTGCTGCGCACGACCTCGGTATCGCCGCGCTCGACGAGAATATCGGTGACCGCTTCGCCGATCGTCTCGCGCAGCGAGATTGCGTAGAGATGATCCTGGCTCTTGGTCTTGGCGCCCTCGATCAGGGTGGCCTCGTCGAGCGCCCGTGAGTGCGACAGGATCGGGCCCGCAACCTTGATCTCGTCGTCGAGCGCCAGTAGGCGCGTGGTCTTGATCGGCGCCTTCGGGCTCTTCGCGATCAGATCGCCGAATTCGGCGCGCGCCGAACTGTCGATGGCGGTAACGAGCCGGCTCATCACCTCGTCGAACATCGCGATATGTTCTTCCGAGAAGCCCTCGCCGTTCATGATGAACAGGTCGGTCAGCCGCCGCATCACGGTGGCGCGATGGCGCAGATCGGTGTGGGCGATGGCGTCTTCGAGGTCGTCGATCAGCGATTTTTCCGCCGCGCTCGAGGCGGCGGACGGCGCGCCGGATACGTCTCGCGCGGCACTTTCCCTCACGCCCGGAGCTGTCGATGGCGCGTCTTTATGCAGCATCGACGATTGCTCCCGCGATTTCGTAGCCGTCGAACTTCAGTTCGGACGCCGGACACGGCTTTTGAATGAGATAGCCCTGAATGGTCGACACGCCTGCCATGCGCAGAATGCGAAGTTGATCTTCGGTTTCGACGCCTTCCGCAGTGGTCTCGATATCCATGCTGTGCGCGAGCGCGAGCACGGCGGAGATGATTGCGGCGCAATCGGCGCGGTTGGTCATGTCGCGGGTGAAGGACTTGTCGATCTTGATCTTGTCGAACGGGAACATCGTCAATTGATTGAGCGATGAATACCCGGTGCCGAAGTCGTCGAGCGCTAACGTGATCCCGAGATTTTTGAGCTTGCGCAACAGCGCAACGCAGTCGGCGCCATGTTCGAGCAGCGCGGTCTCGGTGACTTCGAGCTCGAGCCGTTCCGGCGGCAGCCCGGATTCAACGAGCACGCACATCACGTAGTCGAGCAGGCTCGAACTGCGCAATTGCACGGCGGACAGATTGACCGCCACCTTCACCGATGACGGCCAGTTCACGGCTTCGCGGCAGGCGGCGGCGAGCACCCATTCGCCGATCTGCAGGATGGTGCCGGATTCCTCGGCGAGCGGAATGAACTGGTCGGGCGGAACGAGGCCGCGCTCAGGGTGGCGCCAGCGGATGAGTGTCTCGGCGCCGCGCATTTTGAGCGTGTTGGTGTCGACGATCGGCTGGAAATGGATTTCGAATTCCTCGCGCGCCAGCGCGCGGCGCAGCTCGTTTTCAAGCGTGTGCTTCTCCACCGCCGCCTGCCCGAGCGCCGATTCGAAGATCGCATAACGGTTCCGGCCGGAGGATTTGGCGTGATAGAGCGCGAGGTCGGCCTTCTTCAGCAGCTCGTCGGCATGCGTGCCGTGATCGGGCGCCAGCGCGATGCCGATGCTGGCGCCGATGCCGACATCGATCCCGCCGATGGAAAACGGCTCGGCGATGAGCGCGATGATCTTGGCGGCGAGCGCTTCTGCCGCCTCGGTCTGTTTCGAATCGTCGAATTGGATGATGGCGAATTCGTCGCCGCCGAGCCGCGCCAAGACGTCGGCTTCTTGCAGGGCATCCTTGAGCCGCTCGGCGACTTGCTTGAGCAATTCGTCGCCGGAGGGATGACCGAACGTGTCGTTGACCTGCTTGAAGCGGTCGAGGTCGATCATGAGAACGTTGAATTCTTCGCCGCGCCAGCGGTAGCGCGAACAGGCGTCTTCGATCTTCTCGACCAGCGACGGCCGGTTGGCGAGCCCCGTCAAGGCGTCGTGGTGCGCCAGATAGGCAACGCGGGTCTCGGTGCGCCAGCGCTCGGTGATATCCTCATGCGTCGTCAGCCAGCAGCCTTCGGCCATCGCATGGCGCAGGATCATGACGACGCGGCCGTTGCCGAGCTTCTCGACGTCGGTCGAATTGCGGAACTGCGCGGCGATATATTCGGCGGGTTCCGGCCCGTTATAGTTGCCGCTGCTGCGGCGATAGTCGACGATCTGTTCGTACGTCGTTCCCGGTCTCACCAGCTCTTCCGGCAGGTTGTAGATCTGCCGATAGCGTTCGTTGGCGACAAGAATCTGATGCTCGGCGTCGAACATGCACAGGCCCTGAGACATGTTTTGCAGGGCGGCGGTAAATCGCGCGTTCGATTTTTTCAGCGCCTCGGTGCTTTCGCGCAAAGCGCGTTCAATGTTCTTGTACGCGGTGATGTCGTTGTGAATGGCCACCCATCCGCCGTCAGTCATCGGCTGATGATTGACGGAGACCACACGGCCGTCGGTCAGCTCGTTTTCCGAGGCGAAGGGGAGGCCGTCGGACACCTGATTGACCCGTGTGGTGATATATTCCGCGGAGCCGACCGGCGCCATGCCGGCAGCGATCCGCGCTTGGAGGATCGACTGCAGCGTTGTGCCCCGCTTTATCTGGTCCGGGCAGAGCCCGTACATCTCGGCATAGCGATCGTTACACATCACGAGCCGCTTATCGTCGTCGAACATCGACAGGCCGTGCGTCATGTTGGCAAGTGCGGTGTGCAGCAGATGATTGCTCTGCTCGATCGATTGTTTGGAGCGTTGCAGTTCGGCATTGGTGGACAGCACGCGCGCGCGTCCGGCGGCGCCGAGCGCCATGACCACGAGCACGATCGCCGTCAGTATGGTGCCGGCGACAATATAGTGTTGCAGCGTCTCGTCGGCCTGCCGGAAGATTCCTTCCTTGGACATGCCGACGACGGCGACGAAGGGAAATCCGGCGACAGCCCGGTACGAAATCAGGCGGATGACGTTGTCGAACCGGGCGCTGCTGTTGCCGGTGTTCCAATAATTTCCGTCCGGCGCCTGGCGCAGTGCGCCGAAGACCGGCGAATTGACGATGGAAATGCCGGCGTAATTTGGCGACGCCGAACTGCCGCCGCCGCGCGCGCGCACGACGCCATCGAGCCCGACGAGGGACACGACGCCACCGCGGCCGATATCGAGCGAGCCGAAGAAGCTCTCGAGCCGGTGCACATCCACCGACGTGACGACGACGCCGTCGAACGCGCCGTCCGGCTTGCTCAGCCGCCGTGAGAATTGAATCGCCTGCTTCTGGCTGATACGTCCGATGATCGGGGCGCTGATGTAAAGCTGGTCTTGAGGACGTTCAACCTGGAACTGGAAATGCGCACGATCGCCGACATAGATCGGCGTCGTGATCGGCCCTTGCGTCGATTGTTTGATGAAGCCCGCGGCGCTCGAAATGCCGAACTGAACCGTCATGTCGCCTTGCGGCTGGGTGGTCTTGGCCCAGGCTGCGATGTCGAAATTGTCTGGATCGCTCTGATAGGCGCGCCGCAGCGCCAAGAGCTCGCTGTCGGATTCGCAGAAGATGCGCCGGATATATTCTTCGAGAACCCGGGTGAGATTGCTGCCCTGACGGACCGCGTCCTGATAGGCGCGCTCGTGTTCCCGGCTGGCGAGCAGATAGATGCCGCCCCAGACAATAGCGATGACTGCGACGCCCAAATAGGTCGTCGTTTGCCGAAATGCACGCAGCCGCTCTGTCATTCCGGGTAACTCGTGGATGTCGGGCCGTCCGCATGTTTATGTGACAGATATTTGTTACTGTGCAGTTGCGGGCAAAACCCAGAAACGCGCTGGATACAATGCGGTAACCTTTAGGACCGCCTACCGCGCCTCATCGCGGCGCAATTCGGCCGCGGCCGGCTCGCGGATCTTGCGCGCCGCAGCAGTTATCGCGTGCGGGCAATTTCCGGCGGTATCCGCCTGGCGCTGGCACCGTGAGATCGACGCAAGTTTTCGCCAACCACGTTGCGAGATAACCGCTCCGGTCGCGGGGAGGGGGCCGGGGCTGCCCCTCCAGTCGCGGCGCTGCCGTTCCTCGCCTGCAGGGCAGCCTTCACGCCGGCGAGGCTTGTCGGGCTGCGTTGAGCGATGTAGCAAGCGGTTTGCGCGCCGAGCGTTCGCCAGGCGGAATAAGCCGGCGTCAGCGCGTCGCCGAAAGGGCGCCAAAGCAGGGGAGGCGGCGGGGAGGGGAAATGACCGCAACGACAATAACAACATCAATAACAATGGACGCGGTCCGGCGGCGCTCGTTTCGCGAAGTCTGGGTGATCAGCATCGGGCACGCGCTGACGCATTGGTACCCGGCGACGTTCTATATCCTCCTGCCGCTCATCGGTAACGAGCTCGGCCTCGATTACGCGCAGATCGGATCGATCCTCACCTGCCAATACGCGGCCGGGGCCATTGCCAATGTACCCGGCGGCATTTTCGTCGACACGGTGGGCCGCAAGGGTCTGCTGATGGCGATTTCGCTGTGCTGGATCGGCTTCCCCTACCTGATCATGGGCGCCTCGCACACCTATTGGATGATTCTTCTCTGCGCCACGCTGGTCGGCATCGGCAACAATATCTGGCACCCGACCGCGATCCCGTGGCTCGGCGACCGCTTCCCCGATCGCAAGGGCTTGGTCATGTCGTTCCACGGCATGGGCGCCAATGTCGGCGACGCGGTTGCGCCGCTTGTGGTCGGCTGGCTGTTGGCGTTCTACAGTTGGCGCAGCGTCGTCGTCATGAATGTGATCCCCGGCATCGTCGTGGCCGGGATTATCCTTGTTTATGTCGGGCGCCTGCAAATGGCCGATATTCGCGCCGGCCTCATCAAAGCCAGACCCGATAAGATTCCGCGCGCCGAGCGGCTGCGCATGTTCGGAGAATTGCTGCGCAACCGGGCGCTCGTGACCTTGTCGATCGGCTCGACGTTCCGCTCCATGACGCAAGGCGCGCTGTTGACGTTTCTGCCGGTCTATCTGGCGCGGGTGATGGAATATCCGACGACGTGGATCGGCGCCTGCATGTTCGCCTTGCAGGCTTGCGGCTTCATCGCCGCACCGATTGCCGGGCATCTGTCCGACAAGGTCGGCCGCCGGCAAATCATCATGTCCAGCATGTCGATGACGGGCGTTATCATTCTCGCCATGACGTTTGCGGGCGGCACCAAGTGGTTCGTCCTCTTGGTCGCGGTGCTCGGATTCTTTCTCTTTGCCGTGCGTGCGGTGCTGCAAGCCTGGCTTCTGGACGCGACACCGCCCGGCATGGGCGGCAGCGCCGTCGGCATATTGTTCGGCATGCAGGCGCTCGGCATGGCGATCGGCCCGATCACCGCCGGCGTCATCGCCGATCATTACGGCATCATGGCCGCGTTCTATTTCCTCGCCGGCACCATCATCGTCGCCAACCTCCTGATCTTCGTCACGCCGGCCGGACTGATCAAAGAGCGCAACCCGATCGGGGAAGGGCCGTAGCTTTGCGAAAGCTGTGGCCGGCCGCGTCGAGGTTCAATGTTTCAGGGAGCGTCACGCCATGAGCCGCCCGCAGCAGGCCTTTCCTCCGATCCGCGATCAGCGCGGCGAGCCGCATGTGCGACGCTTCGACGAGCAGCGCTGGCTCATCGACAATATCATCCGCGCCAACGGCATCGATTGGGACCAGCCGCGGTCGCTCTATATCCATGCGCCGTGCGGGATCGAGGCCAATGCCGATTTCGCCGGCATCCGCGAGCGGGTGAAGAAGATGGCCGATATCGGCCCGGCCTTCGCCGCCGTCGCCCGCCGCCGCGAAGCCAAGGCGAATGCCGCAGCGCTTGCCGATCATAAAGTCACAGCGCGCGATAATTTTTTCATGGCAGCGGTGCATTGGGGCGCCGCACAATGGCCTTACGACGAGAACGACGAAACCAACATTTCCTACAACAACAAGAAGCGCGAATGTTACGCCAAATATGCCGCGCTCGCTGATCATCACGTCGAAGCGGTCTGGGTGCCGTTTAAGGGCAAGGCGATACCGGCCTGGCTGCATCTGCCGCCGCACTATACGAGCGGCAAGGTGCCGGTCGTGATCGCCGTCCCCGGCATGGACAGCTACAAGGAAATTCAAGTCGCGCTTTATGGCGACAAATTTCTCAATCGCGGCATGGCGGTGCTCGCCATCGACGGGCCCGGCCAATATGAAGCGCCGATGATCGGGCTTTACTTCACGATGGAAAACTGGGTGGCGACGGGCCCGGCTTTGGTCGATTGGATCGCCGGGCGGCCGGAGCTTGATGCCACGCGCATCGGCGTGTCGGGTACGAGCTTCGGTTCATTGTTCGGCACCGTGCTCACCGCCAACGAGCCGCGCATCAAGGCCTGCGCGGTGATGTCGGTCTGCCACGAGCCGGGCTGTCACACGATCTTTCAGGAAGCCTCGCCAACCTTCAAAAAGCGCTTCATGTATATGTCGGGCATCACCGACGAAGAAGCGTTCGACGAGTTTCGCAAGAAGATCACGTGGGAAGGCCACGCCGAGAAGATCAAGGCGCCCTATCTCTGCGTCGCCGGCGAAGCCGAGGAGCTGAGCCCGCTCGAACACTCCGAGCGCCTGATGACGGCGCTCGGCGGACCGAAGCAGATGGTGGTCTATCAGGAATCCCGCCACTCCGTCGGCAATGTCCCCGCCGCCAATCTCGGACCGTTTCCGCCGATCCTCGTCGCCGATTGGCTTGCCGACCGTCTCGCCGGCAAGCCTCTTGTCAGCGAACGCTGGTACGTGGCGGGCTCGGGCGAAATCAGCAAGACGGCGTATTGATCGAGAGCGCGTCTGTGCCGCTGCGGAGATTAGGCCATGCAGATTTCGGTCATGCAGTTTCCGCGCCGGAAATTTTTACAACTCGCCACAGGCGCCGCAGCGTCCGCCGTGGCATGGAGCGTGAAGGCGGAAACTTATCCGAGCCATCCGGTCCGAGTTGTTGTCGGCTTTCCGCCCGGACAATCGGCCGATATCAGCGCGCGTCTTCTTGCCCAATGGCTGTCGGAGCGGCTCGGCCAGCCTTTTGTCGTCGACAATCGGCCGGGCGCAAGCAATACGGTCGCCACCGATCTCGTCGTACATGCGCCGCCCGACGGCTACACGCTGCTCTGGATCAGCACCAGCAATTACATCAATGCGACGCTGTACGCGACGCTGCCGTATAATTTCATCCGCGACATCGAGCCGATCGCCGCCAGTACCCGCGGGCCGCTGGTCATGGAAGTGAATCCGGAAGTGCCGGTCAACAGCGTTCCTGAATTTATTGCCTACTGCAAAGCCAATCCCGGCAAGATCAACATGGCGTCGGGCGGCATCGGCAATTCGACACATATGGCCGGCGAGCTGTTCAAGATGATGACCGGCGCCGACATGACGCATGTGCCCTATCGCGGTTCAGCGCCAGCGCTCACCGATCTCATCGCCGGCCGCGTCCAGGTGATGTTCGATCTGATGCCGTCGTCGATCGGCTATCTCAGAAGCCGCAAGTTGCGCCCGCTGGCGATGACGACTTTGGCGCGCTCCGACGCGCTGCCCGATGTGCCGAGCATTGCCGATTTCGTGCCCGGCTATGAAGCGAGCGCCGTCGGCGGCTTCGGCGCGCCGATCGGCACACCGCGGGAGATCATCGACAAGCTCAATGCCGAGATCAACGCCGCTCTCGCCGACCCGGTGATCAAATCGCGTTTTGCCGATCTTGGCGGCGCGCCGCTTCCCGGCACGCCTGCCGATTTCAAAAAGCTGATCGCCAAGGAGACCGAGAAATGGGCCAAGGTGATCCGCGCCGAGAACATCAAGCCTGAATAATCGCTGCCGCTTTGCGCCTTCAAGGGCGGTGCTCTCGAACTGTGGTTAATTATCCCATTATAAGCGAATCGGCGGCGATGGCCGCCGAACCGCGGATTTTCTCCACGCATTCGTAATTTCTGCCGTTGCAGATAGGCAGCTGCGAGCCGTCGGCCTGTTCGCCGACGCCAGCGTGGCTGCGGCACTTTTACGATCAATTTTGGTTTTGACCCTAACCTTCATGCAAGCACCCAAGGCTGGGACGCCGGCCAAAGGAGACAACAAGCCGTGCTTTCGCAAGCAAAGGTGGCGTTGAGATAGGAACGGACTGGGACACACGCGATGGCACTAGCTCGTCAGGCACTGGCAACATTTCCCGTTGCCGACAATCAGGCACAGCGCGAATTCGACTTCTCCGACGCCGATTTCCAGGCGTTGTCGAAGATCGCCTATGAGCATGCCGGCATCGTGCTCCCGGACGCCAAGAAGAACTTGCTCTACGGCCGGTTGTCGCGACGGCTGCGCACGCTTGGGCTGCCCTCGTTCGAGGACTACCGCCAATATCTGAGCGAGAATTCCGGCGAGGAGCTGCAGCTCTTCGTCAACGCGCTATCGACCAACCACACCAAGTTCTTCCGCGAGCAGCACCATTTCGAGCATTTCGTTTCGGCGGTGGTGGCGCCGTTTCTGGCCGCCAATCCGACCGGCGGGCGCTTGCGCATATGGTCCGCCGGCTGCTCGAGCGGCGAGGAGCCGCATACGATTGCGCTGATCCTGCATGCCGAGATCAAGGATCTCGCGTCGCGCGACGTGCGCATCCTCGCCACCGATATCGACACCGAAGTGCTGCGCAAGGCGGCGCAAGGCGTTTTTTCCGCCGAGGCGGTCTCGGCGGTGCCGGCGAAATATCGCGGGCCGCTGGGCAAGGCCGACGGCGACAATGTCGCCATCGACCGCAAAGTCTGCTCGCTGATCTCGTTCGGCCATTTGAACTTCATGGACGACGGCTGGCCGATGCGCGGGCCGTTCGAAGCCATCTTCTGCCGCAACGTCATGATCTATTTCGACGGGCCGACCAAGACCAAGCTGGTCGACCGTTTCACCGATCTGCTGCGGGTGGGCAGCTGGCTCTATATCGGCCATTCGGAATCGCTGCTCGGTTCCCATCCGCGGCTGAAACTCGCCGGCCGCACCATCTACCGGAGGACGGCGTGAGCCGAACGCAGGAAACCAAGGCATGTGCAACTGAGACGGAGGCAGAGGATGCCTTCGCAAAACATTGAGTTGTTCAAATGAGCGCAACAAGCAAGAAAGTGCGTGTTTTGATCGTCGACGACTCGGCGCTGATGCGGAAGCTCTTGGCCGCGGTGCTTTCCGTGGATGAGGGCATCGAAGTCGTCGGTGAGGCGCCGGATCCGTTCGAGGCGCGCGAGAAAATCAAGGCGCTCGATCCCGATGTCGTGACGCTCGACGTTGAAATGCCGCGCATGAACGGCCTCGACTTCTTGCGCAAGATCATGGAGCTGCGGCCGACGCCGGTGGTCATGATCTCGAGCTTGACGCAGGCCGGCGCCGACACCACGCTCGAAGCGCTCGAAATCGGCGCGGTCGATTTCGTCGCCAAGCCCGCCGATAACAGCGCGATGCTGCAGCTCGGCGGCGAACTCATTCCCAAGATCAAGGCGGCCGCGCAAACGCGGATGCGCCGACGCGTGCCGCCGCCGCATCGACAGCGCAGGGCTGTCGGCGGAGCGAGCAGCACCAGCGATAAACTGATCGCCATCGGCGCTTCCACCGGTGGCGTCGAAGCCTTGAAGGCGGTGCTGATGCTGTTCCCGGAAGACGTGCCGCCGATCGTGATCGCCCAGCACATGCCGGAGCGTTTCACCGCCGCCTTCGCGCGCCGGCTCGACAGCGAGTGCCGGATGCGGGTCTGTGAAGCGGCGCACGATCAGCCGATCGAGCGGGGCAATGCCTACATCGCGCCCGGCGGGCATCATCTCGAAGTGGCGCGGCGCGGCTCGGGCCTGGTTTGCGCGCTCAATGATGGGCCGCTCGTCTCCGGTCACCGGCCTTCGGTCGACGCTTTGTTCCATTCGGTGGCGCGCGTCGTCGCGCCGCGCGCCGTCGGCGCCATTCTTACCGGCATGGGCCGCGACGGCGCCAACGGCCTGCTCGCGATGCGTCGGGCCGGATGCATCACGCTCGGTCAGGACGAGGGCACGGCGCTGATCTACGGTATGCCGCGCGTCGCCTTCGAAATCGGCGCCGTCGAATCCCAGCACGGCCTGTTTGATATTTCCGAAGCCATTCTCAATGCCTGCGCCGGCAAACACGCGCCGGCGATGGCCTGACGGGACCGTTTATGACGCAAGGTGCTGAGCTGGTCGCTGATAGCGTTGCCGCCGATACGATCGTCTTCGATCTGCCGCCGGAGATCGATGCCGCCGGGGCGGCAGCGCTGATCGCCGATATGATCAAGCTGCCGCAGGCGCACGCGATCAGCCTCAATGCCGCGGCGGTGTCGTCGGTATCGCTCGGCTATCTGCAGGTTCTGGTTTCAGCGTTCAAGACCTTTCCGAAACTGACGGTGTCCGCGGTGTCGGCGGAATTCGCCGAAGCTTTTGGCGGCTACGGCATCGCCTATCCGTTTGCGGAGCCTGCTGTTGCGGATACGCCGGCAGCTGAAATCGAGGTGCCGGCAATTGTCGAGACGATGCCGGAAGCCGCACCGGTCGAAGCCATATCTATTGAAGCCATGCCAGTCGAAGCTGTGGCGCCTCCGCTTGTGCCGGACGCGCTGGCGCCTGAGCCTGCTCCGGCGGTGCAGGCGGAAAACGATTCTGAAGCGGATGCCGGTGCCGCGCGTACCATTCTGACCATCGACGATTCGCGGACCATGCGCGACATGCTGCGGCTGGCGCTGGGCGGCGCCGGTTTCACCGTGGTTCAGGCGGTCGACGGCCAGGACGGGTTGAAGGTGCTGCCGCAGCAGCCGGTCGACGTGATCATCACCGATATCAATATGCCCAAGCTCGACGGCTATGGCGTCATTCGCGCCGTGCGCAGCGACCCGACCTACGACGACACGCCGATCCTGGTGCTGTCGACCGAAGCCGAGCAGGGCAGCAAAGACATCGCCAACGAAGCCGGCGCCAACGGCTGGATCGTCAAGCCGTTCGATCCCGAAGGCCTGGTCAAGCTGATCAATACAGTGTGCGAATAGGTCGGGTGCAAGAAAAGTTAGAAGAACAAACAGGTGTAAGACAATGCCAAATGCAGCAGCTTTGAAGGTTCTCGTCGTCGACGATCAAGCCAGTGTTCGTCAGATGACGCGAATCTCCCTTGAGAAACTCGGCATCCGCCTCATTCACGAAGCTGAAAACGGTCAGGTTGCGCTGGCGACGGTGATGGCGCAGCCGATCGACCTCATCATTTCCGACTTCAATATGCCGGAAATGGACGGTGTCGGCCTGTTGCGTGCGGTGCGCAGCCACATGGCCATCCGCAAGGTTCCTTTCATCCTGGTCACCGGACGCGGCGATCGCGAGCTCGTCGTCAAGGCGGCGCAAGCGGGCGTCAACAATTACATCGTCAAGCCGTTCGACGAATCGACCTTGCGACAGAAGTTGGAAGCCGTGCTCGGCAAAATCCATTGAGTGGCGGCGGCTGCCGAAAGAGTGCCCATGCCCGATATGTCCGAAATCGGTTCCAACGAATTGCAGGCCTTGCTCCGCGCCATCGCGACGATGAGTTGCGAGGTCGCCGAGCAGCTTGAATTCAACTCAAGCGGCATCGGCCAGGACCTGGTGAAATGCGGCTCGCTCAGCAAAGACGTCATGATGAAATTGCAGGCTTTTGACCGCATGCATCAGGAGCTCGACGTCATCAGTAATGTCGTGCAGCATTGCTCGGAGCTGATGTCGAAGGCCAATGTCGGGGCGCGGGAGGTCGAGACCATCGTCTCGCAGATCACGCTCGCGCAGTTTCGGCACCGGCTGCAGGACGTGCTTGCGAACTGCAGCCCGGCATTTGCCCGCATCGGGGTCGGGCTGGGCGCCGAGCCCGAGCAGGTTTTTTAGCTCGCCGCTTTTCCATCGACAGTTGTTGTTTGTGTCCGCTCGCGTCTTCCGAGTCGCGGGCGCATACGAGTTTGTACGGAGCTTAAAATTAGAAATATCACAACGGCACGCACCTACGGTCTGGGAGATTGATGATCCAGGTCATTGATCCGGGTCATAACCGCACGGATGCAGGTCATGCTGTTGAATGAAGTGCTGCCTCACCCGGCGGAAACACCCTATATCGGTTCGGCCGACGCCACCTCGGCGGCCAAGGCGCGGTGCCCGACCCGCGATTTTCAAAAGCTGAGCTTCTGCAGCGTGCTGTCCGGCAATGACGGCGAGCGGCCGGTTCGAGCCACCCACGAGACGATCGCGGCCCGCCATAATATCTATCGCGCCGGCGAGCCGAACGAGGGCGTGCAGGTGGTTTGCGACGGCTGGGCGGTCCGCTTCATCCAGCTGCCCAGCGGCAGACGCCAGATCCTGTCGGTGATCATGCCGGGCGATCTGATCAGCCCGGCCGCTGTTTTCGAGCGGCAATTTTTGTTCTCCGTGCAGGCCGTCACCCGCGTCCACTTCTGCACGTTCCCGTTCGCCGAGGTGCGTGCGCGCCTGCGCGACAATCCGGCTTTGTTCGATCTGTGGATTCAACTCGCCGCGGCGGCGCATCGCGATGCCGACCGGCGGCTGGTCGATCTCGGCCAGCGCACGGCGCAGGAACGGATCGCGGGCCTCCTCGTTCACGTCATGCTACGTTCGCAAGAACGCGGCGAGGTGCATGACGATGAATTCCCCTTCCCGATGAGCCAGCAGCAGATCGCCGATTTCACAGGTCTCACGCCGGTCCATACCTGCCGGGTGCTGAGTGCGCTGCGCAAGACCGGCGTCTGCGACGTCGGCCACGGCGTCGTCAAAGTCATCAACCGCGTCGCGCTGGAGCGGATCGCGGCGCTCTAGAGCGTGATTGTTTCAGATCGCATCTTTGTCGCTCCAGGATTTTGATTGAGCATGATCTTTTTGGAAACCTGCTTCCGCCCTCGGATCAAGTCCGAGGGCATGCTTTTCCGGATCAGGCTCTAGGCCGCGATCGCTTCCAGGCGGCGTCGCGTAACCGCAGGGCCGAACCCTGCGATTACGATAAAGACGACCATCATGGCGCCGGCGATAAATCCGAACACGCCGGTCGTGCCGTAACGGCCGAGGAAGAATGCGATGATGAAGCCGGAGAAGATCGCGGAAAACCGGCTCCACGAATAAACGAAGCCGACGGCTTGGGCGCGAATTCGCGTCGGATAAAGCTCGGCCTGATAGGCGTGGAATGAGAACGACATCCAATTATTGCACAGCGTGATCAGAACGCCGAAGACGATGACGCCCACGGCCGTGGTTTGCTGCGCGAACAAGAGGCCGAATGCGGCGACGCCGATCGCGGCCCAGGCGATTTGCCATTTGCGCTCGAAACGGTCGGCAAAGACGACGCCGACCAGGGGGCCGATCGGCGCGGCGATGGCGATGATGAAGGTATAGGCGAGCGACTTCGTCACCTCGATGCCTTGCGACACCAAAAGCTGCGGCACCCAGCTGGAAAAGCCGTAATAGCCCACCGTCTGGAACAGATTATAGATCACCAGCATGACGGTGCGGCCGCGATAGACTTCGTCCCAGATTTCCATCCACGAGCCGGATTTGCGCTCGGCTTCGCCGCTCAACGCTTCTGGCGGCGGCAAAGGCTTTCCCGTATCGGTCTCGATCTTCCTTTCCAGATCGGCGACGATCGCCTCGGCTTCGGCCATGCGGCCGTGCTGCTCCAGCCAGCGCGGCGATTCCGGCAATTGCCGGCGGATCCACCAGATCACGGCGGCGCCGACCGAGCCGATCAGTACCACCCAACGCCAGCCTTCGAGGCCGAGAATGGTCTGCGGCACGAGCTGCCAGGCGAGGAAGGCGACCACTGGAAGCGCTGTGAACATGATGAATTGATTGTAGGCAAAGGCCGGCCCGCGCTGCGATTTCGGCACCAGTTCCGACAAATAAGTATCGACATTCACCAGTTCGACGCCGAGCCCGATGCTGGCGATCAGCCGCCACAGATCGATGCTCTGCGGCGAGGTCTGGAACGCCATGATGAAGGCGCCGGCCGAATACCAGAGCAGCGCGAAGGTGAAGATCGAGCGGCGGCCGAAACGGTCGGACAGCCAGCTGAACACCAGCGTGCCGATGAACAGACCCAAGAACAGCGCGGCGACGAAACTGGCAAAGCCCTCCAAGTCGAACAGGCCCTGGGTGGTCGGCTTGAAGATGCCGCCCTTGAACAGGCCGATCGCGATATAGGCGGTGAAGAACAGGTCGTAGAATTCGAACCAGCCACCAAGCGACAACAGCGTGACCAGCCGCCGCGTATGCGGCGAGGGCGGCAGCCGATCGAGCCGTGCCGCCACCGTGACCTTTGCGTCCGTCGCCATCTATGCCCCCAGCCTTCGCTTCCCCGAGTTTTTTATTGGCTTCAGCCTAGCAGAGCGCGCGGGGCCGGCCCACCCCTTTGCCGAAGCGCAGCTCCTTGATCAGTGCTTAGCTGATCAGCTTTGGCAATTTCCTTTCGCCGCCTGACGACCGTCGCTTTCCGGCTTGACCCGCAGCGCCTTGGTCAATTGCCCGGTGCCGTAATAGGTCACGACCGTGATCGTGAGTTCGACGATTTCCCGCGGTGTGAATTGCTTGGCGAAGGCGGCGTAAGTCGTGTCGTCGACATCGCCGCCATGGGTGTCGAGCGTTTCGGTATAAGCCAGTAGCGCGCGCTGCTTTTCGTCGAACAGGTCGCTGGTGCGCCAGTCCGGCAGCGCGGCGATCTGCGCGTCGGTGGCGCCGCAGGCTTTGGCGATGGGAACATGCTGGTCGAGTTCGTAATCCGAATGCAGGATTTGCCCGGTGCGCAGGATCGCAAGCTCGCGCAAAAGCGGCGGCGTCACCACGTCGTAACGCAGCGCATAGGCCATATCGAGCCGCGCCTTGGCGAGTGCGGGCGCAAAGCCTTGCACCAGATGGATATTGAGCGGCTCGCCGCCCCTGGCGCGGATCTTGGCGAACATGTCCTTGAGATACGGATCGGTCGGATCAGGCAGCGCCGGCAGGCGCGATACGCTCGCGTCTGTGACGGACGCATCCTTGGCCGGTGTGTCGCCGCCGTAGAGCGGTGCCGCAAACAAAGCCGCGATCGATACCGCGGCACAAAAAATCAATCTGCGCATGCTGCGTTCCTTGGTGTCGTCGTCGCGAACGCCATTAAACAGGTTCGCAAGCGACAACGAAACCCGCGGCTAACGTACAACTTCGCTCGGCCCGCCCGGACCTTTGCTCGTGGGCTGCAGTGCTTTGGCGGCGGCGATGTCGGCCGCGGCACCGGCGCTGTCGCCGGCTTTCAGTTTCGCCTCGGCGCGCCGGATCAGCGGCGTGGCGTCGTTCGGGTTGAGCTTGATCGCCTCGCCGAAATCGGCGATGGCGGCGATATAGTCGTTCCGCTCGGCATCGATCATGCCGCGGCGCGTATAAGCCAGCTCGTCATGCGGATCGGCGGCGATGGCCTTGGTGAATTGCGCACTGGCCCCGTCGTAATCGCCTTTGGCATCATAGATCAGGCCGAGATTGATATAGGGCGTCGATTTCTGTCCGTTGAGCGCGATGGCTTGATTGAAATCGGCGATGGCAAGATCGAATTCGCGCCGCGCCAGATGCACCGTGCCGCGGTTGTTATAGCCGTCGGCAAAATTCGGATCGATCGCAAGTGCCTGGTTGAAGTCGGCGAGCGCATGGTCGAGATCGCCCTTGAGCTTATAGGCCGTGGCACGATCGTTATAGGCGCCGGCGTCTTTCGGGTTGAGCTTGATCACCTCGCCGAAATCGGCGGCGGCACGGTCGAATTCGCGCTTGTTGAGAAACGCGAAGGCGCGGTCGTCGAACCCTGTCGCGTCGATCGGATCGCCGCGAAATGCGGCTTCGCCGTCGCAGCCGTTGCGCAGCACGGCGCAGGTCTTGGCGTTCGCCGCGCCGGCCACGCTGCGGCACTGATCGAGCGCCAGCGCGTCGGCGGCTTTCCTGTTCTCGGCGAGCGAGAGTCCGGCGCCATGCGGATTAAGCTTGGCGTCCTGCGCCAGCGAAAAGCAGCGGTCGTGAAATGTGCCGATGATCTTGCAGGCCTTGTGGGCGTTGTCTGATGCCGGCGATAGTGCGCATTCGGCCATGGCCTGCCCGACGACCCGGCCCGGATCGAAGTCGTTGTAATGCGCGCCGAAAGCGAGCCCGTCGGCGGCGACGGTATCGGTCTGCCCGATGGCAATGGCGCCCTCGGCGTCGGCGGGACGCGAATATGGGCCGGCTGCCAAGAAGGAGATCGCGGCCATCAAGAGCGGTTTGCCGAGCCCGCTTCTGCGCATGGCTCACCCCCAGTTTCCTCTGCGGCATTAGACGCAACAACAGGCATTTGGGTTCTATGCAATGGCGTTTTACATGCCGGCCATTCGCCTTTTCGGGCCGATGCGATATGAGCATTTGACGACGCATGATCTTATTGGAAAACCGGCTTCCACCCTCGGATCAAGTCCAAGGGCATGCTTTTCCGGATCATGCGTTGGAAGAAAAACCTGGGGTGGTCTCGACCATGGACGTTTTCGAAGCCGTCGATTCCCGCATTTCCTGCCGCTGGTTTCTCGACAAGCCGGTCGATGCCGCGATCGTTCGCGACCTGATCGGGCGCGCCGCGCGCGCGGCCTCTGGCGGCAATCTGCAGCCCTGGCAGGTCTATGCGCTCGCCGGCGGTCCGCTTGCCGAATTGAAACGGCAGGTCGCCGACTACATCGCCGAACGCGATCCGCGCCACGTCGATGCCGAGTATCCGATTTATCCGAAAACCATGTGGGAGCCGTACCAATCGCGCCGCGAGGAGCACGGCGTGCAGCTCTACGGCGCACTCGGCATCGACCGCAGCGACGCCGCGGCACGGCTCAAGCAATACAGCCGCAATCTCGAATTCTTCAACGCCCCGGTGGCGCTGTTCATCGCCGTCGACCGCAATCTCGGGCCGGGCCAATGGGCCGATCTCGGCGGCTATATCCACGCGCTGATGTTTCTCGCGCGCGGCTACGGCCTCGACACCTGTGCGCAGGAATCCTGGGCGCGCATGCATCACGTGGTGCGGCCGTTCGTGAAAATGCCGCCGGAGCAGATGCTGTTCTGCGCTTTCGCCATCGGCTATGGCGACCACAAGCATCCGGCCAACAGCTTTCGCTCACCGCGCGCCGAGCCGCAGGAGTTTTGCCAATTTTTTGGATTTGATTGATTGCGCACGCGCCCCGCTCCGCAACTGCTACGCTTGCTGAGCCCGCCGCCGCGACGGGTCAAAGGTGATCGATGGAATTGCCGCCTCTACTACGCCTGGCTGTCGATCGCGCGCTGAGCGGCACGGCGCTTGCTGATCTCGCCGCGTCGGCCGCGGCACTGTCACAGCGCTACCGGGACGAGCGGCGCGACGGCAGGCTTCACGTCGCCAGCGCTCAGGATGCGCTCGCTTATCTCGCGGTGCGCCTGCCGGCGACCTATGCGGCGGTGCGCACAAGCTTTGCCGCGCTCGCGCAGGCCCGCCCGGATTTTGCGCCGAAGACCGCGCTCGATATCGGCGCCGGCCCGGGTACTGCATTGTGGGCGGCTGCCGACTGCTGGCCCGATCTCGAAGACGCTTTGCTTGTCGAGGCGAGCCCGATTTTCCGAGCCTGCGGCGAGCGGCTTGCGGCGGAGGCGCAGCAGGCGGACCTCGTGCCGCACGTGACTTGGCGCACCACTTGGCGCACCGCCGATGTGGGCGTGGATGCGATCGATTGTGCGCCGCGCGATCTGGTCATTCTGGCCTATGCGCTGAACGAACTTGACGCGGACGTTCGGCAGTCGGTCTTGACGCGGCTGTGGCGGGCGACCGCCGATACGCTCGTCATCGTCGAGCCCGGAACGCCGGCCGGGTGGCAGCGTATCCTTGCCGCCCGGCGCCAGCTGATCGCGGCCGGCGCGCATGTGATCGCGCCATGCCCGCATGCCGACGAATGTCCGCTTGTGCCGCCGGACTGGTGCCACTTCGCCGCGCGCGTTGCCCGCTCGCGCTTGCATCGGCAGGCCAAGGGCGCGGAGGTTCCTTGGGAGGACGAGAAATTCAGTTATGTCGCGGTCTCGCGCGTGTCGGCACTGGGCCTCGGAGCGCGCGTCATTGCCCGTCCGCGCAAAGCCAGCGGCCGTGTCACCTTGAAACTTTGCCGTCCCGATGGATCGGCCGGCGATCAGTTGTTTTCGCGCCGTGACGGTGCGCCGTTCAAGCGCGCCTGGCGCAGCGATTGGGGCGCTTCGCTGTAGTGCATGATCCCAGATGCGGCGCGACCAGCCAGGCACCCAGCGACACCGGACAGGCAACGCTCACTCGATCTTCACATTCGCCGCCTTGATGACCTCCTCCCATTTGGCCGAGTCCTTGCGCAGAAATTCGGCAAAGGCGTCGCGTGGCCCCGGTATTGGCTGCACCGCGAAGGGCTCAAGATACTTGTTTTGGAATTCGGGATCGCTGACGATCTTTTGCACATCGGCGTTGACCTTCTCGATGATGGCAGCAGGCGTGCCCGCCGCAGCAAACAGCCCGAACGATACGCTCGCCTCGAATCCCGGAACGGTCTCGGCGATGGTCGGCACGTCGGGGAATTGCGGCACCCGCCTCTCGCTGCCGAAAGCGAGCATCTTCAGCTTTCCGGCGCTCACGGAATTCAGCGCCACGGATGGGCCCATGATCACCGCGTCGATGTGTCCGGCGATCACGTCAGTCAGTGCGGGTGCCGAGCCGCGATAGTGCACCGCCGTTATGTCGATGCCGGCGAGATTCTCCAGTTCGAGCCCGGCGACGTGCAGTGCAGTGCCGATTCCGGCCGTGCCGAAGGTCAAGGCCCCGGGCTTCTTCTTGGCGAGCGCGATCAGGTCGCTCACCGAATTGACCGGCAGCGACGGATTCACCAGCAGCGCTGTCGGAATGGTGCCGTAGCCGGCGACCGGGACGAAGTCCTTCTCCGCGTCATAGCCGAGCTGGTCTATGCCATAGAGATGCGGTTGGGTGGTGTAGAAGCCGATCTCCGAAGCGAGCAGCGTGTAGCCGTCATGCGCGGCCCGCGTCACGTACTGGGTCGCGATCGTGTATCCGGCGCCGCCCCGGTTCTCCACGATCACGCTCTTTTTCCACATCTCCGACAGACGCTGCGCGATGGCGCGGGTGAGCGTGTCGGTCAAGGCGCCCGGTGCCGAGGTCACCACGATGGTGACATTGCGGTCGGGGTAGGTCTGCGCGAGCGCAGCGGGGCTCGCGACCAGGCAGGCGAGCAGAAACACGCAGCTAAGCACGGCGGCGATCGCTTGCTCCGACACAAATTGAGCCATGCGACGCATCGTCGGTCCTCCCTGTCATCAGCGAGCGCGCATGGGCAGTGCGGGCACGACGCTCATCTTTTGTTGCATAGTGTTGAGGCAGGTTTAGTGTTGGGGCAAGTTGCGGAATGAAGCATGTTTAGTCTCTGCACGCATAACAGTCTCGGTACGCAGTCTTTAGGCGCATAGCAGTCTTGGCGCGCACAAGTCTTGGCGCATAACGACCACGACGTGCCGAACGGGGAGTGAAACAGATGAACCAGATCCAGCCGATCCAAACCGCGCCGGTTCAAGCCGAGCGAATTCAAGCCCGGCCGATTCAAGACCGGGCGATTCAGGTGCGGCGGGTCGCGCATGCGACCTTGTCGACGCCAGACCTGGACAAACAGGTCGATTATTGGACCGGCGTTGTCGGCCTTCATGTCGTCGCGCGCGAACCCAAACGGGCAGTTCTGGCAGCGCCGTTGGGCCAAGAGGCCATCGTGCTGGAGGCGGGCGACCATGCCGATCTGTCGCGCATTGCCTTTCAAGTCGCGCCTGGCAGCGATCTTGGAAGCTTGGGCAAAGCGCTGGCAGACGCCGGGATCAGCTACGAGCAGCGCTCGGACCCGACGCCGGGCGTGAAGCAGGTGCTCGCCTTCACCGATCCGAAAGGAACGACGGTCGAGCTGTTTTCGGACTACGGCTTCCACCCGGTCGCAGCCGCCGGCGGCGGGGTCAATCCGCTTAAGCTCGGTCATGTCGCCTCCCGCGTAACCGACGTCGCGAAGGTAGCGAAATTCTACGAGGAGATTTTGGGTTTTCGCGTCTCGGACTGGGTCGGCGACCACTTCGTCTTCATGCGCTGCAGCGTCGACCACCACGCCGTGAATTTCGTCCGTTACGACACACCGCGCCTGCATCATGTTGCCTTCGAGGTGAAGGACTGGGCCGAAGTGCAGCGCTCCGTCGAGATACTCCAGCGCAACAAGATCCCGCTGGTCTGGGGTCCGCTCCGCCACATCGTCGGCCACAATATCGCGGCCTATCACCGCAACAGCGACGATCTGCGCGTCGAATTCTACTGCGAGATGGACCTCATGTATGACGAGGCTCTCGGCTACTGGCAGCCGCGCCCATGGCACGAAGAGACGCCGCTTTATCCCAAGCACTGGCCGAAAGAGACCTGGCGCAGCGCCTGGGGTTTCGGCTCGCACGGCACATTCCCGGGCTATCCATAAGCGGATGCCTCGGCGGCGACCTGCGGCGATCGTTATTTGCAGCCGTTCCCGCGCGGGCAATTCCGGCGTAGGGCTTTGATTTAGTAAGAGAAAACTAACCTCGCCAATAGAACGCCGTCTTTCATCCGCAAAGTTTCCCTTGTGTGTCTCATATTTGCCCGCCTTTGGCGGCTGTCTATTGGCGGGTACGGGACAGGTGTCTTTTTGCCAAAGCGCGTTCGAAGGGCCGGCGCTCGCCGCCGCGCGGTGCGCTTTGCCGCAAACAGGGGACACGGCAGACGATGGGGACATGGTAAATGAAGAGATTATCGATTGTTTTTGCGTTCTTTGCCGCCCTCATTTCTTCTCCGGTTCATGCCAAGACATTCGTCGGTGTGTTGTGGCCGATGTTCGGGCCCTTGCCGGCGATCGGGCTCGTCGAACTGACTGCTGAAATCAAAATGATGCCCGACGTCGAGGTCCACACCTATCTGCATCAGGAGTGGCCGGATCTGGTCAACGACCTCGCCCATCAGCCCGAGGGAACGCGCTCGATCATAATCGGCTACAGCCTCGGAGCGAACGCCACGTCCTGGGTGGTGAACAAATCGAAATATGTCGACCTCGTCATCGCGCTGCAGCCGTCGATGCTGAGCTGGAATCCGGTCATCACCGGAAAAGCCGGGCGGATCGTCGAAGTCTACAATCCGAACGTGTGGATGACGATGGGCGGGATGGGATCGAAGAAGCTCGAATGGCAAGGCGGCAATATCGAATACATTGCCAACAATGACTCCCATCCCGGCGCGCAATTCAATCTCGATTTTCGCAATCTGGTGAAAACCGAGATCGCCAGGATGTCGACGCCGGATCGGACGGAGGTTGCGCAAGCCGCATCGGCCAAGCTGAACCAGCTCGCCGCGGCTGAACCGCCGCCGCCGGCCATCAAGCCGCTCGCATTCGCCGAGGAGCCTCCGCAAAAGCTTGCGAAGGGCGCGCCGCCGCCGCGCGCCGACGATCCTCTCGCATTTGCCGAGCAAGGATCGCAAAAGCAAGGACAGCAAAAACTCGCCAAACTCGATCCGCAGCCTAAGGCGCCCAAGCCGCAGCCGGTCGCGCGCGAGCAGACGACCAATCGCTCGCCGAAAGATCTGGCTTTCCTCGACAGGTTATCAGGCGCGGTCAATGCCGGCGCGCTGCCGCTCAAGCACAAGCTGACGGTTGCCGACATGGCGCACTATGCGCAGAAAACCTACGTTCCATCTGGCAGCGTGAACGGCAACGCGGACACTTCAGGCGACGTCTTGCTCGCCGTCGCGACTGATCCCGATCGCGGCGCGCTGGGCGGCCAATGCGATTGTGCTTTCGCCAAATCGGACGGTAGTGCCGACAGCGACAGTGCGATGTTTCGTCAAACGAGCCTTGCCCAGCAAGACTAACAAGGATCTCGCGCGTGCCGCGCGAGACCGTCTAGCTGAGAAATACCTGGATCAGGTCGTTGCCCAGATAAAGCAGGCCGACCACGCTGAGCGCCGCCACCAGCCCGGTGAACGTGGCGCATAATTTGGCGCCCCAGGCGAACGCCGTGTGCCACCAGGTCTTGCGCGGATAGTTCGAGGCGCTGCGCCATATCGCCCACGCGACAAACGGTAGCGCGAGCGCCGCCAAGGTGAACACCGCGATGATGAAGCCCACAACAAACAGGTCGGGGGCGCCGGACCAGAACAGCATGGCCGCGCCGGTGACGAGCCAAATCAAAGTCAGCGGAGTTCCAATGAGCCAGTAAACGCGCCACAGCGCGATCTGGCCGGTGGCCAATTTCGCAAGGAATTTCATGAATCATGCTTAGCAGGCGCGGTGTGGCTCGTCGCGGCCCTGCGACCAAGTTTCACCACGAAAACGCCGCGAGCCACAATTTCACCCACTATGAATGGGTACGCTTGAACGCTATCCTGGGTTTCGGGGTTTCGCGGATAGGACGAGTCACGCGACTAGTCTCGGCGCGTCGTAAAAACTGTAGCCCTGTGTAGCCTGGACAGGCCGGCGCTATCGGCGCCCGCCCGGCTGTCCTTATCTATCGGGCGCCGAGATAAAGCTCATGATGCGAACCAAGCAGATGCGAACCAAGCTGATGCGAACCAGGTCTATCGCAGCCGTTTTGGCCGTCCTTTTGATCGCGACGAGTGTCAGCACCGCCCGCGCGCAACAGCCCGGCGCGGTGCACGGACGCGCCTATCTGTTCTATGGGCTGGTCGCCATGATCGATTGGGGCATGGACCAGCTCGCGGCACGTATCAACCGCACCGGCGTCCTCGCGACCACCAATGGCCACATGACTTGGCGCTCGGTTGCCGATCAAGCCATCGCCGATTACCGCCGCGATCCGAAACCGATTTCCGTGGTCGGCCACTCCGCCGGCGGCGATTCCGCCGTGCAATTCGCCGAAGCGCTCGCCGCCGCGCACGTGCCGGTGGCGCTGCTGATTACTTATGACCCCAACCGGACGGCCGGCAGCATTCCGGCCAATGTCGAGCGCTATATCGACCTCTTCCAGTCCTCCAACATTCTCGGCGGCGGCGATCTTCCGGCCGGGCATGGTTTTCACGGCCATTACGCCAGCTTCAACCTCAATAACCGCTCGGAAATCATCCATGTGAACATGGACAAGTTCGACGGCATCCAGGCGCAACTGGCCGCCAAGATCCGGTCGGCGGCTGCGGGCGGCGGCGAAACTGTGCCTTTGCACGTTGTGTTTCCGTCGACCGGGCCGATCGAACTGTGGGATTCCGGCGTGCCGGTCCAGGCGCGGGCCGGCGACACGGTGCAATCGCTCGCGACGGCCTATCATGTGCCGGCCTGGGCGGTGGCGCAGATCAATCAGAAGGCGGAAAATGCTTCGCTCAGCGAGGGCCAGCGCGTCGTCATTCCGCGCTATCTCGGCCAGAAGCTGGCGATGCGGTCGGGTTCGCCCGAGACATCGAGCCCGACGCCGAGTGCGGCGCCGGCCGCGAACTCGGAATCCGGCTCGAATGCGGCGCCTGCCGCGAACGCAGAGTCCAACTCGGCGTCCGGCTCTTCACCGAGTGACGCGACGGGTTCCGCTTCGGCGCCAAGCGATGCGTCGAATCCGCAATCGGGCTCCGCGCCAAGTTCTGCACTAAGTTCTGCACCCAGTGCAGCTTCAAGTTCAGCGGCGGCCGCGAGCTCGGCGCCAAGCCCCGCGCCAAGCCCCGCGTCGAGCGCCGCCTCGAATCCCGCCGCGATTAATCAGTGATCTCTTGAAGTTATGGCTTTCGTTTGCTGCCTCACGGCAGCAAATGCTATGATTTTGCGAGAAACAACCGCCAGAGCAGGCGTCCATCAAGGCGTCCAAGGAAAGCGACGATGACTCTCACAGCCCTCGGCTATGTCGGCATCCGCAGCAAGAACATCGACGATTGGGCAGACTATGGAACGCGCTTTCTCGGCATGCAGCTTGTCGACAAGAGCCGCGGCACGCTCGCTTTGCGCATGGATGACCGCAAGCAGCGGGTGATCATTCATACTGACGAAGACGAAGGTCCGTCGTTCTACGGCTGGGAAGTGGCCGATGCCGCGGCGCTCGACGCGCTCGCGGCGCATCTGGAAAAATCCAACGTCAAGGTCGCGCGCGGATCGCGGGCGCTCGCCGATGAGCGCCGGGTGAAAGATCTCATCGTTTTCTCGGATCCGATCGGCAATCGGCTCGAAGTGTTTCACGGCGCCGAAGTCGCGTCCGAGCCGTTCAAGCCCGGCCGTTCGATCTCCGGTTTCCGCACTGGGCCGCTCGGCATGGGGCACGCCGTGCTCACCGCGGAACGCATCGACGATGTCGTGCCGTTCTACACCGAGATCCTCAATTTCAAGCCGAGCGACTACATCCTAAAGCCGTTCAAGGCCTATTTCTTCCATATCAATGCGCGCCACCACAGCCTTGCCTTCATCGACACCGGCAAGAACGGCATCCATCACATGATGTTCGAGGTCTGCTATCTCGACGATGTCGGGCAGGCCTATGATCTGGCGCTGCGGAAGCCGGAAATGATCGGCACCACGCTCGGCCGCCACGTCAACGATCACATCACGTCGTTCTATTCCTATTCGCCGTCGCAGTTTTTGGTGGAATACGGCTGGGGCGGCCGCAGCATCGATCCGGCGAATTGGACGCCGCATGAGCGCGGCGAAGGCCCGAGCCTCTGGGGTCACGACCGCATGTGGCTTACGCCGGAAGGCCGCGAAGAGGCGCGCGATATGCGCATGACGAGCGCCGCTTCCGGCGCCCGCGAGCCGGTCAATGTGATGGACGGCAATTATCTGCGCGCGGCCGACGTGTGCCCGTGGTGGAATGCCAACGTCCCGGCACGCAAGGCCGGGTAGAGACAGCGACTGACGTTGCCTCGGCGAGGTTAGTTGTCTTTTTCGTCGCAATCCCACAATCTTCGGCAGATGACAGATGCCCTCTCTCAAGGGGGCATTATCGACGGAGTAAAATTCATTGACTGCGTCCGGCGCACAATCAGGCTTACCTCCCGCGCCACAGGCGGTGGTCCAGGCGTTGACTCGTGCCGCGATCTTTATCGTCGCAACGGTCAACCCTGGCAGCGCGAGTGTTGAGGCAGTCCGGTCGTTTTGCGGCGACCTCCCGGCGCTGTTACGCGCCGTCGGTTTCCGCGATATCGAAGGGAACCTCTCCTGCGTGATGGGGATTGGGTCGGACGCGTGGGACCGGCTCTTTGGCCAACCGCGGCCCGCCGAACTGCATCCTTTTCGGGAAATCAAGGCCGGCTCGCGTCATGCGGTCGCCACCCCCGGCGATCTCCTCTTTCACATTCGCGCCAAGCGCATGGATCTGTGTTTCGAGTTGGCGACGCAAATCATGGCGCGGCTCGGCGAGGCGATTTCCCCTGTCGATGAAGTGCATGGCTTTCGCTATTTCGACGACCGCGATCTCATCGGCTTTGTCGATGGCACGGAGAACCCAACGGCGCAAACGGCGATCGATGCCGCTTATCTGGGCCCTGAAGACGCCCTCTTTGCTGGCGGCAGCTACGTGATCGTGCAAAAGTACCTGCACGACGTCGCCGGTTGGAACACGCTGTCCACCGAAGCCCAGGAGCGCATTATCGGGCGCACCAAACTTTCGGACATCGAACTCGACGATGCCGTGAAGCCGACATCCGCCCACAATGCACTCACGACCATCGTCGAGGATGGTAAGGAAATCAAGATCATCCGCGACAACATGCCGTTCGGCCGCGTTGCCGAGAAGGAGTTCGGCACCTATTTCATCGGCTACGCGCGTTCGCCGCGAACGATCGAGCAGATGCTGGAAAATATGTTTGTCGGTCGTCCTCCCGGCAATTACGATCGTCTGCTCGATTTCAGCTTCGCGAAGACCGGTAATCTGTTCTTCGTGCCGTCCGCGACTTTTTTGGAAAACGTCGGCAACGACACTCCGCCCGCCGGGCAAGGACTTTCGGCCGCGCCTGCCCTTGCGCCGCCACAGCCGGTGTCGAAACGCGACGGTTCGCTCGGTATCGGTTCGCTTAAAGGAGATGACGGCTCATGAATAACCTTCACCGCGAGCTTGCCCCGATATCCGACGCCGCCTGGTCGCAGATCGAGGAAGAAACATCGCGCACCATCAAACGCTACCTCGCCGGCAGGCGCGTCGTCGACGTGCAGGGTCCGAGCGGCGTCGCTACCCCCGGAATCGGCACCGGCCATTTGCGCAATGTCGCGGCGCCGGGAAACGGAATCCTGGCGCGGCAGCGCGAGATCAAAGCGCTCGTCGAACTGCGCGTTCCTTTCGAACTCGATCGCCAACAGATCGACGATGTCGAGCGTGGCGCCGACGACTCGGATTGGCAGCCCGCGAAAGACGCGGCACGGCTTTTGGCCTTTGCCGAAGACCGCGCGATCTTCGAAGGCTATGCCGCCGCCGGCATCGGTGGCGTCCGCGAGGGAACCAGCAATCCGGTGATGCCGCTTCCGGCCGATATCCGTGCCTATCCGGACGCCATCGCCCAGGCGCTCAGTCAGTTGCGGCTCGTCGGGGTCAATGGTCCCTATTCAGTGTTGCTGAGTGCCGATGCCTATACAGGGCTGAGCGAGACCAGCGACCACGGCTATCCGGTCCTGGAGCACATCAAGCGCCTCGTCGACGGACAAATCATCTGGGCTCCGGCGATTTCCGGCGCATTTGTGCTTACGACGCGCGGCGGCGATTTCGGCCTGTATATCGGTGAGGATGTGTCGATCGGCTACCTCAGCCATGACGATAAGACGGTCCGGCTTTACCTTGAGGAGACGTTTACTTTCCTCTTATTGACGACGGAGGCATCCGTCGCATTGACTGCCCCGGAAACAAAAGCGGACAGCAGACATCGCAAATCATGACTACACGCCCCTAGTCTGTTGGGGACTGTTGCGAATCTCTACGGAGTTCAAAAAAGAGAGCTGGGCGGGCCCAATGCCATCCAACGGCGCTGTCCTTAATTCGACGCGCGCTTCATGGCGCTCCAGGTGCCGTAGCAGGCATTGCCGCCGGCGCTCCAGCGGCCGCCGCCGCTCGCGCCGCGCAGCCGGCCGTAGCCGGTGGCGCTCTGGCCGCTTTTGCTCACGGTGACGGCGATGCCGCCGCTCGCCACCACGACGCCGGAAATCTGATAGCTGAAATCGTTGTCGGCCTGCCGAACTTGGCCGCCGATAATGCGCGCCGGATAGCGGTAGCTCGGATCGCAAGGGCCGGCCTCGGTGCGGATCGATACGCTCCACAACCCGTCATAAGCGCTCGATCGTCCCCGCTTCGCCGCCTCCGACGGCGTCGCGGCCGTTGCCAAAAACACGCCGGTCACTGCAATCGCCGTCAGAACGCTCAGCTTGCTCATTTGCTCGCTCCGGGGTCGCTTGATGTGGCTTTATCGCTGCCATTTGGTTGAATTGTGGATTGAGTGGCCGCGCTGCCCGGAAAAGACGGCGGCTCTCTGGCGAACGCATTGCCGCTTTTGCCCAGGTCGTAGCCGGTCTGAAACAGCGCCTTCATGTAATCGGGGTCGAAGGCGCCGCGGCTCGGCGCGTTGAAATTTGCCGGAATGCTGGCGACGTTGAAGCCGATGCCGCTGTTCTTGGCCGCGATAAAAGCGCGGTCGAGCATCAGGCGGATATCGGTCTTCACCGCCATGCCGACCGACTGCGCGAGAATCGTCGGCGTCGATCGCTCGACAACCTGAAAGTCGGGCTGCAGCCCGCTATTGACCACGACATAAAGCTCGGTCGCCGGAATCGTGTAGCCGCTGTTGCTTTCCGTCAGCGCCGGTGGCGCGACAAAGAACTGTCCGCCGACGCCGCCGTCGACATGCATCTCGGAAAATTTCTTGCCGTTGCCTTCGACGTCGATCAGCACCGGCGGAAAAGCGCCGGGAATGCTGCCGGAGGCGAGCAGCACGCTGCGGAACAGGTTCAGCGCCGCGTCGTCCTGGCCGTGATCGGCGGCGTGGGCCGCGATGGCGCCCATGTTCCAGACCACCGAGCGTTCGGCATCGAGATCGGTAGTGACGACGAACAGCCGCCGGCCGCTCTTATAGGCGGTGGCGATATCGGCGAGCAGCTCCGGCGTGATCTGCTTCTTGATCAGGTCGCGCAACGGCCAGGTGTCGAGAAAGCTCTCGCCGGTGCCGCCGACTTCAAAAATATCGGCAGCAGTGGTTTGCGTGTACAGCGCCCGCAGGGTCGCATCGTATTTTGGGCCGGCAAACATGAACGGCGCCATCAGCGCGCCGGCGCTCACGCCGGTAACGACGGCATAATCCGGCCGGTGTCCGCCCGCGCTCAATCCAGTGACGAGGCCTGCGCCGAAGGCGCCGTCGGCGCCGCCGGTGGAAAGAATGAGCCACGGTCCGGGCTGCGCCGGCAAAGCTTTGGTGAAGTCGGCAAGCGAGTCGGCGAAGAAGCGAGCATCCGGCATGCCTGGAATGCCGGCAACCGCATCGTCCTCGGCGGTAAACGGCGTGCGCGGCGGAAATTTCGATGCCTGAGCCGCCGGCGCGGGCGCCTGCGGCGTGCCAACCGGTGTGCCAGGAGCGATCTTCGCCTGTGGCGCCGGCGGTTTCTTCGGCTTCGCGCTCTGCGCGTAGGCGGCCGATCCAGCAAACGGCTGCGGCAGTTGCAATGTTAGCACCGCCGCGAAAACGGCGGCGCCGCATGTGAAGATGGTCCGGGCTGTCGCCTTGCTCATTGTCTCGTTCATCGTGGAGTGAGTGTCCGAAAGTCGCTGGAAGGTTCGGATCTAATACGCGTTCGCAACGCACTGGAGGGACGGCACGGAATCGCAACTCTACGAACCGCAAATATGACCGGCCTTTACCAACGTCAATCGGGCTGAATTCCAAGCGAACGGCTGCCGCAAAATCGCCTTTCAGCGCCGCAATTCCACCTCATAGAGCATCAATTGCCACGCGCAATTGCTAAATGCCCACTTGCCACTTGTCTGTTACGGGCCCGCGACGTTGCCGCTCAGACTTCCGGCAAAAGCGGCGGATATGCGTAGGTAATCCGGTCAGGCGTGACGGTCGGCGACGAATCGTGCGCCTTCGACGAGTATCGCCGCACTGGGGCCAAATGTCGCGAGCGCATTTTCGGCGTCCGCGACGAGCTCCTGCAGGCGCGCTTTGGCGCCGGCAAGGCCGAGCACGCTGACAAAGGTGGCTTTGCCGGCCGCGGCGTCCTTGCCGGTCTGCTTGCCGACCAGCGCCGGATCGCCTTCGATGTCCAGAAGATCGTCGGCGATCTGGAATGCTTCGCCGACCGCCGAACCGTAACGTTCGAGTGCGTCACGCTGTTGCGGTTTGGCGGACGCGAGAATGCCGCCGGCCTCGCAGCCGAAGCGCAACAGCGCGCCGGTTTTCATCGCCTGCAACATCTTGACGTCGGACACGCCGCGGTTCTGCACGCCGAAGCGGCCTTCGGCGGCGAGATCGAGCATCTGGCCGCCGGCCATGCCGCCGACGCCCGAGGCGCGGGCCAAGGCGCTGACCAGCTCGACGCGGACGGTGGCATCGCGATGCGTCTCCTGGCGCGAAAGAATGTCGAAAGCGAAAGTCAAAAGGCTGTCGCCGGCGAGGATCGCGGTGGCCTCGTCGTATTTGCGATGCGCGGTCGGCTGGCCGCGGCGCAATTCGTCATTATCCATGGCCGGCAGATCGTCATGCACCAGCGAGTAGCAATGCACGCATTCGAGCGCCGCGCCCGCCATCAGCGCGTTCTGCCGCGGCACGCCGAAAAGCGCCGCCGATTCAACCACCAGGAACGGCCGGAAGCGCTTGCCGCCGCCCAGGGTCGAATAGCGCATGGCCTCGATCAGGCGGGCGGGGCGGCTGATTTCGCCGGCCACGGCCTTGGCCGCGAGCAACTGATCGAGCAGGGTCTCGGTTTCGGCCGCAACGGCGTCGAGGTGGGCAAGAAAGGGGCTTTTGGCGTCCATTAGCGTGTATTTACCCGGCGTTTAATCGTGACTGCGGGGTCCTATATCAGGTCTTGCATTTAGGGGATAAGGGGCTGCCGTCCGGTGGACCTGCCCATTGGTTAATCGGCAAAACAGGGCAGGGCCGGTATCTGCCCGCAGCAAAGAAACTATAACCGAGGGACTTGAAGGGACTATCTGTGGTTATCGGCCTTGTAGCGTCAATGGTTCTTGCGATCTGGCTCTATCTCATTGCCGCCCGCGGCCGGTTCTGGCGCGCGGCAGACCGCGACGATGTAAGCGCCGTGGGTGGGATCGCGCCGGGCAACTGGCCTTCCGTGACTGCCGTCATCCCGGCACGCGATGAGGCCGACTGCGTCGGCCAGACCGTGGCCTCGCTGCTGCGGCAGAACTATTCGGGCGAGTTCAATGTCGTCCTGGTCGATGACCAAAGCCGCGATGCCACGGCGCAAGTCGTCCGTGATGCGGCGGCCGCGCTTGGCGCCACCGGCCGGCTCACAGTGCTGTCGGGCCGCACGCTGCCCTCGGGCTGGACCGGAAAATTATGGGCGCAGCGGCAGGGCGTCGAACTTTGCGAAAATGCGCCGCGGCCGCCCGACTATATTCTCTTCACCGACGCCGACATCGTCTATGCGCCGGACGCGCTGCAGGTGCTTACGGCGCGCGCCAATGCCGATGGCCTCGTATTGACCTCGCTGATGGCGAAACTGCGCTGCAAGAGCTTTGCCGAGCGCATGTTTGTGCCCGCCTTCATTTTCTTCTTTCAGATGCTCTATCCGTTCGCCTGGGCGAATGATCCGCACAACGCGACGGCGGCAGCCGCCGGCGGTTGTATGCTCGTACGGCGCGAGACTTTGCGCGCTGCCGGCGGGATCGAGGCGATCCGCGATGCGCTGATCGACGATTGCACCCTGGCAAAACTCCTCAAGCAGCACGGGCCAATTTCGATCACGCTGACGGATCGGGTGCACTCGATCCGCGCCTATCCGGAAGTCGGCGACATCCGCCGCATGGTCTCGCGCACCGCCTATGCGCAATTGCGCTATTCGCCGGTTATTCTTGCCGGCACCGTCCTCGGACTGGCGCTGACCTATCTGGCGCCGGTGGCGCTTGCGCTCTTCGCGCGCGGGGTGCCGCAATTCATCGGCATTTTCGTCTGGATTCTGATGGCCTTGGCGTTCCGCCCGACGTTGAAATTCTATCGGCTGTCAACGCTTTGGGCCCCGGCTTTGCCGGCCATCGCGGCGATGTATATGGCGTTCACGCTCGATTCCGCCTATCAGCATGCCCGCGGCCGCGGCGGCATGTGGAAGGGCCGCGCGCAAGCCAATGTTTAGCCAATGTTTAAAGGTGTTTCGGAACTCGCATGACTGACGTGAGTATCAATGGCGCTGACGATTGGCGCTCGGGCAAGGGGCATCGGGACGAGAATTTCCCGGTGGCGTCCTTTCTCATTCATCGGCGCCATCGCGGCGCTATCCTGGCGTTCTATAATTTCGTCCGCACCGCCGACGACATCGCCGATCACGCGGTGCTGCAGCCAAAAGAGAAGCTGGCGCTGCTCGATCGCCTCGAAGGCGGGCTTCTCGGCACCAATACCGACGATCCGGTCGCGGTGCGGCTGCGCGGCGCGCTTGCCGAACGTGGTCTTTCGCCCAAGCACGCGCAGGATCTCATCGCGGCGTTCAAGCTCGACGTCACCAAGCTCCGCTACAAGGACTGGGACGATCTGATCGCTTATTGCTCGCTGTCGGCGATGCCGGTCGGTCGCTTTGTCTGCGACGTGCACGGCGAAAGCCGCGTGGTCTGGCCGATGAACGACGCGCTCTGCGCGGCCCTGCAGATCATCAATCATGTGCAGGACTGCAAGGAAGACTATGAGAATCTCGACCGCGTCTATATTCCCCAGGATGCGCTCGCCGCAAGCGGCACGAATGTCGAAGCCCTCGGCGCGGCGCGCGCCACGCCGCAACTGCGCGATTGCCTGCACAAGCTTGCCGGCCGCACCGTACGGCTCCTCACCGAGAGTGACGACTTTGCCGCTGCGATCAACGATATGCGGCTCAGTCTCGAAGTCTCGGTCATCAACACCTTGGCGCATCGGCTGACGCGGATTTTGATGGCGCGCGATCCGCTGAGCGAGCGCGTGCATCTTGGCGCGCCTGCCGCCGCCGGATTGACGCTGCTTGGCATTTTGCGCGGAACCGCGCGCCGGTTCGGCCGCAAATCCTCCGCCGCGGCGCAGAAGCCGAAAGGGGCGTGAGTGAGCACGTCCTCGCAAGCGGCCGAGCGCGCCTCGGGCTCGTCGTTCTATTCCGGGATGCGGATTCTGCCGCCCGCCCAGCGCGAGGCGATGTACGAGATCTATTCGTTCTGCCGCGCCGTCGATGATATTGCCGACGATCCCGGTCCGCGCGACGGACGCCGCGCCGCGCTCGATCAGTGGCGCGCGGATCTCTCCGCGCTCTATGCCGGCGCGCCGCCGCCGCAACTGACAGGCCTCGCGCAGGCGGTGCGGCAATTCGATTTGGAACATGGCGATTTTCTCGCCGTCATCGCCGGTATGGAAATGGACGTGGTTGCCGACATCCGCGCGCCCGACCGCACCACGCTCGCCCTTTACTGCGACCGCGTCGCCTGCGCGGTCGGGCGGCTCTCGGTGCGGGTGTTCGGCATGGAGCGCGACGCGGGGTTGGCGCTGGCGCATCATCTCGGCCGCGCGCTGCAACTGACCAATATTCTTCGCGACCTTGACGAGGACGCCGGCCTCGGCCGGCTCTATCTGCCACGGGAAGAGCTGCAATCAGCCGGCATCACATCGACTGATCCAGCCACGGTCGTCGCAAGCTCCGCGATCGCCAAGCCGTGCGCCGCCATCGTCGCGCTGGCACAGGAAGAATTCAAAAGCGCGCGCGCGATCATGGCGAAAGCGCCGCGCCGCCAGGTCCGCGCGCCGCGGATCATGGGCGAGGCCTATTACCTGATCCTCAAAGGTCTGATCGCCCGTGGCTTCAACCCGCCGCGGCAACGGGTGCGCCTGCCCAAGGCGAAATTCCTCCTTATCGTACTGCGCAATTTCTTCTGAGCGATTTCACCATGACGCGTGTTGTGCACATTATCGGTGCCGGCCTTGCCGGCTTGTCCGCGGCGATCAAGCTCACCGGCCGCGGCGAGCATGTAGTCGTTCATGAAGCGACGGCGTTCGCCGGCGGACGCTGCCGGTCCTATCACGACGCTTTCGTCGGCATGACCATCGACAACGGCAATCATCTTTTGCTGTCGGGCAATCGCGCCGCGCTCGGCTATCTGCGCGAGATCGGCGGCACGGATCGTCTGGCCGGCCCTGATCACGCGGAATTCCCATTCATCGATTTGAAGAGCAACGAGCGCTGGACCTTGCGCTTCGATGACGGGCGGCTGCCGTTCTGGATTTTTGATCCGCAGCGCCGCGTGCCAGGCACGCGCGCGCTCAATTATCTGTCGTTGGCGCGGTTGTTGTTCGCCGACCCCACCAAGCCGGTCCGCAAGATCATCGCCTGCGAGGGCGTGGTCTATAAGCGCCTGGTCGAGCCGCTCCTGCTTGCGGCGCTCAACATCGATCCGCCGTTCGGCTCGGCCAAGCTCGCAAGCGCCATCGTCCGCGAAACGCTGGCTGCCGGCGGGCTTTCTTGCCGGCCGCTGATCGCGCGCGAGGGGCTGGGCGATACGCTGGTGGCGCCGGCGCTCGCCACGCTGGAGCAGCGCGGTGCGACGGTGCGGTTCGAGCATCAGCTTCGCGCGCTGCAATTCGGCGACGGGCGCATCACGGCGCTTGAATTCGCCGGCGAGACCATTGCGCTAGGCGCCGATGATGCGGTCGTCCTCGCGGTGCCGCCCTATATCGCGAGCGCTCTCATTCGCGGGCTCGACGTGCCGACCGAATTCCGCGCCATCGTCAATGCACATTTCCGCATCGAACCGCCGGCTGGCCAACCGCGGATCATCGGCGTGCTCAATGCCACGACGGAATGGATTTTCGCCTTTCCCGGCCGCTTGTCGGTGACCGTCAGCGCCGGCGACCGGCTGATCGATACGCCGCGCGAGGAACTGGCGAAGACGATCTGGAACGAAGTCGCCACGGTCGCCGGATTGCCGGCCGATCCAATGCCACCTTGGCAAATCGTGCGCGAGCGCCGCGCGACCTTTGCCGCAACCCCGGAACAAGATGCCAAACGGCCGGGCGCAGCGACTTCGTGGCGAAATCTTGTTCTGGCCGGCGATTGGACAAATACCGGCTTGCCCGCGACCATCGAAGGTGCCATCCGATCCGGCAATCGCGCCGCCGAAATCATTCTCAGGTGAAATATCCGAGAGCCAAGCGAGATGAATGACGTGAGCGAATTGCAGACACGACAGGCGCAAGCGGGCGAGCTCGACCTCGACCGGCATATCGACGCCGCGCGCGATGCGTTGCTCGTCTGTCAGCGCCCCGACGGCCATTGGCTGTTCGAGCTCGAAGCCGACGCCACCATCCCGGCCGAATATGTCCTGCTGCGGCATTATCTGGCCGAGCCGGTCGATGCCGTGCTCGAAGCCAAGATCGGCAATTATCTGCGCCGCATCCAGGGCAAGCACGACGGCTGGCCGCTGTTCCAGGACGGTGCCTTCGACATGAGCGCGACGGTGAAAGCCTATTTCGCGCTGAAGATGATCGGCGACGATCCGCAGGCCGATCACATGCGCCGCGCCCGCGAAGCGATCCACGCCCGCGGCGGCGCCGAAGCAAGCAACGTGTTCACGCGCTGTATGTTCGCGCTCTACGGCATCGTGCCTTGGCGCGCGGTGCCGGCGATGCCGATCGAGATCATGCTATTGCCAAAATGGTTTCCGTTTCATCTCGACAAGATCTCGTATTGGAGCCGCACCGTCATCGTGCCGCTCCTGGTGCTGATGGCGAAGCGGCCGTGCGCGCGCAATCCTAAGGGCGTGCGCATCGACGAATTGTTTCTCGAGCCGCCGGCGACGCTGGGGCCGACGCCGAAAGCGCCGCAGCAGAAGGCGTCGTGGTTCTGGTTCTTCCACGTGGTCGACAAGGTGCTGCACGCGACCGAGCCGTTCTTCCCCAAAGGCTCGCATCAGCGCGCCCTCGATCAGGCGGTGGCCTGGGTCGGCGAGCGCCTCAACGGCGAGGACGGCCTCGGCGCGATCTTCCCGGCCATGGCCAATAGCGTGATGATGTATGACGCGCTCGGCATTCCCGCCGACGATCCGCGCCGCGCCATCGCGCGCAAATCGGTCGAGAAGCTTCTCGCCGTTCACGACGACGAAGCCTATTGCCAGCCTTGCGTGTCGCCGATCTGGGACACCGGCCTTGCTGTGCATGCGCTGCTCGAAGCCGGCGGCGATCGCACCGTAGCGCAGGTCAAGCGCGGCTTGGATTGGCTCGTGCCGATGCAGGTGCTCAACGTGCGCGGCGACTGGATCGCGCGCCGCCCCAATGTGCGGCCGGGCGGCTGGGCTTTTCAATATGCCAATCCGCATTATCCCGATGTCGATGACACCGCCGTCGTCGCCATGGCGATGGAACGCATGCAGAACCTGGTCAATGTCGATTACCAGAGCCAGATCGACCGCGCGCGCGAATGGATCGTCGGCATGCAGAGCAGCAATGGCGCCTGGGGCGCTTTCGATGCCGACAACGAATATTATTATCTCAACAACATTCCGTTTGCCGATCACGGCGCGCTACTCGACCCGCCGACCGAAGACGTCACCGCGCGCTGCCTGTCGATGCTGGGGCAGCTTGGCGACACCACAAGCGATACAGTGAAGCGCGGCGTCGATTATCTGCGCCGCACGCAACTTGCCGACGGTTCCTGGTACGGCCGCTGGGGCATGAATTACATCTATGGCACCTGGTCGGTGCTGTGCGCACTGAACGCTGTGGGGCTCGATCGCAACGCGCCGGAAATGCGCAAGGCCGTGGACTGGCTCATCGCCATCCAAAATCCGGACGGCGGCTGGGGCGAGGACGGTTCAAGCTACAAGCTCGATTATCGCGGCTATGAGCCGGCGTCCTCGACCTCATCGCAAACCGCCTGGGCGCTTCTTGGCCTGCTCGCCGCCGGTGAAGTCGATCATCCGGCGGTGGTGCGCGGCGCCAAATATCTCGCCGACACCCAAGGCCAAGACGGTTTCTGGAACGAGCCGCGCTACACCGCGACGGGTTTTCCGCGCGTGTTCTATCTGCGCTACCACGGCTATTCGAAATTCTTCCCGCTCTGGGCGCTGGCGCGCTACCGCAATCTGAAAGACGGCAACGACAAGCGGGTGGCGTTCGGAATGTGATACGTCGGTCCGGGGCTCGCGGCCGTTCAGCCGCCCCCGAACGACGATACGGATTACGCTGCGCTCGCTGACGTCTTGGTCGCTTCCTTGGCCGCTTCGGCCTTGGCCGCCGCTTTGGCGGCCTTCTCGCGCGCTTCGTTGGCGCGCATCTCCGACATCGTCAGTTGCACGTTGCTGTCGAAGACGTATTGCGCCGGGCGCTGCTTCGACATGTCGATTTCCGGCGCCATCGGACCTTCGGTCTTCACGCCGCGCAGCCCGATCATCATCGCTTCGATCGGATGCTTCATCATGGCGTCGGCGGCGGTCGCCTCGTAGCCGCAATGCGCCATGCAGTTCGCGCACTTTTCGTAGCGGCCGGTGCCGTAGGCGTCCCAGTCGGTGGTCTCCATCAGCTCCGTGAAGGTTTTCGCGTAGCCTTCGCCGAGCAGATAGCAGGGCTTCTGCCAGCCGAAAATGTTGCGCGTCGGCATGCCCCACGGCGTGCAGTGGAATTCCTGATTGCCGGCGAGGAAGTCGAGGAACATGGCGGAATGCGTCAGGTTCCAGTTCTTGCCCTCGCCGAGCGCGAAGACCTTGCGGAACACTTCCTTGGTGTTGCGCCGCGCCAGGAAGTGCTCCTGATCCGGTGCGCGTTCATAGGCATAACCGGGCGAGATCGTGACCCCGACACCCATCTGCGTGGTGAGGTCGAGGAATTTCGCGATGTCTTCCGGCGGGTGCCCGCCATAGACGGTGCAGTTGACATTGACGGCAAAGCCCTTGGCTTGCGCGGCTTTGATTCCGGCCACGGCCTTTTCGTAGCCGCCTTCCATGCAGACCGACTTGTCGTGATGTTCCTTCAGCCCGTCGAGATGCACCGAGAAGAACAGATACGGCGACGGGGTGAACAGATGCAGCTTCTTTTCCAGAAGCAGCGCATTGGTGCACAGCGAGACGAATTTCTTGCGCGCCACGATGCCGGCGACGATCTCGCCGATCTCCTTGTGGATGAGCGGCTCGCCGCCGGGAATGGCGACCATCGGCGCGCCGCATTCGTCGACCGCGTCAAGGCATTCCTTGACCGACAGGCGCTTGTTGAGGATCGCGTCCGGATAATCGATCTTGCCGCAGCCGAAGCAGGCGAGGTTGCAGCGGAACAACGGCTCGAGCATCAACACGAGCGGATAGCGCTTACGCCCAGCCAGACGCTGACGCAGCACATAGGCACCGACGACGGCCTTCTGTCGCAGAGATACACCCAAAACTTGATCCTCTTGAATGTGCTTCCGATATCGCCGCAACGGGCGAGAAATTGGAAAGTTATACTTTTGCCGTGACGCGACCGGCGGGCACGCCGTCGGTCAGTTCAGGCGGCAGGCGGAATTCGATGGTTTCATGCCGGCCATGCAACTGGCTGACATCGACCGGATTAAGCCGGCGTAGCCCGTCGATCACGTCCTCGACCAGCACTTCCGGCGCCGACGCGCCGGCGGTGATGCCGACGGTCTGCGCGTTCTTGAACCAAGTCGGGTCGAGCTCGCTGCCGTCGGCAATCAGATAGCTCGGCTTGCCGGCCTCTTCGCCGATTTCGCGCAGGCGATTGGAGTTGGAACTGTTCTTGGCGCCGACCACGAGGATAACGTCGACCAGCGTCGAAAGTTCACGCACCGCGGTCTGCCGGTTTTGCGTCGCATAGCAGATGTCGCGCGTCTCAGGTCCGACGATGTCGGTGAAGCGCTTATGCAGCGCCGCGATGATGCCGCGCGTGTCGTCGACCGACAGCGTGGTCTGCGTGACATAGGCGACCGGCGTATCGGCCGGAATCTCGAGCTTGGCGACATCGGCCTCGGTCTGCACCAATGTCACCGGCTGGGAGATCTGGCCCATCGTGCCTTCGACCTCCGGATGCCCGGCATGGCCGATGAGAATGAGCCTGCGGCCCTGGCCGACATAGCGCTTGCCCTGATTGTGCACCTTGGTGACCAGCGGGCAGGTCGCGTTGAGTACCGGCAGATTGCGCGACGCCGCTTCCTCTTCGATGCTCTTGGCGACGCCATGGGCGCTGAAAATGGTGACGGCATTGGGCGGCACTTCGGAGAGGTCCTCGACGAAATGCGCGCCTTTGGCTTTCAGGCTTTCCACCACGTGCTTGTTGTGCACGATCTCGTGACGCACATAGACGGGCGGGCCGTATTTTTGCAGCGCCCGTTCGACGATTTCGATCGCGCGCACGACGCCGGCGCAGAAACCGCGAGGCTGGGCGAGTATCACTTTCATCAAGATCTCCAGAACCTATCCGGCAAACGCTCGTCCGGTTACGTCTTTTGTTACGCCTCTTGCGACGACGATTTGACGTCGCTTCGGTTGCGGCCTTTGCTGCGGCTTTGCGACGCAACCAAGGCAGCGCGGCTGTTTATGTCGGGGTTATTTGGCAGTCTCGTATCAGATATCCGTTACTCGAACCGCGACTTATCCTCGAACCGCCAAGCGGCGTCCTTACTTGGCGATGCCGTTGCTAGATGTCGTTGCTACTTGGCGGCTAAACCGGCCTAATCAAGCCCTGATCTGTTTACGGGACGGCCGCCCAGGTTCATTGCCGGATCGTTGCCAAATCGTCGGCAAGCCCAGCACCTGAGGCCGATGCCCCCAAACCCACCATTGAGCGGAAATACCGCTTCTTGTCCAGTACGATGGCCCTTTAGCGCCTCACTTTTACATTAGATCAGATGGTAAATCCGCACCGGTGGAACTGCAAAAACGCCTGCTAAACAGGGATTTACTTGAATCGAAAGGGGTCTCTTGAGCCAGCGAAGAGACCCTGGCCGTGAAACGGCGTCATCTTTCGCTGCAACCGGCTCGGGCCCTGCTGATTGGTGTGCAAATGAGCGCGCCGGGGGCAGGCCATTAATCGTATCGGTCGAAGAAATTGGCGGCCAGGACGAGATTGCGGCATTGAGTTGCGCCATCTGTTTCAGCGTGCTTATCCGCGTCCGGCTGCGGCGGCAGCGCGACAATGTAGGAAAATATCCATGATTTCACTTTTGCGCCAAATCAGGGCATCTAAGCGCGCCGACGCGGCCAAGGTCCGACCCGTAGCCCATCCTGCAGCCGTGTCCGCCTCCGTTTTGCCGCGGTCTTGAAGCCTCAAACGCCGGTTCGTTGATCCCCTAGCCACTGACGATTGTATTCCCTTGACCAACTCGCTCATGAAATCGATTACCGCCTTTGTCGTCCGCGCCATCAGCGTTTGCGCGAAAAACGCCTGGCCGGTGATCGGCCTGTCCGTCCTGCTTGCGGTGCTGGCGTCCTGGTATGCAGCCACGCATTTTTCCATGACGACCGATATCAACCAGCTCATTTCGCCGAATATCGATTGGCGGCAGCGCGAAGCGAGATTCGAAAAGGCCTTTCCGCAATTCGAATTGATCGTCGCGGTGGTCGATGCGCCCACCCCCGAACTGGTCGATGAAGCAACCAATGCGCTGGTGGCGAAGCTCGCGCCGCAGAAGGATCTGTTCCACTCCATCGAACAGCCGAAAGGCGGGCCGTTCTTTGCGCAGAACGGGTTGCTGTTCGAGCCGGTGAAAGATCTCGAGCCGCAGATGAAGGTTCTGGGGCAGGCGCAGCGTCTGGTTCAGGTGCTGGCCGGCGATCCGTCGCTACGCGGCGTCATCCAGGCCTTCCAGCTCAGCCTGCTCGGCGTGCAGGGCGGCCAGCTTACGCTCGACAATATGCAGTGGCCGATGAATCTCGCCGCGAACGCGATCGAGAACGTCAATACCGGCAAGCCGGCGAGCTTTTCCTGGCACGAAATGGTGCAGGGCCGCGCGACGACGCCGAGCGAGAAACTGCGTTTCCTCGAAATCCAGGCCACGCTGAATTACGCCGAACTTGAGCCGGGCCAGCGCGCCACCGATGCCGTGCGCCAGGCCGCCGCCGACCTCGATATCGCCAGCAAATACCAGGCGCGGCTGCGGCTGACCGGTCCGGTGCCGATGGCCGACGAAGAATTCGCCACCATCAAGGAGAATGCTGCGCTCAACGCCACGGTGACGGTCGCGATCGTGCTCATGATCTTGTGGCTGGCGCTGCGCTGGTTCCGCATCATCTTCGCGGTCTTTGCCTCGCTTGTCGTCGGGCTCGCCGTGACGGCCGCGGTCGGCATGATGATGGTCGGCACGCTCAATCTGATCTCGGTCTATTTCGCGGTTCTATTCGTCGGCTTGGGCGTCGATTTCGGCCTGCAATTCAGCGTGCGCTATCGCGCCGAGCGGCACAATGTCGACGATCTGCGCATGGCGCTGTTGGAAGCGGGCAGCCGCGCCGGCGCGCCGCTGACCCTTGCGGCGCTCGCGACCGCGGCCGGCTTCTTGTCCTTCCTGCCGACGGTGTACAAAGGCGTGTCCGAGCTCGGCCTCATCGCCGGCGTCGGCATGCTGATCGCCTTTGCCACCAGCATCACAACGCTGCCGGCGCTGCTCGCCGTGCTCAAGCCGCCGGCCGAGCCGAAGGCGCTCGGCTATAAGGCATTGGCGCCGGTCGATGAGTTTCTGGCGCGCCATCGCATTGCGATCCTGATCATGACCGGCGTCGTCGTCGCCGGCGGATTGCCGCTGTTGCATTGGCTGCGGTTCGATTTCAATCCGATTAATCTGCGTAGCCCGAAAACCGAAGCGGTGGCGACCTATCTGCAGCTGAAGACCGATCCGGAGAGCGGCACCAACGATATTCAGATCCTGTCGCCGTCATTGACGGAAGCCGATCAGACCGCCGCCAAGCTGCGGGCGCTGCCGCAGGTGTCGCGTGTCCTGACCCTGTCGAGCTTCATTCCGCCCGATCAGCAGCAGAAGCTGCCGCTCATCGAGGCCGCAGCGAAAACGCTGTTGCCGGCGCTCAACCCGGCGGCCCCGAGCGCGCCGCCGACTGACGCGCAAAACATCAGCATGATGAATTCCACCGTCGACGCCCTCAATCGGCTCGCCGGCAATGGCAGCGGGACCGGTGCGGTCGCGGCGAAACGGCTCGCGACCGACATGGCGGCTTTGGCCAAGGCCGATCCCGTCGTGCGGCAACGCGCCGAGACCATGTTCGTGCAGCCGCTCAAGACCGCGCTCGACGATCTGCGGCATCTGTTCTCGGCGCAGGAAGTCACGCTTAACAATCTGCCGGCGTCGCTGAAGAGCCAATGGGTTACCGCCGATGGCAAGGCGCGCATCGATGTCGCCCCGAGCGGCGACCCAAGCGACAACGCCAATCTGCAAGCGTTCGCCCGCGCCGTTCAGTCGGTAGCGCCGGAGGCGACCGAAGGGCCGATTTCTATTCTTGAGGCGCGACGCGCCATCGTCGGCGCGTTCATCGAGGCGGGTATCTGCGCGCTGCTGTCCATTGGCATCATTCTCTGGATCACGCTGCGGCGAATCGGCGACGTGCTCTTGACGCTGGTGCCGCTGCTGCTCGCCGGCGTCGTCACGCTCGAGATTTGCGTGCTGATCGATTTGCCGCTCAACTTCGCCAATATCATCGCGCTGCCGCTGCTGCTGGGCGTCGGCGTCGCGTTTAAGATTTACTACATCATGGCGTGGCGCGAAGGGCAGACTAACCTGTTGCAGTCGGTCCTGACGCGCGCGGTGACGTTCTCCGCCTGTACCACGGCAACGGCTTTCGGCAGCCTGTGGTTCTCGAGCCATCCCGGCACGTCGAGCATGGGCAAGCTGTTGGCGATTTCGCTGCTGACGACTATGGCGGCGGCGGCGTTGTTCCAGCCGGTGCTGATGGGCAAGCCGCGCGAGCTGAAGCCCGAACCTGCGCCGGCGGCTGCGCCCGAACCGGAAAAAGTGTAACGCTCAACGCCGCGGCGATGCCGACTTGACCGTGCGGTGCGACAAGGCGGCCGATTACTGCCGTGCCGTCGTCTGCGGATGTGCCAATTCCGATTTGTGCTGCGGCGCCATCATCGGCGAACCGGCCGGCGCCGGCGCGTGCTTCACCGCCGTATTCGGATTGATCGACGGATCGAGCATGCTGTAGGCGGAATCCGGCAGGCGTGCCCAATATTGATTCTTGCCGAGCAGCTCGATGCCGAGATAGCCGCGCACGATCAGCGTCTGGCCGTCCGGCGCCAGCTTCATCGTCGCGTGATAGACCTTGCCATCGCGCGGATCGAGAATGTTGCCACCGCCATATTTGTCCGGCTCCTCCTGCTTCATGTCGCGGATGATTTCGAGCCCGAGCCAGGGATGATTGAAGCGGTCGTCCTTGCACTGGTCGCACACGACGTTCGGATTCTCGCCGGGCTTCATGAACATTTTCGCTATGATGCCGGCATAGACGCCGTCATGATTGGTGATGAGAAACCAGCCGGTCGGCTGCTTGGTGTCATCGTCAACGGCTTGCCACAGGCCGGCTGGCGACGACAGATCGGCGGGCGCAGCAGGGCCTGCTGCGATTAGCGGCAACACGACCGCAAAGGCCAACACTGATTTGGCCATCACAGATTTCATCCGCATCGTGCGCACTCCCAAGCTCAGAGCGCGCCTCAGCCACCGCGCCCAAAAATCGCAACCGCCATCGAAAATCGCGCTCACGACATAGACGCCGGATCGCCATCACGCAATGGGCTATCGCGCGCGTATTTCACGTATTGTTCCTGCACCGTGTTGCCATGCATGCATTTGACAGCGGTCAACAGAGCGGCAGAAAGTTGATCTAATTGCGGACGAGCAATATGACGGCTGGTAACATCCTGCCACGACAACCGGGAGGACGAATTGGGCGGCCAATTGCAGATCAAGGTCATCGAGCCCATCGCGGTCAGCCTGCCGATGAAAAAGCCGGTGCAGATGGCCGGCGAGACCGTGGCGCGGGCCGATAACGTCCTCCTTCGCATCGAAGCCGAGAACGGCATTGTGGGCTGGGGCGAAGCCGCCGCGGCGCCGACCATGACCGGCGAAACCGTCGCCAGCATGATGGCGGCCGCGGCGCATATGACACCCGTGTTACTCAAGCGCGCCGCCGATGATTTTGCCGGCGCGGCTGTGGCGATGGATGCCGCGATGTACGGCAATAGCGGCGCCAAGGCGGCGATCGATATTGCGCTGCACGATCTTGTCGGCCGCGCCACCGGCCGGCCGCTGCATGCGCTGTTCGGGCCGGTCCAGCGCCGAACCATGCCGGTCCTGGCCGTGGTCGGCTCGGACGATGCGGCGGCGGATTTGCGCGAGGCGCAGGCGCGCTACGCCGCGGGCTATCGCGCTTTCAAGATCAAGGTCGGGCTCGCGTCGGCCGACGCCGACGCCGAACGCACGCGCCTCGTTTGCGCGACGCTGAAAGCGCAAAGCAAGGAATGCGGCGAAGATTGCCTCATCTCGTCAGACGCCAATCAGGGCTATAGCACCGATGCTGCATTGCGCTACGTGCGCGCCGTCGCCGATTGCGGGCTCGATTTTTTCGAGCAGCCGGTCGAAGCGCATGATCTCGACGGCATGGCGCAAGTCGCGGCGGCCGCGCCCGACATCTGGATCGGCGCCGACGAAGGCATTCATTCGGCGGACGACATCGTGCGGCATCATGAGCGCAAGGCCGCACGCGGCGCGAGCCTGAAAGCGATCAAGCTCGGCGGACTGCGGGCGCTGTTCGAGGCCGGACGCTTGTGCCACCGGCTCGGCATGCGCATCAACATTTCCTGCAAGACCGGCGAGTCGAGCGTCGCCTCGGCCGCGGCGGCGCATATCGCCGCCATCGTGCCCGAACTCGCATGGGGGCTCACCGTGACCAATCCGACGCTTGCCGAAGACGTCGTCGCTGCGCCGCTGCGCGTCGAGAACGGTCATGTCGTGGTGCCGGACGGGCCCGGGCTCGGCATCGAGGTTGACGAGCGCCGGGTGCGGCGCTGTCAGCAGGATTTCAAGCGCGTGGCCTGAGTGAATGTCCACGCCGCGCCCTGCATCAATTCTGGCTCTCGACAAGATCTCCAAGCGTTTCGGCGCCATCGTGATCGCCGACGGCGTTGATCTTGCGCTTGGCGCGGGTGAGGCGCTCGGCATTATCGGGCCGAACGGCGCCGGCAAGACCACGTTGTTCGGCATCATCAGCGGCACGGTACAGCCGGATGCCGGCCGCGTGCTCTATGCTGGCAATGATATCACGCCGATGTCGCCCGAGCGGCGTTGCGCGCTCGGCATCGGCACGTCCGAGAGCAAATCCGGTATCGGCCGCTCGTTTCAGATCCCGCTGCCGTTTTCCGGCATGAGCGTGTTTGAGAATCTGGTCGTCGCGTCGGCTTTCGGCGCCGGGCGCCGCGAGCGCGACGCGTATCAAACCTGCATGGACGTTCTCGAACGCTGCGGCCTTGCCGACAAAGCCAATCGGCCGGCGGGCAGCCTGACGCTGCTCGATCGCAAACGGCTCGAGCTGGCGCGCGCTCTGGCCACCGACCCGGCCGTGCTGCTGCTCGATGAAGTCGCCGGCGGGCTCACCGAGCACGAATGCCAGGCGCTGATCGCGCTGATTCGCGATGTGCGGCGCGGCGGCGTCTCGATCATCTGGATCGAGCACGTGGTCCATGCGCTGATCGCGAGCATCGACCGGCTTTTGGTGCTGCATAACGGCAGCTTCATTGCCGAAGGCGACCCGGCGACCGTGATCAAGAGCCCGCAGGTTGCGGAAATCTATCTCGGGATCGAAGCCGATGCCTGAGACCCCGCTGCTCACCGTCTGCGACCTTGATGCATTCTATGGCGACATCCAGGCTTTGTTCGGCGTCTCGCTTCACGTCGCCTTAGGTGAAGCCGTCGCCGTGATCGGCGCCAACGGCGCCGGCAAAAGCGCGCTTCTCAAAAGCATAGCCGGTGCCTTGCGCACGCGGCCCGAGGCGGTCGTGTTCGACGGCCTGCCGATCGGCGGCTTGCCCGCTCATGTCGTTGCCGCGCGCGGCATCGCGCTGGTGCCGGAGGGCAGGGGGTTGTTTCCCTCGCTCAGCGTCGAGGAAAATCTTCTGATCGGCGGTCAGCTCAAACGCGCGGGACCCTGGACGCTCGATCGCGTCTTTGAGCTATTCCCCGTGCTTGCCGAACGCCGCAAGTTTTCCAGCACCGCGCTGTCGGGCGGCCAGCAGCAGATGGTCGCCATCGGCCGTGCGCTGATGTCGAATCCGAAATTGCTGTTGTGCGACGAGATCAGCCTCGGCCTGGCGCCCATCGTGGTGCGCGACATCTATGCGCGGCTGCCGGCGATCCTCGAACACGGCACCGCAATCATCCTGGTCGAGCAGGACATCGTGCAGGCGCTCAAAGCGGCGCAGCGCGTCTATTGTCTGCAGGAAGGCCGCGTCGCGCTTGCCGGCGCGGCGAAAGACTTGTCGCGCGAGCAAATCGCCGCGGCCTATTTCGGAGTGTGAGGCGTGGACTGGATCAACGTCATCCTCCAGGGCATTTTGGTCGGCGGGCTCTATGCGATGTTTGCCGCCGGCCTCTCGCTGATTTTCGGCGTCATGCGGCTCGTCAACATCGCCCATGGTGATCTCATCGTGCTCGCCGCCTATGTCGCGCTGGTCACCACGCAAACGCTCGGCATCGGGCCGCTGACGGCGCTGATCGTCGTCGTGCCGGTCATGGCGCTGATCGGCTACGCGCTGCAATGGTTCGTGCTCAACCGCACGCTTGGCGACGATCTGCTGCCGCCGCTCCTCGTCACGTTCGGCCTTTCGGTCATCATTCAGAACGGCTTGCTGACGCTGTTCACCGCCGACAGCGTCAAATTGCAGGCCGGTGACATCGAAGTGGCGACGATCCGGCTCACCGACGGCATTTATGTCGGCGTGTTGCCGCTCCTGCAATTCGCCGTCGCGGTCGCGGTGATCGCGGGCCTGCAATTCATCTTTTATCGCACCGCGCTCGGTCGCGCCTTTCGCGCCACCGCCGACAATCCCGAAGTGGCGCAGCTCATGGGCCTCGACAATCGCCGCGTCTTTGCGCTCGCCATGGCGCTTTCGCTAGCGGTCGTTGCCATCGCCGGTGTATTTCTCGCGGTGCGGGCCAATTTCGATCCCTCGCAAGGCCCGGCGCGGCTGATCTTCGGCTTCGAGGCGGTGATCATCGGCGGGCTCGGCAGTCTCTGGGGCACGCTGGCCGGCGGGCTTATCCTCGGCCTCGCGCAAGCGATCGGTGCGCATCTCAATCCCGGCTGGCAGATTCTCGCCGGCCACATCGCGTTTCTCGTGGTGCTCGCAGTGCGGCCGCAGGGCCTGTTCCCCAAGGTGCGCACATGAGCACGGCGATGAGCGCGGCCAAAAGCGTGCGCCAAAACGTCCGTGTCGTCTTCGGCGACCGCTCAAGCCATATCGGCCTGGCGCTATGCGCACTCATCGTCGTTGCGCTCGCGGCGGCGCCGCTCTGGGGCGGCCGCGATGATTTGCAGCTGCTGTCGGAAATGTTCGCCTATGTGGCGTTGGCGAGCTTGTGGAATCTCCTGGCCGGCTATGCCGGCCTCGTCTCCGTCGGCCAGCAGGCCTATGTCGGGCTCGGCGCCTATTTGCTCTTTGCTTTCGCGATCCTCGCCGGCATTTCCCCGCTGTGGGCGATCCCGCTCGCAGGTATCGTCGCCGGGGTCGTCGCGATCCCGGTCGCCGGCCTGGTGTTCCGCCTCCGCGGACATTATTTCGCGATCGGCACCTGGATCGTCGCCGAAGTATTCCGTCTCACGGCCTCGCAGATCTCGGTGCTCGGCGGCGGTTCGGGCACGAGCTTGCCGGCATCCATGGTGATCGCGATTGCGCCGACACGGCAGCTCCGCGATTTCGTCGAATATTGGATCGCGCTGGCGTTGGTGATCGCGATCCTGACCGCCATCGTGCTGTTGCTGCGCTCGCGCTACGGGCTCGCGCTCAAAGCTATCCGCGACAGCGAAATCGCGGCACGCTGCAGCGGCATCGATGTCACCCGCACCAAACTCTTGGTCTATATCGTCACCGCCTGCGGCACCGCCATGGTCGGCGCGCTGATTTTCCTGCAGAAGCTGCGCATCTCGCCGGATGCCGCTTTCAGCGTCAACGACTGGACCGCCTTCGTCATTTTCATCACCGTGATCGGCGGCATCGGCCGCATCGAGGGGCCGATCGTGGGCACGATCGTGTTTTTCCTGCTGCGCCAGACGCTCGCCGATCTCGGCACGCTCTATCTGATGATGCTCGGCCTGGTGGCGATCCTGATCATGCTCGCGGCGCCGAAGGGCATTTGGGGGCTCGTGGTCGCGCGGTTCGGCTTCTCGGTTTTTCCGCTTGAACGCAAGGTGGTATTTGAGGAACTTAGCCCCGCGCGGGAGTAACCCGCGGGACGCCGGTACAGGTACAGGGAGAAACGGACCAATGGCGAACAAAATCATCATCAGCTGTGCGATTACCGGCTCGATCCATACGCCGACCATGTCGGACGCGCTGCCGATCACGCCCGATCAGATCGCGGAACAGGCGATCGATGCCGCCAAGGCGGGCGCCGCCATCCTGCATCTGCACGCGCGTGACCCCAAGGACGGCCGGCCGTCGTCGGACGCCAACGTCTTCATGCAATTCCTGCCGCGCATCAAGCAGGCGACCGACGCGGTGGTGAACATCACCACCGGCGGTGCGGTCACCATGACCGTCGATCAGCGCATCTCGGCGGCGAATACGCTGTCGCCGGAAATGTGCTCAATGAATATGGGTTCGATGAATTTCGCGCTCTACCCGATGGCGAAGCGCTACAAGAACTGGAAATACGATTGGGAGGAGAGCTATCTGCTCAATTCCGACGGCTATATCTTTCCCAATACGTTTCGCGACATCGAGAAGGTCTACAAGACGCTCGGCGAAGGCCACGGCGTGAAGTTCGAGCACGAATGCTACGATACCGGACACCTGTATAATCTCGCGCATCTGGTCGATCGCGGCATGTTCAAGCCGCCGATCTTCCTGCAGCTCATCTTCGGCATTCTCGGCGGCATCGGCCCCGATCTCGACAATCTCCTGTTCATGAAGCGCACGGCCGACAAATTGTTCGGCAAGGACTATCAATGGTCGGTGCTGGCCGGCGGGCGGCATCAGATGAATTTCTGCACCGCGGCGGCGATGATGGGCGGCAATGTACGCGTCGGTCTTGAGGACTCGCTCTATATCGGGCCTGGCAAGCTTGCCAAGAGCAATGCCGAGCAAGTCACCAAGATTCGTCGCATCGTCGAAGATCTCGGCTTCGAGGTGGCGACGCCCGCCGAAGCACGCGCGACCTTGGGATTGAAGGGCGCCGATCGCGTGAAGTTTTGAGCGCCAGCATGTTGCGCTGGCGTCGCACTACCTTCCGCTCATTCCCGCGCAAGCGGGAATCCAAGAGCTGGGTCCCCGCCTTCGCGGGGACGAGCGGATAGGAGCAGGCGTCATGAACGTCATCGATCTGAAAAATCGGACGGCGATCGTTACCGGCGGCGCGCGCGGCATCGGTTACTCCATTGCGCAAAGACTGCTCGGCTCCGGCGCCGCCGTCGCTCTGTGGGATATGGATGCTGCGGCGCTGGAGAAAGCCGCAGCGGCGTTGAAAAGCAGTGGCCGCGTTTTCACGGCCGCTGTCGACGTGACCGACGAAGCTTCGATCGCACGCGCGACCGACACGCTCATCGGCGACAGCGGCAAGATCGACATCCTCGTGAACAATGCAGGCATCACCGGCGGCAACGCGCCGACCTGGGAGCTCAAGCCCGACGTGTGGCGGCGCGTGGTCGAGGTCAATCTCGTCGCGCCTTATCTGACTTGCCGCGCCATCGTCCCGCATATGATTGCAGGCGGCTATGGCCGCATCGTCAATATCGCCTCCATTGCCGGCAAGGAGGGCAATCCGAACGCGTCGCACTATTCGGCGTCGAAAGCCGGGCTCATCGGGCTGACCAAATCGCTCGCCAAGGAACTCGCGGCCAAAGGCGTGCTGGTCAATTGCGTGACGCCGGCGGCGGCCAAGACCGATCTGTTCGATCAGATGACGCCGGCGCAGATCGATTACATGTTGTCGAAAATCCCGATGAACCGTTTCGTCACGGTCGACGAAATCGCCGCGCTGGTGGCCTGGCTCGCGTCGGAGGATTGTTCGTTCTCGACCGGCGCCGTGTTTGATATTTCCGGTGGCCGGGCGGTGTATTGAAGTTGTTTGCTGGTTTGCCGAGTCGTAGCTCGCGGCGGCTCGCGCGGCCCGCCTTCGCGGCGTTTCGGCGCGGCAGCCTTCACGCGCTGCGCGAGAAGGCTGGTGGGCGGTACAGGGATCGAACCTGTGACCCCTTCCATGTCAAGGAAGTGCTCTTCCGCTGAGCTAACCGCCCGGTCCAGGAAATGAGAGCAGGGGTTTACCTGTGTGCCGCCCGCGGGGTCAAGCCCGCGGGCGGCACGTCGATCAGGATATCGCCGAATAGCTTAAGAATTCCGCCGACTTAACCGGCAAGACGGCCGGTTGCTTCGGACTCAGCTCTTCTTGGGAGCCGCGGGAGCCGCCGGCGCGGCCGGTGGAACCACGTCCGATACGCACTTCTTGGTGAAGCTTGTGGCGGCGGCGCCGTGAAGCTTCGCGGCGGTGGCGGCGTCCTTGCAGCATTTCGTTGCCGAACTCTTCAGCGCCGCGCCATGCAAGTTCTTCGGGCCGATCGTGCTTTGACAGGTAGCGCCTGCGGCATCGGCCGGGCCGCTCCCGGCAGCGGCGGCAGCCGGGGCCGGAGCCGCCGGGGCGGGGGCCGGCGTCGTGGTCTGTGCAAATGCGGCACCCGCGATGCACAGGGAAGCAGCAATGATTGCGATCGTCTTCATGTGTCACTCCAGAGATGATTTGAGGTCCTAAAAGATGGTGGGGTCTCACGCTCCGGCAGTTACAGTTACAACGCGTTTACGTCCGATGCAGTTCAAGTGCGGTGCGATTGCAGCGTGCCGTTCGGGCTCGCTTTGTCGACCAGTTCAGGCAAATATTGCGCCAAGATCTTGAGCGTGGCGTCGACCGGCAGACCGAGCTGCCGGGCGAAATCCTGAACCTGACTATTGCCGAGGACCGCCTTCAACTGATCCTCGGTGATCGGCATGTTGCCGCCGTTGCCGAGCCATGACTGCACCTGCGGCCCGAGCCCGCCCTTTTCCAGAGCGGCGACCAGGCCGTTGATGTCGTGATATTGCGTTTTCTCGAGAACGGCATTGATCAGTGCCGGCACCGCGGCCGATTGCAGCGAACTCAAAACGCCCGAAAGCGTGCCGCCCAAATTGAGATTGCTGAATAGACCCATGGCAATGCCCCTCCGTGCAATAAAACGACGCCGCCCCGGCGTCTTCGTTAAAAGACGTCAGGGCAGCCTAATCGAAGCTTGCCGTCCGCACCAGTGGCGCAGAACAGCGATGGTCTGAAACGGGATTACTTGTGCAGAAGATCGGCCGGCACCTTGCCGCCATTCTCCGCGAGCTTCTGCATCACCTGCGCATGCAGCCAGACATTCATCTTGGCTGAATCATTGGTGTCACCGGTATAATGCAGCTCCTTCGCCAATTCCTTGCGCGCGGTGAGGCTCGAATCGAGGTTGAGCAGCTTCATCAGATCGACAATCGAGTGACGCCAATCGAGCTTCTCTTTGTTCTGCGCGGCGAGCTTGGTCAGCGCGGCGTCGACATCGACCGAGCCGGCCGGCTGTTTCGGCGGCATCACGCCGCCTCCCGCTGCCGGCGATGACGGCGCCGGCGCGGCCTGCGCCGAACCTACGCCGGCGTGATGGAAAATCGCCGACACGATGCTTCCGAGTATGCTCATGGACGCCTCCTCTTACGGCTGCCCGGGTTCGCCGGTATTATCTTCCGGCACACGGACAGGCTGATGATCGCGATAGCAGGTTATCAACGCAGTGACGAAGGCGCGGTGACAGCCGCTTCCTGCATCATTCTCTTCAATTCGTCCGTTCCCGCTTAACGGGCTCACGCCTCGACGGATTCGCGCGCCAATAGCCCGAAGCCTGCAAATACGACGAGCGCGAGCGAGATCAAAACATTATAGCCCGCGAGCGAGATGCCAAGAAAGCGGAAGGCTGCTTCATCGCAGCGCGGAACATGGATCGTCTGCAGCTGGCTCAAGAGCCCGCCGCCGGATTTGAAATCGGTCGCCGGCCCAGTGCAATCCGGCGGGCCCGGCCACCAGCGCCATTCGATACCGGCGTGATAGGTCGACAGCACGACATTGAACAGCACGATGCCGATGATGGCGACGAAGCCGACCATGACCAGCTTGCGCGGCGCGCCGACAAAAGCCGCGAGCGCCACCAGAAGCGAAAGCGGAATGACGACATGATAGGGGATGCGCTCCTCGAGGCAGAGCGGGCAGGGCTGATACTTCAAAACATATTGGAAGAACCAGGCGCCGCAGAGCGTGGCGAGCCCCACCGCAAAGACCGCGAGTGCAGCAGCCGCGGCCGGCTGGTCGTAAAGCCGATTGATCCAGGTTTGCTTCATCGCTTGGTTCTCGGGAGGCCCTTGAGCCGCGGCCCTTGAAATGTTCGGCCGCGCAAAAATGGTCCGCAATAGCCGCCGATGCTTTTGCTTATCCTTGGGGCGGAAGCAAGGCCAAGGACGAACAGGTTCACACAGACGTGAGGCGTCGGATGGACGCGGGCCGCGACCGACGATATAGAAAGCCGCTTAAGCCCGTGTGGCGGAACTGGTAGACGCACACGACTCAAAATCGTGCGCCGCAAGGCATGGGGGTTCGATTCCCTCCACGGGCACCAGCCTTCGCTGCTTCGCAGCTACGGCCGGCGAGCCAGCCTCGGGGTTGACGGCGAAGCAGCGAAGGCTGCCCGTCGTAGCCTGGAGGGCGAAGACGGGCTGGCGACGATGAAATACGTCTACTTGCTTCAAAGCATCAATTTTCCGAATGAAACTTATGCCGGCCTCACGGACGACTTACGCGCTAGATTCGGTGCGCATAATAAGCGGCGCTCGCATCACACGGACAAGTATAAGCCGTGGCGTTTGGTGACGTATATCGCATTTTCCGATCACCGAAAGGCGGTTGAATTTGATCGCTACCTGAAATCGGCGTCCGGCAGAGCTTTTGCGAACAAGCGGCTGCGTTAAGGTAACGAAATGCAGACGGCGAGCGTTCGGCAAGCAGATTAAACAAAGACAAAGTCATCCGAAATAATATTTCGGCGCTCCATCCATCGAGTGGAGATATTTATCGCTCTGATAGAACAGCGTCTCGGGAGCGCGCTGACACATAGTGGCTGACTCTTAAAGAACGCCAGAGCCGCACGTCAGCTAAAGGTGTTCCCTGGCGGGTCGAGCCCGTCCCATGCTTGCAGCTACTGACGCAATATGCGTGAGCCCCCTCCGCAAGGTGGAGAAGACGCATGGTATCAAATGTCGCCCGCAGGCGGTCAATGCCAGGCGTTTGCCGAATTTGCTGCTGTGCCGTGCCACCGGTGCGCTTGTCGAATTTGCGGGTTGATCGACTGCCGTTGTTGCCCAACTTGCTTCTTGATAGAGCGCGGCTGTTGTCCAAGTCGGCGGTCGAATGGTCGAGGTTGTTTGGCCGTTAAATCGTGATGGGGCCGCGCTAGCTTGCGTTAGGCACGGTTGGTAATTTCCGGCACGGTCGTAGCACTTCAATGTGCTGTCAGCCGCGACCGGAAGTGTATCGGTTTGAACCAATATCGGGACCGCTATGATCACCGGTAAAGCCGCGAACGCTCCCAAAAGCAGGAATTTGCTACGCGGTATCGAATTTGCCGTGTTAGCGGCAAACTTGATGACATTTTCGGCCGCATCTGAAACGGGCCGCCTCGCTCGCCGACTACTCATCGCACCCTACTCAAACCCCATGTCGCCCGTGCGAGACGCCAACCCACTGGGGCAAATCTAAATTTTTTCAATCCAAACTCCAACATTATGCAATTGAGCCTGTGGATAAACAAGCCGCCGCCGAAAGAGAGCGCCATACCCTACCCCCAAACAAATTTGGCGTCACCTATCCGCTGGAGTGCCGAGGGCTTGGCGCGAAAGAGGACTAGGTGCGAAAGAGGACTCGGCGCGGGAAAGCGGGCTTGGTTTCACAAGCGACCTTTCCGTCCGCCATTGGCCATGGCGGCTGGTACCAACGGTTGCTAACGCAATCGAAATTGGTGGCACGGTCGTGAAATAAGCTTTGGAATTCAATAGAACGGTGTGACGCGACAAGTGAATGAATGTGTTAAACTGCTGTAGTCCCTCGACGGGCACCGCACGATTTAAAATCTCCGGGATTCCATGAAATTCGCCCACTTCTCCCACATCTGGGCCAAGCCCGGAATGACGCCGCATGAGCGTTACGAGCAGCTCTGGCACGAGCTCAAATTGTGCGACGAGCTCGGCTTCGATCACTCGTTTTGCGTCGAGCATCATTTCCGTCCCGACGAGAGCTGGATGTCGTCGCCGAGCCTTTATGCGGTCGGCGCCGGGGCCCGCACCAAGCGCCTGCGCATCGGGCCGATGGGTTACATCGTGCCGCTCTATCATCCGCTGCGGCTGGCCGAAGAGATCGCCATTGTCGATCAGATGCTCGGCGGCCGCATGGAGCTTGGCCTCGTGCCCGGCATCAATCCGGACTATTTCCGTCCCTTCGGTCTGGACTATGGCCAACGCAAATCGCCGACGCTCGAATTCGTCGATTACCTGCGTGCGGCGTTCGGCGACAGCCAGCCGTTCTCATTTCACGGCCACGATTTTCACACCGATAACGCGCAGCTTGCGGTGCCGCCGGTGCAGCGCCCGCATCCGCCGCTGTGGATGATGAGCCGCGATCCGCAGACGCTCGAATTCTGCGCGGCAAACGGCATCAACCCGGGCTACTTTCTGGTTTATCCGCGCGCCGACGCGGCGCCGCGCTATCGCAAATTTCTGGCCGACTGGGCGGCAGCCGGGCATGCGAAGAAGCCCAACATCGCTTATTGCACTGTGGTCTATGTCGACGAGACCGACGACAAGGCAGTCGAGACCGCGCTCCATCGCGCCAGCCGCGCTTACGAAGGCTTTCTGAAACCGGCCAAGCCCGGCGAGACTTTTGAAGCACGCGCCGCCGAGCACGCCAAGATGTTCGTCGGCCGCGGCGAGCCGGGCGCGTCGGAGATCATGCAGCATCTGTTCGATGCCGATTATCTGTTGAAGAACGATCTGGTCTTTATCGGTTCACCGGACACCGTCGCCGCGAAAATCCGCGTCGCGGCGGAAGCCGGTATATTCAATGTGTTTCTCGGCGAGTTCAATTTCTCGGATCTGCCGGAGGAGGCGCTGCTGCGCTCGATCCGGCTGTTCGGCGAGAAAGTGATTCCGGCTCTGCGCGGGTATGAGCCGTTCTAGATGGCGATCGCGCCTACTGCCCCTTGGCCAATTCCGGCCGCGCCCGCAGCCGTGCGGCGTTGAGCACAGAGATGATGAACGCCACCACGGCGCCGCCGGCGAAGGGCAGCGCCGACCAGGTGTAAAGCTGTTCGACCGGAAGCCCGACGAACAGTGCGCCGAGGAACGGGCCGATGATGGCGCCGATGCGGCCGATGCCCAGCTGCCAGCCGGAGCCGTTGGCGCGCAGCGAGGTCGGATAGATCAGCGCGCCGCAGACATTGATGCCGGACTGGATGCCGAGCACGATCGCGCCGGCCAGGAAGGTCGCGGTCAGCAATGCCGTGGTCGAGGTCAGGCCGGCATAGCCGATCGAGGCGACGACCGGCACCGCGACGAGGAACAGGATGGTCACCGCGACGAAGCGGAAGCGCTGCAGCCACCAGCATAAAACGAGCGCACCGACGGTGCCGCCGACCTGCAGCGCCGCGCCGGACAGGGCCGCGACCTGCGGTGTTGCATGCGCCGCCGTCATCAAAGTCGGCGTCCAGCTGATGAGGAAGAAATAGCCCATCAGGTTGAGCGCAAACATCAGCCAGGTCAGCGGCGTGATCAAAGCGAGCCCGTTGCCGAACAGATGGATCGGACTAGAGCTCGGCGATTGCTGCTCGTCTTCGACGACAAAGCGCGCATCCGGCGGCACCTTGTAACCGGGCCGGATTACGTTGATCAGGGCTTCCATCTTGCTGCGCTGGCTCTTGTGGAGCGCCATGTATTTGATCGATTCCGGCAAGCCCATGATCGCCAACAGCGCGGCGACGATCGGCACAACGCCGCCGATATAGAACAGGATCTGCCAGCCGTGCGCCGGCACCAAAGCCGCGCTGACGAAGCCCGCGAAAGCGCCGCCGAGCGGCACCATTCCGGCAGCGATGATGGCGAGCGTCGCGCGGCTGTTGCGCGGGGCGGATTCGGCATTGATGGCGACAATGTTGGGAATGACGCCGCCGATGCCGAGGCCGGCAATCAGACGGAGCCAGGTCATTTCGGTCAGATTGGTCGAATAGGCGGCGATGAAGGTGAAGACGCCGAACAGCAGATTGCACAGGATGAGCGAGGTCTTGCGTCCGTAACGGTCGCCGACCCAGCCGAAGATCTGCGAACCGAACAGGACGCCGATATTGCTGGCGCTGAGCAGGAGGCCGAGCTCCTTCGGCGGCACGTGCCATTCCGCGATCAGGCGCGGTGCGGCGAAGGCAACGGCGCCGATGTCGTAGCCGTCGATCATCGCGATGATGATGGTCCACAGGATCAGCTTGATCTGAAACGAGCCGACGCCATGCTCGTCGAGAAATTGCGAAACCTGAACTTCGTTCGCCGCCGCCATCGTTCCCCCTCCCGAGTATATCGACTTTGCGCAAGTCCTTATCGGAAAACCGGTGTCCACTTTTCCGGGACATGCGCTGAGTGGCGCCTTTGTCGGCGCCATCGTTGCCGGAAGCGTAGGTCAGCTCAGGTGCAAAGGAAAGTGGCATTGCGGCGCAGGGCGGGTAGGGGCGCGCGCCCATTCACGACACACCGTGCCGTGCCGGCTTTTTTGCCCGCTAGCTTTTGCTTCGGGCCGAGGCCGACCGGCTTTTCATATTGCCATAGACCCGGCGCAGGCAGCGTTTGAGCACGTCAAGCTCCTCGCGCGACAGGCCGGCAATGGCGGCGGCTTCGTATTGGCGCGCGATCGGGATGAGCTGCGCGACCAGCGCTTGGCCCTTTGGCGACAGTTCGACCGCGACTTCGCGGTTACTCCGCGTCGAGCGGCTTCGCGTCACCAGCCGCATGCGCACGAGGCGGGTCACCAGCCGCGACAATGTCGAGGAGTCGGTGCTGGTCAGGTCGGCGAGATCGATCTGACGCTGGCTGCCGTTTGCGGAGAGCGCTGCCATCACGCGCCACATGGCGATGCTCAGGTGATGCGGCTCGAGCGCCTCGCCGCCGAACTGTTCGGCAATGATGCTGCCGACCCGGTTGACGAGATAGGGCAGATAATCGCCGAGATCGAGCTTGGTCGGGCGCTTCACGGTGCGGTTGGTCCTAGGAGCATGATCCGGAAAAAGCTTGCCCTCGGACTTGATCCGAGGGGGAAGACCGGTCTTCGGAAAGGATCATGCGCAAACTATCGAGTGGAATGCGGCCCATCTAATTGAATCTTCCGCTGCGGTCAAAGGCTTACCTTGGGATTGCGCCGGTTTTCTTTGGCCGTGACGCAGTTTTCGGCCGGGGCAGCCGTGCTGGGCAAATTAATGCATTTACAACTGTTGCAAATTCAATCATTATCCAAGGCAAGCGCGGCGGTCTAAGATCGCGCATCCGAACCGGACGTCAGATCAGGCCAGGATAAGGGAGGACATTATGGACTTCGGCTATTTCACGCTGAGCGACAACCACTACGAAAACAACACGCGGTCGTCGAACCAGTTCGTCGCCGATATCACCGCCGAGGCGCTGCTCGCCGACAAGCTCGGCATGCATTCGGCCTGGATCGGCGAGCATCACTTCAACTCGCTCGGCGTGTTGTCCTGCCCGGATCTTGTCCTTTCCTATGTCGCCGCCAAGACCTCGCGGATTCGGCTCGCGCCCGCGGTCACGGTGCTGCCGCTGCATCACCCGATCCGTGTCGCCGAACAATGGGCGACGCTTGATCTCCTCTCCAACGGCCGTGTCGATTTCGCCTGCGGCCGTGGCTACGACCAGCGCGAATACGAGCCGTTCCGCGTTTCGTTTGCCGACAACCAGGGCATCTTCGAGGAAGGCCTCGAACTGGTGCGGCGGCTATGGGCGGCGGACGACCGCATCTCCCATCACGGCAAGCATTATTCGTTCGACGACGTGCGCATCACGCCAAAACCGGTGCAGCGCCCGCTGCCGACTTATGTCGGCTCGTTCTCAAAGCCCTCGATCGAACTTGCCGCGCGGCTCGGATGCGGCCTGATCGTGGCGCCGTTCGCCGCGACGATGAGCTATGGCGGGCTGAAACAGGTCGCCGATCTCTATCGCGAGACCTGCGCCAAATACGGCACCAAGCCCGGACGCATGATGTGCAGCTATTTCATCCATTTCGCCGACGACAAGACGCAAGAAGACGCACAGCGCGCCCGCCAGATCCGCTACTACAAAGAATGCGTGATCCCGGCCTTCCCGAGCGATCCGAAGACGGCGCCGCCGAGCTACCATTATTTCATCGACATGGTGAAGCGGCTGCATCAAGTGAAGCCGGAAGATCTGACCGAGAATTCGGTGCTGCTCGGTTCAGGCGCGCGCGTCACCGAAATCCTCAAGAAAGTCGAGGCCGCCGGCTACGACGAGGTCATCCTTTATTTCAACGTTGGCATGAAGCCGCACGAGCAGGTTAAAGATGAGATGTCGCGCTTCATGTCCGAGGTGGCGCCGAATTTCTCCGGCGTGCACAAGGAGGCCGCAGCTTAAATTTAATGCAGCGGCGGCCGGTGGATATTGACGAAATTCGTCATTGCGGTGTCACGGCGGGGAAAGTAGCTTTATGTAACCGGGTCCGTGGGGAACTCGGCCGGTTACGGCGATCGCCGCAATGCTTTCAGTCCAGAAAGCCGATGAAGGGCTGCTTTTGGTCAGCAGCGCTTCCGACATTCACGGGTCGGTCGTTAACGACACGATCGTGCAGAAGAATTGCTCGCTTCATGTGCACGGCAATCTGCTCGGCAGCTTGACCATCGAGCCCGGCGCGAATGTCGTTGTCGAAGGCTCGGTCGACGGCAAAATCATCAACCGGGGCGGCCGGCTCGTCGTCAACAACAAAGGACTTGCCGCCTACGTGCATCTCGAAGGGCCGCCGGAAGCGGAGGCCTGCGGCATCCTGAAATTCAACCTGACGGCGCTCGCTGCCAACTGGGAAATGCTGGCCAAGCGCACCGATGCCGAATGCGCCGCCGTGGTGAAGGGCAACGCCTATGGCTGCGGCATCGATCCGGTCGCGGGCGCGCTCGCCAAATCCGGCTGCAAGACTTTTTTCGTTTCCAATCTTCCCGAAGCGCGGTGCGTGCGCGCGGTTGCGCCGCGCGCGACGATCTACGTGCTCAACGGGTTCTATTCGGGAACCGGGCCTGCCTTCGCCGAGGTCAATGCCAGGCCGGTCATCAACAGCGCGATCGAAATGGCGGAATGGGATGTTTTCGTCGCCACGCAGCAATGGGCCGGCGGCTGCGCTCTCAATTTCGACACCGGCGAAAGTCGGCTGGGCCTGTCGATGGAGGAGGCGGCGGCCTTTGCGTCCCGCGTGCAGTCGCTCAATCACGGCATCAGCCTGTTGATGAGCCGCCTCGATCACGCTGAAAAACCCGATCATCCGGTCAATGACCGCCAGATCGCACAGTTTCGCGATCTGCGCCGGCTCTATGACGGCGTGCCGGCGTCTCTGGTCAATTCGTCCGGCATTTTCGTCGGGGCGAAGATCCATTTCGACCTCGTGCGCGCGGGCGCGGCGCTCTATGGCGTCAATCCGACGCCCGGTCAGCCCAATCCGATGCTGCCGTTCATGGAACTGCGTGCGCGCATCGTTCAGGTGCGCGATCTGGCGAAGGGCGAAACCACTGCCGACAATTCCGGCTGGACCGCGAAGCGGCGCACGCGGCTCGTTCTGGTTTCGATCGGCTATGCCGACGGCTATCCGCGCCTGCAAGGCAGTGTCGACGGCAAGTTGCAAGCCGTCGTTGCCGGCCGCCGCTGCCCTGTTGTCGGACGTCCGTCGATGGATCTGCTGTCGATCGATGTCACCGACCTGCCGGATCCGGCGGCCGCGCGCTACGGCGAGATGGTGACGCTGATCGGCGCGCAAGTCGGCATCGACGATCTTGCGGCCGCGACCAAAGCGCCCGCCGCCGAAGTGTTGAGCGGGCTCGGCCATCGCTTCCACCGTATCTATTACGCGATCTGAGATTCAGGATTCCAAAGGCAGAAACAGGAGGAGTGCGAAATGTTCGGAAAATCCAATTCGCCCGACACCGACCGCGCCGTGGCGTCGATCGAGCCGCAATCGCAGCGCCCGGCGGTGACGCCGTCATCGGCGCCGCGTGCGGCAGCGGCTGGGGACGATACGTCCTCGATCAGCGCCGGCATGACGATCGTTGGAAAAATCTCGGGTGAAGGCGCCGTGACAATCTACGGCCGCGTCGAAGGCGAACTGCGTGCCTCGACGGTGCTGATCGCCCAGGGCGCCGATGTCGAAGGCGATATCGTCGCCGACGATGTCAGCGTCGGCGGCCGCGTCAAAGGCACGATCCACGCCAACCGCGTCAAGCTGAACGGCACCGCTATCGTCGAGGGCGACATTTTCCATCGCTCGCTGTCGATCGAGGAGAATGCGCGCTTTGAGGGATCGTCGCGGCGCGAGGGCGCCGCCGGCGATGCGCCGCACATTCCGCTCACCCGTCCGCCGTCGCAAGTGCCGATGACGAGGCACGCAGCGGATGTCAGCCCGAAGATCAACGGCTCCCCGGACAAGGAGGCGCACGTCAATCCGGCGGCGGTCTAGAGAATCTACCGCAGCTTGGGCTGATAGGTCAGCGGGTCCGCCGTTTCGGCTTTGGCGTTGTCGTCATAGCTGCGCTGGAACGCCGGCAATTCGCCGGCGGCCTCCAGGACCGGATAGGCGACCGAACAGATGTGTGAGTGAATGCGCTTGAGATCGCTCAGCACATCGAGATGCAGTGACGTCGTCTCAATGGTTTCCGGGCGGCCCTCGCGCAGCCGCTCGAAATGCCGTTCCGCCGCTTCCAATTCAGCGCGGCGCAGCTCGGCTTTCTCGCGCAGCATTTTGCGCGCCGCTTCCACGTCGCCGGTCATGAAGATGCCGAACGCCGCCTGCAGGCATTCGACGATGCGCTTGTGAAAGGCGGAAAGTTCGGCGGCGCCTTCCGGCGAAAACTGGTAGCGGCGCTTGATCTTCTTGGCCGCGAGCTCGCACAGATTTTTGTCGATGATGTCGCCGATATGCTCGAGATTGATCGTGAACGACACGATCTCCATGGCGCGCCGGCCTTCGCGCTCGTCAAGACTGTCGCGCGTGAGCTTGGTGACATAGAGCTTGATGGCGTCGTCCAGGCGGTCGACGATATCGTCCATGCGCGATATGTCGGCGGTGAGCTTGCGGTCGTTGTTGATAAGGGCGGCCATGACCTCGCGCAGCATGGCTTCGACGGTGTCGCCCATGCGTAGCGTTTCACGCGCGGCATTGGCGAGCGCGAGCGGCGGGTTTTCCAGCGCAGCCTCGTCGAGGTAGCGCGGCGCAGCGGCGTCGGCCGGTTGCTTCTTCTCCGGCAGGATGCGGACCAGAAGCGCAGCCAGAGCGTCGAGCGGACCGATGAAGATCGCGGCCAGCGCGATGTTGAACAGCATATGGAATTCGGCCGTCATCTTGGCGGCGTCGGGCTGCCACGCCGCCAATTCGCGCGCGATCGGCTGCAGGAACGGCAGCGCGAGAAGGATGCCGACGAGCCGGTTGATCATATTCCCGACCGGGAGCCGCCGGCTGGCGGGATCGCCGCGGTTTCCGCTCTCGAGCAGCGGATTGATGGCGCTGCCGAGATTGGCGCCCAGCACGAGCGCAAGTGCCGCCTCCGGCGTGACGAAATGCGAGAGTGCAAGCGACATGATCAGAAGCACGACTGCAACGCTTGAATGCGCCGCCCAGGTCAGCGCCGCGGCGATGAGGATGCAGAGCACGGGATCGTTGGTGATCGAGCCGAGCAGCGCCCGCACGGCGGGCGCTTCCTCTGCCGGCGCCAGCGTGCCGAGCAGGATGTGCAGAGAGAGCAGGGTCAGGCCGAGCCCAATCGCGATGCGGCCCAGCGCCTTGGTGAGGCTCGATCCACCGGCGCGGAAGGTAATCAGGCCGACGACGAACAGGACCGGCGCCACCGATGAGATGTCGAACGACAGAAGCTGCACGATCAGCGTCGTGCCGACATTGGCGCCGAGCATGATGGCAAGCGCGGGAACGAGGCTCACCACGCCTTCGGCGCAGAGCGAGGCGGTCATCAGGCCGGTCGCGGTGCTCGATTGCAGAAGCGCGGTCAGCCCGAGGCCGGCAGCGAAAGCAGTGAAACGGTTGCGCAGCGCCTTGCTGAGATAGCGGCGCAGATCGGGACCAAACGCGCGCAGCACGCCGCTGAGGACCATGTGCAGGCCCCAGAGCAGAAGCGCGACGCCGCCCATCAGATCGAGAAGAACGAGTGATCCCATCAAAAAATCTCCGTCGCGCGCATGTAGTCCCATACGCCGGTGGAGACAACCCTAAATTATGTTTTGCGTTCCCGATTTAGGAGTGAGGCCGGCCGGCTTCAGTCGTGCTGCAGAGCCGCTGCGAGCCCCGCCGGATCGTCGGTGCCGATGCGGTGGATGTCGCCGCTCTTCAATTTCAGCTCGACGGCATCGAGGCCTGAGACGTTATAGAGACGAAAGCCCGAACCCATGCGGATGCCCCATCCGTTGACCCAGCTGTTGCGCACCGCCTGTGCGGATTCGATGTCGCTTCGCGCGGTGCTATAGCTCCACGCGCCCGGACCGAAATACCAGCGCACGTCTTGGTCGCTGACGATGACGGTCAGCGACGAAAACAGAAAGGCCAGAATAATCATACCGAGCGCCACAGCGCCGGCGATCCAACGCGAAGCGCCGACATCGCCGTAAGCGATAGCTACGCAGACGAGAGCACCGACGACCAATATCACGATCATCAGCGTGCCAGGTTGCGTGTGTTCGTAATGGTTCGACATTGCCGTCTCCTTTGCGTCTCGGGTTGCCGCTCCGGCTAACCTGTACGGAGTGAGACAGCTACCGCTCATAAAGGTTCGAAGGCGTCCGGCGGCTATTGCTTGGCTTGCGCGTTTTCGTCTTTGCCGTCCGGCGGTGTGCGATCGAGCGCGGCGAGCGCCCGGTAAGCGCTGACCAGGCCCGCGCCGAAATCGGAGTCCGGGGTCGGCGGCCCAGGCGCTTTGGCCGTCGCGATCAGGATCGCGCGGATGTCGCTCGGCTTGAGTGACGGTTTGCGCTCGAGCAGCAAGGCCGCGATGCCGCTGACGTGAGCTGCGGCAATCGAAGTTCCGGTCGAGAGCCGATAGGCGCCGTCCGGCGCCAGCGCCAGAATATCGACGCCGGGCGCGGCGACCGCGATATAGCGGCCGCGATTGGCCATTTTGAAAATGTGGTCGGCGCTGTCGGTTGCGGTCACGGCGATGACATTGGGATCGGCCGCCGGATAGAGCGGCTCGGATTGCGGCCCGGCATTGCCGGCGGCCGCGATCAGCACCATGCCTTTGTCATAGGCCGCAGCGAGCAGGCGCCGCAGCGTCGGATCCGTTGGGCCCGCAAAGCTCATATTGACAACGCGCGCGCTGTTGTCCGCCGCCCATTGCAGGCTTTTATAGATCGCAAACGAGGTGCCCTTGGCGATACCGGCGGTGTCGTCAAAGGCGTGCGCCGCCAGAATCTGCGCACCCGGCGCGACGCCCAGAAGCTTGCCATGCGCGGCGATGGCGCCGGCCATTTCGGTGCCATGCAGATGCGCAGTTTCACCGCCGCCGAGCGCGTCGAAGCTTTTTACGACGGTGCCATTGAGATCCGGGTGCTTGGCGTCGATCTCGGAGTCGATCACCGCGAGCAGCACGTCCTTTCCCGTTGCGAGCTGATGCGCCTGCGCGATCTGCAGTTCGGCAAGAACATATTGTGCCGCATCGCCCTGCATTCCTGCGGTGGCGGCCTGGTCCTGCAACGTGAAAATGTAGTTCGGCTGCACGCTGGCGACGATGTTCTCGTTGCCGAGCGCGTTGATGATGCTCGGCACCGAACGGCCGCCGCCGATACGCCAGCGATAAAGGCTCACGCCGATCAGCGGAAAGTTTTGGGTTTCGACTTGCGTGAGGTTGTAGCGGCGCGCGAATTGATCGATCGCCTGCGCCGTCGTGTCCGGTGCAAACGCGGTGATCACTTCGTCGGCGATAAAGGGCTGGTCGCTTTGCGCCACCGGCGTCGCGCCGCGGCCGTTATTGCCATTGCCGTTGTCGCGGCTGTTCGTGGCGTTGCCGCCGCCATTGCCGCCACGGCCGTTGCCGACGACGCCACCGCCGCCGACAATCGGCGGATGCGGCGCGCCCCAGCCGGGCGGCCGCCCCGGATAGCCGCCGCCGAAGCCCGGCGTTGGATGCCGCCATATCGGCGGGCCCATAGGACGCCCAATGGGCCGCGCAAATCCGCCACGACCGAAACCGAACAAGCCAAACGCATGTGTCGCGCCCGATGCGCCGATGCAGCACGTGGCCAAGATCAAGGTGAAGAGCAACAATCCCAGCGCCGGACGCAGACGCCGTGAATGGCTTCGCATGGCAAGCTCCCGCTGGTTGGCGGCCGCGCCGCGGCCGTTACGCGTTCATCACTCCGTCGCGGCGATGAAGCCTATGACCTTGTCGTCCTGCAGCTTCTTGACGATGTCCATCAGTTCCGGCTTGGCGAGCTTGGTCGCCGCGACGCGGACCCGGTAAAGCTCGCCGCCGGACGGCCCTTCGACGATGCTCAGCTTGTTCGCCGCCAGGAAGCTTGCGATATCGGCCGACGTTGCCTGCGGCTGAAAGCGAATGAGAACATAGGCGCCGTCACCCGTAACGCCCGGCTGCACCGACGCGGTCTCATAACCGGGCGTGCTTTTCTCCTTAAACATAATGCCGGCGATCACGCCTGCCTGCAGCACAATGGCGAGCGCTGCCGCCGCGGCCGACCAGGCCAGCGCGCGCGGCGACAGCGCCGCGAAAAACTCAGCGATGCGGTCGGCGAGGCTTGTCGCGGCCGTCGTCGACACTATGGTCCGCTGCGCCGGCAAAGCATCGATCTTGGCGAACAGCGCTTTGACATCGCTGTCCGGCGGCGAGGCCGCTTCTTCGTTGATGTAGATCTCTTGCGCGAATTCCGTACGCACCCATTCGAGGCGGCGGACAAGCTCCGGATCATTGGCGAGCGCCGCTTCGACCTCGGCCTGCTCGCGGCGGCTCAACGTGCCCGCGGCATACCAGGGCAAGAGCAGTTCGATCTCGCTCGGTTCGCGTCCGCTCGCCGTGTGGTTTGTCGGATTCATGGTCGGACTCATGGCCAGCCCCGCTCGATGCCGCGCTCCGCCAGGAGCTCGGACAATTTCTTGCGCGCATAAAACATCCGCGTCTTCACGGTCGCCTCCGGGATACCGACAATTCCAGAAACTTCCTCCACCGATTTATGCTGATAGTAGATGAGATTGACGATCTCCCGATGCTCCGCCGAGAGCTCGACCAAACACTGCCGCAGCACGGCAGCCTTGTCTTTTTTGGCGAGCACAGTTTCGGGGTCATCGGCATCGTCCTCGATCGCATCGGCCTTGTCGTCGTCCAGTTCCTCTTCACCCCGGCGCTGCAACGCATTGAGCGCCTTGAAGCGGGCGATACTGAAAATCCATGTGGAGACTGCCGAACGTCCCTCGAAAGTTCCGGCCTGCCGCCAGACGTCAAGGAACACATCGCTGTTCAGCTCCTCCGCAATGGCCTCGTTACGCACCATGCGCAGCACGAACTTGAAGACCCGGACACGATAGCGCGTGAACAGAGCCTCCATGGCGGACCGGTCGCCCTTGGCGATCTTTGCGATCAGGACCTCGTCCGCAATCGTCTGCATCGCAGGAGCACCGGTCTCGTCCATTAGGCAGCCGGCTTGCGCGCAGGTTCAAAGGAACACGAAAAGATTTGCGCGGGCGATCTTGGAACCGGCAGCCCAGTGTCTCTTTTTGGCCGGATTTCGGCAAGTTGAGCCCAAGTTGAGCCGGTGGCTTCAGTAGTTCCTGGTGCATTTGACTATTTGTTGAAGCGTCCGCGATCGCCGCTCATTTTCAAGAATCTCAAGAAACGCACTGATTTCGGTCGCCGAAGACCGCGCTGAACCTTTCTCCGCGGCGCCTGTCCCACGGTTAGTGGAACGCAAAGCCACTGCATGTGGAACCCCAACCTGGAGAACGACCATGTCACGCAAATTCCTCAGTCTCGCCGCTGCGGCAACGATTGCCGTGGCATCTTTGGCCTCCCAATCGGCCGACGCGCGCGGTTTCGGCGGCTTCGGCGGTGGCGGTATGGGCCGTATCGGCGGCGGCGGCTTCGGCCGTGTCGGCGGCGGCGGCCGCGTGTTCGGCGGTGGCCATTTCGCAAGCTTCACCGGCCACGGCGGCCGCATCGTTCCGATCATCCAGGGCCCGCCTCCCGGCCATCGTCCGCCGTTGGTCCCGATCATTCCGATTCACCTTCCCGATCCGGTTCCGGGACCGCATCCGATCTTCCCGCCGATCGATCACCACCATCATCATCACTGGGTATTCCGCGGCGGCGTCTGGGTGATCATTGACGACGTCACGGAAGAAGTCGTGCCCGCCGAAGTCGACGACGGTCCGGCGCCCGGCCCGTGCACCTGCCTGACCAAGAGCTACACGCCATCCGGCCTCGTGGTCTTCGCCGATGTGTGCACCAAAGAGTCGGCCAGCGCGTCGGTCTACGGCAATGCGAGCGCCGCTGCGACGCAGGTCCCGACCACGCCGGTCGCGGCCACCGCGGTGCCGATGTCGGTCGTGCCGACGACGCCGGATTATGCCGGCCGCACTTACGAGGACTATCTTGCGGCGAACCCGCAGCTTTCGCAGCCGCAGGCTTCGGCGCCGCAGCCCCAGGCGACGCAGAAGAACTGAAAACGTACGTAAACAGCCATGGAAAAACTTAAGGCCGCCTGCGGCGATCCCGCCGGCGGCCTTTTTGATTGCGCATTGAGTATCAGGTCTGCGGCGATCCGCTCACGGATCGAGTTCGGTATCCCAATAGAGATAATCGAGCCAGCTGTCGTGCAGATAATTCGGCGGGAACAGCCGGCCGTTGCGGTGCAGATGCTGCACCGTCGGCTGGAACGGCCGCTGCGATGGCCACATCTTGCATTCCTCGGGCGTCAGATTGCCCTTGCGGAGATTGCATGGCGAGCAGGCGGCGACCACGTTGCCCCAGGTCGTATGGCCGCCGCGCGAGCGCGGCAAAAGATGATCGAAGGTCAGGTCGTCGCGGGCGCCGCAATACTGGCAAACGAAGCGGTCGCGCAGGAAGACGTTGAACCGCGTGAAGGCCGGGTGGGTCGAGGGTTTGACGTAGGTCTTCAGCGACACCACGCTCGGCAGCTTCATCTCGAAGCTCGGCGAATGCACCGCGCGATCGTAATTGGCGACGATGTTTACGCGCTCGAGAAAGACAGCCTTGATGGCGTCCTGCCAGGACCACAGTGACAGTGGGTAATAGCTCAGCGGCCGAAAGTCCGCGTTCAGAACCAACGCGGGCCAGCCCGATGGCGACACATGAGCGTTCAAGTTGACCGCTCCCACCTCGACTCAATGCCGCAGTGCGGCGATGGCCGGTAGTTTATAGGGAGGCGTGACAGGATTGTGAAGCCTGTTCCAGGGGTTATGCGACACCCCAGTTTGTCGGGCTTTTGTTGGTGCACTTTGCGGCGCCAATGCGCCAAAGCCGTGTATCGGACGGCGGACGGCGCCGGTCACTGCCGCGACAATTCGGGGGCGCCCACGATTCGCACCGCTTCCAAAGGCTGCCGGCCCCTGATCAGATCGGCGGCTTTTTCTGCGATCATGATGATCGGAGCGTTGATATTGGCCCCGACCAGATCCGGCATCACCGAACCGTCGATGACGCGAAGCCCGTCGACGCCGAACACTTTCAGTTCGGGATCGACGACCGCAAGCGGATCAGAGGCGAGCCCCATCTTGCAGGTGCCGAGCGGGTGGTGAACGGTGATCGAGTTCGCCCGGATATGAGCGTCGAGACTGGCGTCGTCGGTCGCGCTGTCGCCGGGCGCGATTTCAGGGCCGCGGAACGGCTCGAGCGGCGCTTGCCGGCACACCTCGCGGGCGATGCGCAGCCCGGCGCGCAGCGTCTTCCAGTCGTTGTCGGTCGCAAGGAAATTCTGCCGGATGCGAACGGGCCTTTTTGGATCGGTGGATGCAAGCTCGACGCGGCCGCGGCTTTCCGGCCGCAACACCACGGCGCGACAGGAATAGCCGTCGGCATAAGCGCTTCGGAACGGCCAGAAATAGGGATGCGCCGTCATCGGCGCGGCGTTGAAGATGAGTTGCACGTCGGGGAGAAGCGCATCAGGGCGGCTTTTGAGAAACGCCATGATGCCGCCGGGCAGGTCGCTGGCAATGCCTTTACCGTGGAGATAAGCGCGCGCCAATGCCGGGACGATGCGGTCGAAGCGCATGGCGCGGTGGAACGGGCCGGGCGTCTTGCGCGCATAGGCGATGCTTGCGGAAATATGATCCTGCAGATTCTTGCCGACGCCGGGCAGCGCCACTTTCACCGCGATGTCATGCTGCGCGAGTTCCTGCGGATCGCCGATACCCGACAGCATCAGAAGCTGCGGCGAGTTGATGACGCCGCCACATAGGATGACTTCGCGCGCGGCATGCGCGGTGAGCGTCTCGCCGTTCTTGATATATTCGACGCCCGACGCGCGGCGGCCGTCAAAGACAATCCTGGTCGTCAGCGCATCGGTCTCGACGGTGAGATTTTTGCGCTCGAGCGCCGGACGCAGATAGGCGTCCGCGGCGCTGCAGCGGCGGCCGTCCTTCGACGTCATCTGCCAGACGCCGAAACCTTCCTGCTGCGCGCCATTATAGTCGGGCGTCGCCTTGTAGCCCGCGGCGCGGCCGGACGCGGCATAGGCATCGACCAGCGGATCGGAAAACACCGTCATCCGCGTCGACAGCGGCCCGTCGCCGCCGCGATAGAAGCTCGCCCCGCCGTTCCAGGATTCCTGGCGGCGGAAATAGGGCAGCACATGAGCATAGGACCAGTTCTTCAGCCCGGAGACAGCCCAGCGCTCATAGTCGCCTTGATGGCCGCGCACATAGGCCATGGCATTGACCGACGAGGAACCGCCGATGACGCGGCCGCGCGCGCATTCGAGCCCGCGCCCGCCGGTCGTCGCCTCGGGCTCGGCGAAATACATCCAGTCGTGCTTGCGATTGAGCAGAATATGCGGCCAGCCGAGCGGGATCTTGATCCAGGGATCGGTGTCCCAGCCGCCGGCTTCAAGGAGCAGGACGCGGCGGCCTTTGTCCTCGGAGAGGCGGCCGGCAAGCGTGCAGCCGGCGGAACCCGCCCCGACAATGATGAGGTCGTAATCCCGATTGTTCGGCTGGTTATTGGGCATTCTTGATACTCGCGGCCGAGACCTTAGCGAGTGCGACGCGGCGCTGTCCATCGGGAAAAAAGCGGCAAGATAGGAGCAGCAAAGATCGCAAAACCTAGCGGTCCGACGAAGGTGCAACGAGATCGCGTGTAATGTCTTTCAGTGCCGCCGTGCCCGACAATTGCATGGCGCGCATAAGCTCGATGCGCAAATGATCGAGCACTTCGGCAACCCCGTCCGCCCCGCGGAGCGTGAGGCCCCAGATCACCGGCCGGCCGATCATCACGGCGCGGGCGCCGAGCGCTAGCGCCTTGAAAATGTCGGTGCCGCGGCGGATGCCGCCGTCGACATAGACTTCGGCTTTGCCGGAGAGCGCGGAGGCGATCTCGCCGAGCGCGGCAGCGGTCGTCACCGTGGTGTCGAGATGACGGCCGCCGTGATTGGAGACCATGATCGCGCGCGCCCCGCATTCGACGCAGCGCACGGCATCGTCGGCGCGCAGCACGCCTTTGACGATCACCGGCATGGGCGAGCGCTTCACCAGCCATTCCAGCTCGCGCCAGGTCGCGGGATAGACCACTTTGCCGGCGAAGTCGGGATGATAGGCGGTGCGCGCCATCGGCGAGCCGGGCATGTTGATGTTGAGAATGTCGGGCGACGGCTCGTGCTGATCGCGCGCGGCGCGCGGGCTCCAGCCACCGACCGGCGCATCGACCGTCAGAACCAGCGCGGTGAAGCCGGCGGCTGCGACGCGATCGATGAAGGCTTCGACCTCGGCACGGTTCGGCCAGTAGTAGAGTTGAAACCATTGTGGGGCTGCGCGCCGTTCGGCGGCGGCGTCCTCGAGAAGCACATTGGAAAAGCACGCCATCACATAGGTCACGCCGGCCGCGGCGGCGCCGCGTGCGGTGGCGCGTTCGCCTTCGCTATGAAACAGCTTGTGCCGTCCGGTCGGCGCCACCAGGACCGGCGTCGGTACCGCGTGGCCTAACAGCGTGACCCGCGTGTCGATGTTTTCGACGTCGTTGAGCACGCGGGGCCGCAGCCGGATGTTGCGCCACGCCGTGACGTTCTCTACCGCGCTGATCTCGTCATCAGCGCCGGCGGCGCAAAAGGCGAACGAGGCCGAGGGCATTTTCGCCCGCGCCTGTTCTTCCAAGGCATCGAAATCGACACTGTCCACGTCGCAACCCTCTCTATTCTTCTATCGCGAAGTCAGTGAATGAAATGAGCGTCTCGCCGCCTGTGACCGGCACGATGTAGGCGAATTTCAGCGGCGGCCCCAACCCTGAATGCGACGGCTCCATTTTTTTGAAGAACCCAAAGGCGTCCGGATCGCTTCTCAATGCATCAAGATCGTCGAACAGCCGCACGGTCTCGATCACATTCTGAGTGTGGTTCGTTGCAAACAACAGGGTGTCGACCGAATGAAAGACGAGCGTGATGAAAGCCGTTTCGTACGGATCGAAGATATTGAAATAAACCGATCCGTTCAGGAACGAGATTGCGTGAATCTCGCAGTCACCGAAGCTTCGATCGGCCAATTGCGTGTTCATCGTGCATTCCCCCAAAGCAGGCCGCGTTACGCCCCAAGGTACAGTGTTACACCGGAGAATGCTGGACCCTTTGTCGCGCGGCGACTACGGTACCGTGCTCAATCCTGCCGGAGAAGCTTCTTGCACACCAACGACAATCTCACCACCGAACGAAAGACTTTTGTCACTCATCTCGAATGTTCGGCGACCGGCGAGCGTTACGCCGCCGACGAGATTCATAATCTGTCGCGTGTCGGCAAACCGCTTCTGGTCCGCTATGACCTCGATGGCGTGAAGCAGGCGCTCAGCAAAGACGAACTTGCCAAGCGTCCGCCGGATCTGTGGCGCTATCGCGAATTGCTGCCGGTGCGGCGCAAGGAAAATATCGTGAGCCTCGGCGAGACGACGACGCCGCTGGTGCCGCTGCCGAAGCTCGCGGCGAAACTCGGCGGCGGCGAGATCCTGGTCAAAGACGAAGGGCGCTTGCCGACCGGCTCGTTCAAGGCGCGTGGCCTCGTCATGGCGGTGTCGATGGCCAAAGCGCTCGGCATCAAGCACATGGCGATGCCGACCAACGGCAATGCCGGCGCGGCGCTCGCTGCCTATGCGAGCCATGCTGGCATCAAGACCACGATCTTCTGTCCTGAAGATACGCCGGAAGTGAATGTCAGCGAGATCGGGCTGCAAGGCGCGACCGTCTATCGCGTCAACGGGCTGATCGACGATTGCGGCAAGATCGTCGGCGAAGGCAAAGCCAAAGTCGGCTGGTTCGACGTCTCGACCTTGAAGGAGCCGTATCGCATCGAGGGCAAGAAGACGATGGGGCTCGAGCTTGCCGAACAGCTCGGCTGGGAGGTGCCCGACGTCATCTTCTATCC
>Ga0210395_10000065_pt1 | contig 94718 bp, 79 predicted proteins | sample IncBWH4OmetaG_FD_150861 | JGI IMG/M metagenome (GOLD analysis project Ga0210395, IMG submission 150861) | Forest soil microbial communities from Barre Woods Harvard Forest LTER site, Petersham, Massachusetts, United States - Inc-BW-H-4-O ...
CCCGAGTTTGCCGCGGCGCGCGCAAACTACCGCGAGGTTGTTCAGGACGTTGGCAAGGCGTGGATGATTGCGCCCCAGTACATTCTCGAGTGCACGCAGGGCTCGGCGAAATACTCGTTCCGCCTCGCGGAAACGCCCGGCTCTTGCGTACAAGACGCCGAGATTCGCCAGCGCCGATGCCGTCTCGCGGTGTTGTTCTCCGAACTTGCGGCGATAAGCACGTAGGATACGACGCAGAAGTGCCCTCGCATCGCGCAATCGTCCGAGGTCAACCAGGATGGCAGCTAGGCCAGCTTCATCCTCAGCTATCGCCAGACGATCTATCGCGCGAACCGTTTTGCGTAACCGTAGACCTCGTCGTGCGTGAAATAGCGCCCGCGTAAATCGGCCGCGCGCATGTTCTAGTCCGGCAAGGTTGTGGCAAAGAACCGCGCGAAACTCTGCCGAACGCGAATTCCTGCGCGGGATCAGAGCGCCGGCACGGTGATACAGTTTCTCCGAATGCTCGAACCGGCCTGCATATTTCGACAGGACTCCGAAATCGTTGCATAGCGCGGCAAGAAAGAGCGGGCTCGAATCGGACCGTCCCTCCGCGCGCGAAATCGCCCGCTGAAAGAGATCCGCAGCTCGCCCGTACTTTCCGCGCGCCGTCAGCCGAAGCGCCTGAGCGTGAAGCGCTTCGGCAAATTGCAGATCGCGGTCAATTTCGCGCAGCTGCTGACGGACGGGGCGGGACAGTCGCGATTTCCTATGTCCCACTCCCCGCGAGGGATCGGCGGCGCAACGGGCCAGCGCCAATTGCAGACTATGCACGCAACGCGATTTCGTTGTGGTTGACCGCGATTCTTGGAGATTTGTTAGGTTTCATGGCCTTGGGGGTTTGGAGCTTCTTTTTCGCTGGCATTCCTGTTTCCTCCTCTTCTGAGTTGCCCTTCGAGAAAGCCGCCGAACGCGGATCGCGAGCGGAAATCTTTTTGGGGTCCCTACCTATAAGATCGGAAACAGCAGGCAAAACGCGACAAGAAGGCAAGAATATTTCGCTATTGCAGTACAGCCGTAAAGAGTTGAGGAGAGGGCTGTTTGCCTGTTACGGCAGGTGGCGCTCGCCTAGTTGCCGGTAATCGGCGGAGTACTGCGACGCCAGATCTGACGCAGAGATTGTCGAATCAGGAAATCGCCATTGGGTAGCTTGGTCTTCCAATAGGCGAATAACTCCGCCCGCTGTTTTTCAAGTTGGGCTGCGTCGTTGACGCGTCCGGCGCGGCGAAGGAGAATTGCAAGCCCGGTCCAAGCCCGGGCGATGCAGGTCGCATCGCGAAGATCGTTCTCTATATCAGGTTTCCAGGCCATGAGCTTCGCTAGGAGCTCCTGATACGCTCCAATGGCCTCGACGATTTGACCTGTCTCAGCGTAATCGTCCGCTTGAGCTTGCAAGGCATCCTCGGCCTCACTCATCGGCTCGACTTTATCCGCCGGGTAGATGTGAAGATCGCGCAGAGGCAGGAACGCATCGTTGATGCGCCCCCGGGCATCCTCACCGCGCCCGATCCAGCGGGCGGCGTAAGATGAGGCGGCGAGCAAATCTGCCTCAGCCAGCTGGGAACTGGCATTCGGTTTTATTTCTCTGAGGCGAGCCAGTGCGTGGTCGTAGACCGCCAGAGCTTCGCGGGGATCTTGGTGCCGCAAAATATTGGCAAACTGGACGCTCAGAACGGCCAAGGTGAACCGGCTCATGAAATCGCTGGAATCCGTGCTGGCCAGGTCCTCGCCGATTTCCATTCCTCGCTGGATCGGTGCGAGTGCGTCGTGATATCGCCCTAGGCTTGGTTCTGCATCCGCCTTCCCCAGGATCAAGCCTTCGGTGAAAAGGGCGTTCGCCAAATTGACCCGCAATGACGCGTGACCGGTCGCGGCCTCGACTTGTTGAAGTTCGACCGCCCTTTTCGCGTCATTGAGGGCTCCAACAAGGTCACCAGTTTGCCAGCGAGCAATCACCAAGGTTCCGATCACACTCCCCTCCACTCTGCGGGCAGATGGAACTGGCTGCACGATTTCCAGGGCCCTGTTGGCGGCGTGTATGGCTTTGTCGAAATGCCGGGTGTCGGCATACGCCCTGGCGACGTTTTGTTCGAAATACCCCATGCTGTAAACCTCATGCGGGGTAAACTCGCCACCAAGACGCATAAAGCGTTCGACCAAATCGCCGGTTTTGTCCGCCCATGAAAATATTTCTTCAACGCGCTCCTGAGAGCTCGCCAATTCCATCCGATCGTGCGCGATAGTGGTCGCAATGAATAACCCTCGCTGGTTCAGCGGGTCTTGTGCGAGGACCGCGTCTACAAAGCGTTCTGCGTTATCGAGGCTGACTTTTGCTTCCGCGAACTGCCCCAAATTGGGCGAGGTGGGGTCACCTTGAGCATGCGCGACTCGTACATAGGCATAGGCAACTTCGAGCTCTAACTCTCTGTCCCCGTGAACGTCGCTGCCCAGCGAAGTCAAATACTGCAGCGAATCAGTAACCATTTGCATTCTGACTTTCGTCGATCCCGGTAGACCTCTGATGTCATTGTCGAGTTCTATGAATTTATTTGCCAGTTGACGCACCTGGGCAAATCGTCGTTCAGACACCTTGCGTTCGCGATTAGCAATATAGAGCCCGGTGGAAAGGCTGCAGATCACAAGCACAACGGCAGCAGTCGTGAGCGTCACGAGCGTGCGGTTGCGGCGGACGAACTTAGCGGCGCGATAGCCAATCGTGTCAGGTCGTGCGCTAATCGGCTCGTGGCGGAGAAATCGCCGCAGATCGTCGGCAAAAGCCTCGGCCGAGACGTAGCGCTCTGCTGGATTCTTCTTCAGCGCCTTGCCAACGATGGTGTCCAGATCGCCCCGAACACTCCGCCGCAGTTTTTCCGCCGACGCGCCCCGTTTCATCGCCGTGGCTTCGTCTCGCGGCCCCACCGCATCCGATAGGCGCGGCGGTTCGGTTTCCGTGATGGCCTTCACAAGCTCCGCCGGCGAGTGCAAACCAGGACCCGCCGGGTGCTGTCCCGATAGCAGCAGGTAGAGCAGCACGCCCAGCGAATAAACGTCGGTTGCCGTCGTAATCGCACGACCGCTCACCTGTTCTGGAGCGGCAAACTGCGGAGTCAGCCCTCCTCCGCCTTCCAGGGTGAGCTGCGTCGCTGCCGCCGGACTGGTGTCGTCTTCAAGCAGCTTGGCGATGCCGAAGTCCAGAAGCTTCACTTCTCCGCCGTCCGTGACCAGCACGTTCGAGGGCTTAATATCACGGTGAACGATTAGATTCGCGTGGGCGTGGGCGATTGCCCCCAGAACGTCCAGAAACAGCTTAATCCGTTCATCAACGTCGAGCTTGTGCTCATCGCAATACTCGTCGATCTTTCTTCCTTTCACATGCTCGAGAACGAGATATGGCTCTCCGTTCGGAGTGACGCCGGCGTCGATCAGTTCCGCGATGTGAGGGTGCGCGAGCTGGCCGAGAATCCTGCCTTCGCGCTTGAATCTTTCAGTCGCCATGCGCGAAGCCACAGCAAATCGCAGAAACTTCACCGCCACCTGGCGTTCAAAGCGGCCATCCACACGCTCGGCCAGCCACACATAGCCCATTCCACCTTCGCCGATGCGATAAATCAGCTTGTAGGCGCCGAGGGTCTCCCCGGTTAAGGACGGTTCAAGCGCCGGTCGCGCCGGCTCACTTTCCAGAAAATGCTCCTCAGCGAGGACGCGATGCTCTTCCAAAAGTTTCTCGAGGAGATCGGCCAACTCCGGGCGCTGCGCCCGGAACGCTGCCAGCCAGTTTGCGCGTTCCCCCTCAGATAGCGAGAGCGCTTCGTCCAGGTGCGTGCTTATTGCTTGCCATCGCTCAGGGTTCAAAGCGGACACGCTCGTTCAAGCCTCCAATTCTGCTCGAATGGTGCGATGAAGATAGATGCGTGCTTTTTCCCATTGGCGTTGCACGGTTCGTTCGGAGACGTCTCTAATGGCCGCGATTTCCTGAAACGAAAAGCCGCAAAAGAACTTCAAGTCCACCACTTCCGCTAGCGCCGGCTCCGCCTTCGCGAGTTCGTCAAGCGCCTCGCCGATCCGAGCAAGCTTTTCGCCATCCACCGCATTTGCAACGCCGGTTCCAAGCGTCGTAATCTCGAATTGGCCACCCCGCTTCTGAGCCTGGCGGCTGCGAGCGTGATCGATAATCAGGCCCCGCATGACACGAGCGGCATAACCCATGAATCGGTTGCGATCGGGGAAGGAAGTTCCGTCCTGGCCGGCGATCTCGATATATGCCTTGTGCAGGAGGGTGGTAGCGCTGAGGGTCATGTGCGCGCCGTGTCGCGCTAATTCGTGCTTCGCAAGTCGGTGCAATTCAGCGTAAAGCGCGGCAAACAATGCATCGGCAGCCGGTCTGCCACCGCGTTCGGCCGCTTCCATGAGAGCGAGTAGGCTGGGCGCGCTTCCCACAGCAGCCCTCCCAAGAGCCAATTTCCAGGGTGCTAGTTCGCGAAAAGTGTGGGGGATTATACCCGCAATCTCGATCCACAAGAGACAAATCGTCGGTCTGGGCACCAACCGGACCTTGGGCGCAATCATCAAAATTGGCCGAGTCTACTTCCCGTGAATCACGAGTAACACCCTTCCGTCTGATTGAGAGAGCTTGATCAGGGCAGCGCCCCCATTGGGGTATGGGTTGTTCCCGTGACTGTCCAGACGCCCCGACTCAAGTGAGCATAGAACGGACGTTTGCCGCTTATCTGGGGAGTGCCATATATCGGGTACCAGACAGCCTCGGCAATTCTTATCGCCGTGGTGTCGTCTGGCACAAAGCCGTTCTTTGGTTGAATAGATAGGACACCCTTCGTCCAGCTGTCAAGGGAGTCCCAATCAGGCTCCGAGGTTCTCTGCCAGTTCCGTGCCGACACCGTCGTGATTACAAAGACCAGCGCCAAAACCAAGAGTCCTTTCTGAGTGCTCACAGTCGTGCCTCCACGCGCTCGATGTTCACGAGAAAAGTCATTGTTCTTTGACACCGATTCTTGCTTCGGTCGGTGGAAATCGCGTACACAGTGATCATAAATGTGCGCTAGGTGTTGCGGTATGGACGATCATTGCTGATCACCCCCCGCACAGATCCGTACCAGCGGCATTACCGCATACGGCTCCCACCTTGGATGAGTGGCGAGAGGTGCTGCTTCTCGCACACCGCTCAATCCTTGGAACACTCCATCCCCGCACTGTGTCGGGTTGGTGTTGGGTTGAACGATGTTCTCCTTGGACCGCGCCCTTCTCTCCCCAGGCTCCGCCGAAGATCGCTCTTCTTTGTTCGTCTGGTTCATCGATACCATAGCGCGGTCCGACTCCTCCGGAGCGTGCGTGTCCGCCTTGTGGCTTTGCACCTTCGCGGACCGGCCTCCCTCCCTTTCGGGCCGAGGCGTTCCAGAGCTCTCCCGGTTCTCGTGCATGTTGTGTCTCAGCGTGCGCGGGTTCTAAGACTACGCAGGACCGACTGGTCGCTCGCGTCCATCGCGAACAGCCGTGGTGCCTCCCTCCATCAGGAAAGAGTCGGCGTCCTGGGTTTGCGTTTTTCGAAGCTCAATAGCCCGGCCCACCGATACCCCTGTTTACGCTTCAAGCGGCATCTCGCGATGCCACCTGCAAAACTCGGGGCCAAGATGGAGTCGCTGTCTCGTTTCTCGTAGGACTCTCCTTACAACATGCCGGTTTATCCCGGCGCACCCTGATTAACGCGGTAATGGAACCAAAATGTCCGATAAAAGGGGCCGACGTTGTTATGCAATCAAATGGGTTTCGGGAACTCCATTGAATCCACCCGACGTAATTTCATGGAATTTAATATCGTGACCACATTTTGAATGCGGATTTAACGTGCAATCGCAATCGTTATAGCCGTCTAATGTCCCGTATCTTCTTTGTTTGCCGTCCCATTTGCGGGGCAAATGCGGGGCAGGAGCGCGGTCGCCGACGATAACCGCAATTTTCGTTTAATTTCATTCAACGGACATGGAATCGTCGATCGTCGATTCGCGTGCGACGGGAGTCGCAATGCACGGCTGCGAACGCTTGGGCGCAGCCAGATCGAATCATTCCTGCAATCGACACACGCCACGCGGATGAGGGTGTAGGTCAATTTTTCCCTTAGGATACTACCCCCACAACCACTCTACGGGGTTCTCTACGTCACCCCCAAATAACCATACACCCGGGAAACGGTGCAGTTCTTGTGAGGGCAGCAACGTAGTCGGGGAATGAAAACTCCCCAAGGTACGCGCACCGCGGTCGTCCGCCCGTCGGAGCTTTGCGAGAAATTTCATAGCTTGGATATCAGATCAAGCTGGATTAAATGGAACCTGGGCCCTCGTGCGGTCGGCTTAAAGGAAGGGACCCTATCTCCCGTGTTTGCTGCATCCTGCAATCCGCGTAGCGATATTTCACGGCGTGAAATCGGGTTGAACCACGTTAAATGAGCGCACAACTTTCGTGCGCCGAACTACAATCTGCTGAAATTGTGATTCACGCATGAAATTTCGTTAAATTGACTTCGCCGATGTCCGGTTAATCAGGCACTGGCCTCTATACCGGAGTGGAGAGCTAAGTCGGAGATCGTAAATCAGCGCACTTGGAACGTAATGTCGGCTGCGTAGACGTCAGGCTTCCCGTCTCTGAGATAAGGCCGAAAATGCCATTGTTTCAGGGCATTGCATGCTGCGAGGAAGAGTGCCCCCGGCAGTTTGCTGAGATTATCGACACCGGCCAGTTTCCCGTCAACATCCACCGTTACGCGTACGGTGAATGACGTTCCCGGCACAGCGCTTCCCGGTGCGATTTGCGGTTCGACAGTGTTTGTCGCCAGCCTGCGTGCATCCATATCTGATAAAACCGGCACAGAGTTTTCAACCTTAGTGCTGAAGGCAAACGTCAAAGTCGATTCGACTTGAACGGGCACGCCGTTGGAGACAGCCGGTTTGAATTGCCACTTTTGCACTTGTTGGCGCGCCGCATCGTTCAGGCCCGGGTTGTCGGAGTTTAGCGGAAACGTTTCCCGTACGCGCCCAGATGTGTCCATCGAGACGTACAAACTGAGGACACCAGAGGTCTTGCCACTTCGCACAGAAGGCCAGGCGATCTCCGGACTCTGAAGCGCCGTACTCGTCAAATTGGCTTCTGACACGATTACGTTATTCAGTTGTTTTTCCTTAGGTGTCGGCTGCAAAACCGCGAACAGGTTTTCATCGACGCCACTAAGTTCACTCAATTCGGTGATAGCCCCCTCGATGGTGGTGCCGGGTTCCGGGTCAATCACGAGAAGGCGTGGGACGCGTTTGTCTTTGAACCTCTTATAGTTCTTGAAAACCACCGAGTATTGAGGCGTGACTACGTAAGCAAGGAGACCGTGATCGGCTTCGAAGCAAAATACATAAAACGCCGAGTTCTGCACTGGTGGTACGCCGACTTTGGATTGAAATCTTGCGCAGGACGTCGATTCCGCAGAGCCACTTGGTTTGGCGATCTGAGCATTCGTCTGTTTCAGAGATTCCAACATCGGCAATGGATCCAGCATTGCGGTCACAAGTTCGCGCAACCAAAAAGGATAATAATCGCCGTTATTATGCTCCGAAATTCTGTCTCCGTTGACAATAAGTGTTTGCGTGAAATCTGGCGACGTGATGGAGCTGCGCCACTTTTCCGGTGATACCCAGAAAACCTCGACATCCGCCTTGAAATCTGAATCCGGACTGTCTTTCTCACCGATTTTCGCCTTCAGGTGGAAAGGCGTGCTGCCCGGCGTTGTGAGTTTCGACAACGTAACGGCGTGGTCCGCTGCTTCGCTCACCGAAATTTGCTCCGCCAACGTGGCCGGCGGGTTGGTGGCGAAAAGGAATCCAAGCATTAGAGGGTAGAACGAGTTACGCAGATCACCGACTGTAATGAAGCGTCGCATTCCTTCCGATCTTGCGCTCGAAGTAGTCGAAACGAGTCATCGGATTTGTGAAATGTTTATAACACATTATCGGGCTAACGACTTACCAGGCACTTGAAAGGGCCAACCTTTGAGTCTAAATAGGGAACATACGTAGTTGAATCGGAGATGCGCGATGGTGCGACGCAGCCGGGTCATTGTGAGTGGTTGCCTTGTGGGGCTGGCCGCGTGCTTCTTTGCGGCGCCGCTTTGGTCACGGCTGGTGATGGACCAGTCCATGGTGGACGCTTCCGGGACGTATTTCGTGCACCGCACGGACCCGAAAGCAGTGCCGTACTGGGCTCACCCGATTTGTATTTGGGAAGATCGACAATTCCTCAAAGCCGGTGACATCCGTGAATGCGGAGTGACTGTCCCCTAATCGATTTGACTTGTCAGTGCCTGATTACCGGACATTGGCGTACCAGAACCCACTTTACCGTTAGCGCAGCAAAGCAGATACAATCAGGGCCTCTCGAAAATCGCTGCCTACGAATTGAGGAGCATGATGGAGCACAAGTTGCATCACACAATATCGCTTCTCACTCGCACCCCCGCTGCTCTCAATGCGCTTCTGCGTGATCTACCGGAAACGTGGACGTTCCGAAATGAAGGGGAAAACACTTGGAGCGTGTTCGAAGTCCTCGGCCATCTGATTCACGGCGAACGCACTGATTGGATGCCACGGGCGAAACTAGTCCTGGAATTTGGCGAGACTAAGACGTTTGAGTCCTTTGATCGTCGGGGGCACGTACGGGAGAGTCAGGATAAGTCGCTAGGGCAATTATTGGATGAATTTGCTAGTTTGCGGTCAGAAAACCTTGACGAACTGCGCGCATTGAATCTGCGCCAGGAGGACCTCGAGCGACGTGGACGACATCCTGCCCTCGGAGTAGTTACTCTTTCAGAGCTGCTGGCAACCTGGGCAGCCCATGACTTAACTCATCTGCACCAAATCTCAAGGGTAATGGCCCACCAATACCGAGAGGCCGTGGGTCCGTGGAGCGGATACCTCGGGGTGCTGCAGTGCGCCGGCCACAGCGCTTCTTCATGAACTGTCCAGATGGATCCTCTCTAAGTCCTGATTACCGGTAACTTGGGTCGGATTACCGGTAACTTGGGTACCGGAACCCACTTTTCCGGTAAGCGTTAATCGTCCAAGTGCCCTCACATTGTCTTCCCCAAATTCCTCGAAGCAAGTTGTGGACTAGGGCCCGCTTCCCCGTGTAGCCGAACTTACCAGCGAAGTGATTGCAGATTTTTTGCAGCCCTTCGTTCTGGCTGGGATGAGCCGGCAGCTGAATATTAATGCTTACGCGCCGTTTTCCGCATGGAGTCGGCAGTTTTCACGGCAGGTAGGATAGATTCATCGTAGGTGATTTACCTGCAAAAGCGACAGCCCAATTCCTAGTTTTCTCGCGCCGCTTGTTACTTCGCCACGGAGGGTTTCTCATGTCCAGGGCCGCAATCGTTGCAAGCCTTCTCATATTTTCATTTTGGCCGAATACGGGCCACGCCGAGATACCCGCCACTGCAGACACCGTTGATCTTCACGACCGCGCTTTCGCCGGCCATCCAACCGGCGTCGTGTTTATGAATGCACCCTGCGTCTATAGCGAGAGCTACCATTACGAGATTAATTCGGAAGGTAAACTTAGCGTTCTCGGTCCGTTAGTCTGTGGCAATTTCAAGGGCAGCGCAGGCGGGGAGGAAATTTGTTACCTAAATCCCCAGTTAGACTGTCAGAGTCGAACGGGTTTTAGCGCAGGTGCCGGGGCCCCCTACGCGATCAATGAGACTGGAGTGAAGGTGGGCAACAGAGTAATTCCATGGGTAGACCCGCAGCAAGCGACTGGTTTAATGCCTTCAATACAGACGCGAGCTAAAGCAAAATGCGACAACGTTCTATTCTGGCAGTCTAAAGAAAAGGAACACAACAGAACGACTTCAATTCCTTCGAAGATTGAAGCCCAAGAGGGGTGTAAACCCACTTTGGTTCAGATTTGCGCATCATCCGGCGGTAAGCTTTCCGACGGCAAGGATATATCCATCTTGTGTCGTCCGTAGGGACCCGACGAGCAACCGCCAATCCTAACTCCTTCCATGAGAAGGCCGGTAACTTGGGTACCGGGACCCACTCTTCCGGTAAGCGTTAATCAGCTGAGAATTCTGGGTACGCCGGAGGGCCGATGGCCAGAGTGAAGCTACCGGGTTTCGTGTGGCAATCGGGGTCACAAAACGTTGCGACTTCAATCGCATAAATTCGTAACGTATCTCGAAGGGCTTCGGCACCGGGAGGCAACTTACTTGGTTCGCTTACCACAAACGCCAGGCCGGTGGATTGACTGCTCACGGCCTCAAACGGTGCACCCTCATTCACTTTCCATCCAATCGCCTTGAAGACCGTCAGGAAATCCTGCGCGTAATCGAGGGAATCGCTTGCTGAGGGATGATAACAGACACCGACTTCCTGGTCAGGAAACCCACGGAGAACGCGAATGAGCACTGCCTTCTGGAGTGTAGTTAGCTTCCGCGAAGTCGGCTGCATTGTTCTGCCCTAGCCAGTGTTGCCACGGCGGCCTACCCTCTGTCAATGATTCAAGTTGAAACCCAAAGTTAGAGGCATCCCAGAAATCGAGTTCGGCATAATTTCCGGTGAGCGAGAATCCGTTGAAAGGATGATAGTCTCACCCGACGAGGGGCTATGCGTCTTCTGCCGGTAATCATTCTGACGGCTCTGCTGGGCGCGTCCGCGGTCCAGTCGGGCGAGACGCAAACCGAGAATTGGAAGCGGTGCACGAGCGATGACCCCGATAAGAGCCTCCGAGCATGTTCCGCACTCATACAGTCTGGAGACGAGACGGGTTTCAGGCTCGCAAAGGCGTTCTACGACCGGGGCCTGGCGTACGCGCACGAGGGTAATTGCGACCTTGCCGTTAAGGACTACGATCAGTCGCTCCGGCTAAATCCAACCTTTGCCTATGCGTTCTACAGCCGGGGCGCGGCACACGCCTCCAAGAGTGATTACGACCACGCTTTTCAGGATTACAATCACGCGCTGCAATTGAATCCAAGCCTTACTTTCGCGCTCTACTGGCCAGCCCGAGTTTTTGTACCACGACGAATGAGAGAGTTTACATCACAGCTAGGGCCTTTGAACTTGAGTTAGGTGGAACCAAGGGGCTACAGGCCGCTGGTGCTGGCGGCCTGTAGCCCAGCGCCGAGTGAGGGCGCCTCGTGTTGTATTCCACCCACCACTTCTCGATCACGATCTGTGCCTCCTTCAGCGAGTAAAAGATCTCTCCATTCAAGCATTCATCCCGCAGCTTCCCATTGAAGCTCTCGCAGTATCCGTTCTCCCAAGGACTACCCGGCTCGATGTACAACGTTCCGGTCCCCACATTTCCCAGCCACTTCCGAAGTTCCTCGGCCACGAACTCCGGACCGTTATCGGACCGAATGTTCTCTGGAACTCCCCGCCTTAGCATCACATCGGCCAACGCCTCGATCACCTCGTAGCTCCGCAGTCTTCGAGCTACACGAATCGCCAAGCACTCCCGCGTGTATTCATCGATCATCGTCAGCATGCGGATTGTTCTGCCATCATGAGTCATGGCGCTCACGAAGTCGTAGCTCCACACATGATTCGCCCGCTCAGGCCTCAGCCGCACGCAAGACCCGTCATTGAACCAGAGTCTTCTCCTCGGCTTTTGTTTCTTGGGTATCTTCAGCCCTTCGCGACGCCAGATGCGCTGCACTCGATCTTTCCCGACCTGCCAGCCCGCGGTTCGCAACAGCGCCGTGATTCTCCGGTAGCCGTAACGGCCATACTCACTGGCCAGGGTGATGATTGCTCGCGTCAGCGCATCTTCGTCCACTCGCTGGATCGGCAGATAGCGCTGCGTTCCGCGCCACTGATTCACCAGCCGGCAAGCATGTCGCTCGGAGAGTTCATGCTTCTCCCGTGCATGCTCCACCGCACAGCGACGCCGCTCAGGGCTTAGAAGTTTCCCTCCGCAATATCCTTGAGTACCTGCTTCTCCAACGACAGCTCCGCCACCACTCGCTTGAGCTTTGCGTTCTCTTTCTCCAGTTCCTTCAGTCGTTTTGCTTGATCCAGCTTCAGGCCGCCGAACTCTTTCCTCCAGCGGTAGTAGGTTTGTACGGTAATCTCAGCTTCTTTGCAGGCTTGCGGGGTGGATTTTCCGTTCGCGAGTTCCACTTCGATTTGACGCAGCAACGTCACAACCTGCTCGGGCTTGTACCTCTTATTTGCCATATCCAGCCGTCCTCCTCGTGAATTCTCTCTCACTTCGGCTGGTACAAGAATCCCCGGTCAGGTCACTGACGAACACGCCTCTTTGCAGCTCTCCAACGGAATTCCGCACGTTCACTCGCAAAAGTCCGCAACCTAACCTAAGATATGCGTCAAATGGCGGATTCGCATTCACGTCTCGGGCAAACTTTCTCTCATTACCGAATTATCGAAAAAATCGGCGCCGGCGGAATGGGCGAAGTCTACAAGGCCGAGGACACGCGGCTCCATCGCGCAGTCAGTTTGAAATTTCTGCCTGGTGAGATGTCTCACGACCCGGCCACTCTCGAACGATTCCGGAGGGAAGCACAGGCAGCATCCGCGTTAAATCACCCAAACATCTGCACCATCCACGACATTGGCGAGCAGAACGGCCAGCAATTCATTGCGATGGAATTTCTCGACGGCCGGACCCTGAAACACCTCATTTCCGGCAAGGCGCAGCCGCTGGAGGAAGTCCTGGAGTTGGGGATTGAGCTTGCCGACGCGCTTGATGCGGCGCACGCCAAAGGAATTGTGCACCGCGACATCAAGCCCGCCAACATTTTTGTGACCGAACGCGGACACGCCAAGATTCTGGATTTTGGTCTGGCCAAGCTGTTACCCGCAGGGGGACTCGTGAATCTTTCGGCGATGCCCACAGCCAGCGAGTCCACACAACTCACTCGGCCGGGCGCGGCGATCGGCACCATCTCGTACATGTCACCCGAGCAGGTGCGAGGCGAAGAACTGGATGCACGTACGGATTTGTTTTCATTTGGCGTGGTGCTCTACGAGATGGTGACGGGCGTTCTGCCCTTTCGGGGCGAGACCTCCGGCGTGATATCGGAGGCGATTCTGAATCGCAGGCCCGTTGCACCGGTGCGACTGAATCCTGACCTTTCCCCAAAGCTCGAAGAGGTCATCAACAAGGCGATGGAGAAAGATAAGAAGTTGCGCTACCAGAGCGCCGCCGAGATTCGCACGGATTTACAGCGACTGAAGCGCGATTCAGATTCGGGCCGGGCGGCCGCCGTCGCAGCCGAGGTCCCGGTGAAAGGGGCGAGAAAATCCACAGGGATTCGATGGGCGGTGGTCGCGGGCGTAACGATCTTGGTCATCGGACTGGCAGTAGGCGGTTGGCTGTTTTTCTCCCGCAAGGCTCGCGCGCTGACGGACAGAGACACCATTGTCCTGGCCGACTTCACGAATACGACTGGCGACGCCGTCTTTGATGGCACGCTGCGACAGGGACTTACTGCGCAGCTCGAACAAACTCCGTTCTTGAGCCTCGTCTCCGGAGACCGCATCTCGCAAACTCTGCGCTTTATGGAGAAGCCGCCGAATACGCGGCTGACCCAAGACGTGGCGCGCGAAGTGTGCCAGCGCGTGAATGCCACCGCACTAATTCAAGGCTCGATTGCGGCGCTCGGAAGTCAATATGTCCTCGGACTAGCCGCATTGGACTGTAGGACGGGCGAAACTTTTGCGCAAGAACAGGTCACGGCGGACGGCAAGGAAAAGGTTCTCGCAGCTCTCGGGAGCGCAGCCTCTCAGCTTCGGTCGAAACTGGGAGAGTCAGCCGCCTCACTAAAGGCATATGATGCGCCCTTCGATCAAAGCATCACGACTTCCTCGCTCGAGGCATTGCAGGCCTATACGCACGGCACCGACGCGCTGTTCAAGGGTGACTACCCGTCGGCAATTTCTTTCCTGCAGCGCGCCGTGACGCTCGATCCTAATTTCGCCACGGCATGCTCGGTTCTGGGAATCGCCTATCAATCAACGGGCGAGAATGCCGTCGGCGCGGGGAAAATCGTCAAGGCATACAGCTTGCGGGATAGGGTCAGCGAACGCGAGCAGTTCTCGATCGTCGCGGATTACGAGCTCGGGGTCACGGGAGATGCGGACAAGGCGATACTGGACGCGGAGCAGTGGACCAAGGTCTTTCCGCGCGATGCTCCCGCATATATCGCCCTCTATGCAGCATCCTATTTTGCCGGTCAACTGGATCAGACAGTGACGGCAGCCAGCGAAACCCTTCGTCTCGATCCCACGCCCTTTGCTTATTACCAAGTGCCCAGGGCATTCGTGGCTGTGGGGCGCCTGGATGAAGCGCGCGCAGCCATCCAGCAGGCTGAAGCGAACCACGTTGATCTGCACGATTTATCGTACTTTATCGCCTTTCTTGAGGATGACTCTGCAGCCATGAATCAGCTGGTGGCTAGTCCATGGCTGGCCGCCCTGCCAGGAGAGGCTGAGTCAGTTCAGGCGAATACGGCCGCTTATCACGGCCAACTTGCCCGCAGCCGGGAATTCATGGAGCGCGCCGTCGCCTCAGCGAAGCAGCACGGCGGCGGTAATCTCGCAGCAACCTATCGGGTAGGCGGCGCCCTGACCGAGGCTCTGCTCGGCAATTCTCCGGAAGCACAGAAGGCTGTGAACGACGCGGGTGAATATTCCGATGTCAAAATGGCCATAGTCCTGGCGCTCGCCGGAGATGTCAAGCGGGCCCAGAGACTTGTTGACGATCTGAATAAGCGATCTCCGGAGGTTACCTACCTTCGCTTCGGTGCCTTTCCGGCAATTCAAGCCGTCGCGGCGCTTCACCGAAGCAAGCCCGGTGAGGCGATCGAGGCTTTAGGTGCCGCCTCCTCGCGCGAATTGGTGCCCGCCGGACTTACGCCTCAAGCTCTTCCTTTCATGATTCCCGTGTACATTCGGGGCCAGGCGTATCTGGCAGGACACCAGGGGGCGGACGCAGCCGCTCAGTTTCAAATGATTCTCGACCATCCCGGTTTCGTCCTCAACTCCATCACCCGAGCGTTAGCCCACCTCGGCCTGGCGCGCGCCTTTGTGTTACAGGGCGACACCAACAGAGCCCGCACCGCGTACCAGGATTTCTTGACTCTGTGGAAGGACGCCGACCCGGACATTCCCATCCTCAAGCAAGCCAAGTCCGAATACGCGAACCTCAAGTAGTAGATGTCCGATCCGTCGCGGAGCCAGTAAATGATGGGCTAGCTCCTTCCATGAGAAGGCCGGTAACTTGGGTACCAGAACTCACTTGAGGGCCAGAAACAGTGCATCCGCCCGAGGCGAACACGTTTACTATGATTCCCAATGTTGGTCCCCCAAGAAAGTAGCGGAGGCCGGGAGGTCAAGGTTTATGATGCGGCCCGGCAACCACAAAACTGGAACGAGCTCCTCGCGCCATCGCAGTGTGCTGTTTTTTTCAAGCGCATCGATTCTGAAGCACCGCTTTCTCCGGGTGGCGCGATCGTCGCTCGATTTCGAGACTGTACTTTTCTCCTGTTCGAGAGCCTTGACGAAGCACGCAGGGTTTGCGAGGCCAAGGTTCGTGGCTATCCTTATATGCAGTGCGAGATATTCGACTGGAGAGGGAAAGCCCGACCACCACTCTTGACGATCGTGCACCCCGACGTCGCTCAGAAGGATGAACTCAGCGCGCAATCAGTTCGCAAACGGAAAATCCTGGCGATCCTCCTGTTCATTGCCGCGCTGCCCCTCTTTTTGATCGACCGCAGATACAGTGGAGGTCTAGTCTTGCCGACGTTCCTTGGGCTAACCATGATCCTGACTAGCTTGCGGCTGCTGTATTGGAATACGGCTCGCCGACAGCGTCTAAATGGGGAAGAACAGGGTGTGCGGGCTCATCTTGAGCGCGAGCAGCAGAAAGACCAAGGCTGGAAATCAATACGTCGGCCCGGGAATTGATCCAGTACTTCAATCACGCAACCTTGCCGCAGGTGGGAATTGCCCTCGCGCAGGTGCTGCTCGCTTGGCTGATTATCATCGTTGTAGCGCGGGCTCTCGGTTCGGCGTTTCACTTAATCGGCCAACCCAGAGTCATCGGCGAGATGATTGCCGGTATTCTGCTCGGCCCGTCGCTCCTGGGCCACATGGCACCCGCACTCTCGGCCCATGTCTTTCCGTCAACCATCCTGCCGCTTCTCTCAGGAATCGCTCAAATCGGCGTCATCCTGTACATGTTCCTGGTCGGAATCCAGCTCGACACGAAAGTGCTTAAACAGCGGCTGGGTACAGCCCTGGCGATCTCGCTGGCCAGCATCGTCGCGCCCTTTGTGCTGGGGGCTGCGCTCGCCTCATGGCTGTATCCAGAGCTCTCCACACCGAGCGTTCCATTTACCGAGTTCGCGCTGTTCATAGGCGTGGCGATGTCAGTCACCGCCTTCCCGGTGCTGGCCCGCATTCTCACTGATCGTCACATGCAGACGAGCCGCGTCGGAGCGACCGCCCTGGCCTGCGCAGCGGTTGGCGACGTGACCGCCTGGTGCCTGCTTGCTTTCGTGGTGAGCGTGGCAAGAGCACGGCCCGGCCAGGCGCTTTTCACCGTCCTCCTGACGGGCGGGTTCATCGCCTTCATCTTCCTTCTCGCCCGTCCCGCGATCCGATGGCTGACCCAACGGCAGCCGCGGCGGAGCCCGGTCACTGTCGGCGTGATTCTGATTACTTGCGCCGCCCTGGTCGCTGGACTGGCGACGGAGCGAATCGGGATTCACGCCCTTTTCGGTGCGTTTCTTGTGGGCGTCGTAGTCCCGCACGACTCTGTGCTGGCCGATGAGGTTCGGAACAAACTCGAAGATTCGATCGCGCGGTTCCTCGTGCCAGTTTTCTTTGCGTTCACCGGCCTGCGAACGCAGATCGGGCTCGTCCACAGTTCTCGCGACTGGCTCATCTGCATATTGATCATCGCCACCGCCTCTATCGGCAAATTCGGGGGTGGTTTCGCCGCAGCGCGCGCAACGGGATCCGACTGGCGCGAAGCCGCGTCCCTCGGCGTACTAATGAACACACGAGGCCTCATGGAGCTAATCGTCCTCAATATCGGTCTCGACCTCGGCGTAATTTCGCCCATCCTGTTTACGATGCTCGTGCTGATGGCCGTCGTAACGACGGTGGGTACGACGCCGGTCCTGAAAGCGGTGTCTAAGTCCTGATTACTTGGGTACCGGAACCCACTTTCCGATAAGCGTTAATCAGTTAGCTGCTTAGAGTTGGGGCGACATTCGGGTAGTACGTATCGATGTTGCGTAGCTTTGCGGATTGACGGGTGGCTGTGAAAAGCTTAAACACGGGAAGTTCCGAACGCAATTCGGTTTGTGCGTCCCCGAGTTGCGCTCCGGTTGTGCTTCTACGGTTTGCTCTTTCACATGCCTTGAAGTCGCTCCAAAATTCCCAGGGCTCGCTGAAACAATCCCACGATCTGAGGCTACTTCTGATTTAGTCGGACTGCCGGCAGGATGCGCTATTCCGGTGCGAATGCTAGCAAAACATTCCCGGGCAGGCCATTGCCAGTCCCTACGTATCCTGAGCCCACGTAGAGTATTCCGCCGACGACAACCGGCCCCGGCGCGCCGAATGAGCCGCCTTTCCCCGGGACGCCATTGACCGTCACATAATCGTGAGCGCTGTCGTACTGCCACAGAGAGCGGCCGTCGGCGGTGGAAAGCGCATGAAGCACTCCATCCCATCCGCCGGAGAAAACAACGCCCGGTATTGCGGTAGCAGCCGCATCTTGCCCGCGTCGCGGACGACCGCCTGTCGCGGACGAGACCGGTACCGGCTCGAGCGGTGTGAGCCACTTGCGCGTACCATCTGTCAGACGAAGCGCAGCGACGCCACCAGATTTCAGGGGGTAGTAAACATTTTGAGAGTCGACGGCACCGCCCCACATGATCTGAATCGCGGTGCCGCCTTTTCCTTCGGAGAGGTCTACGGTCCACACGAGCGCGCCCTTACGATCGGGATCGACGGCAACCACGCCTCCGCCTTTGTGCGCAGCAACCAGAACGCGTTTGCCGTTCGCCAGCGATTGCAGGATGGGAGAGTTCGCGAAGTCCCAGTCGGGGCCTGGATTCTGGGGACACTGCTCGCCTTTGGGACCGTTCCCTCCACAACCCGCGGGAGAGGCGTCGTTGGCAAGAGCCTGGTATGACCACAGCAGTTTGCCGGTGGTGAGGTCGTAGGCCACAATCGCGTCCGAGTTTTTAGCAGCGGGTTCCGTGAAGGCATTGCCGGTGCCGACGTAAATCGCGTGAAGCTTCGCGTCGATTGTCGGCGCAGTCCAAATCGAAGCGCCTGCCGGAGCCCATAGTTGCGTGCCCAGAGAATTTCTCTTCGTGGGCTTGGGCTCCTCGGGAATCGTGTATGTCTTCCAAATTATTTTTCCGGTTTGGGCTTCCAGAGCAGACAGACTTCCTCGGTACGTGCAACAAGGATAGTGTGGGTCAGCAGAGGTGATTTCCTCCGAACCCGCGACGCCGACGTACAGAAGCCCCCGGTAAAGGACGGTCGCGCCGGTAATGTGCGCGAGGAGTCTAGGTTCAACGTTCACTTTCCAGATCAAGTCGCCAGTACGCGCGTCAACAGCGTAAATGTTGGCTTTCTTGTCGCCGAAGTACGCGGCATATTTTGCGCGCCCCTTCACCGGTCCGATGACAATCGCGGTGCGGACCTGCGCATCCGCTTGAAAAGACCAAAAGACGCATCCCGTCTCCGCGTCCAGCGAATAGACGAAGCTGTTGTCGTCGCCCAGAAACACGCGGCGCGCGACGACGGTTGGTTGCCCGTAAGTTTCAGCACCACCCGGAAAGCCGAAAGCCCACTTCAGTTTCAAATGCGATACCTGATCGTCGGACAGTTCCGCGCCTCGCGCCGGTTGAAAACGAGTGTTGCTGAGATCGTTGCCCCAGCCGTTCCAAGAAGGGCTCGCGGACGGATCGCCCATCGGGGGATTCGCAGGGCAGTGGTTCGTCATGTACTTCGCATCGCCAGCCTCGGCGCTGCCGAGCGGGCGACCACCGAAGAACTCTGCGATGATTCGCTTTTCGTCGTTGGTGAGGCTCGCAGCTTGCTGGACCATCGGACCGCTGGTGAGCGCGGCATAGATTGCTTCGGGTGTCATCCGGCCAAGGGTTTCCGTGGTGGGTGCGCTCACGGCTTTTGCAGCGGTTTCATCGGCCATCGCTTTGACGTTCTGGTGGCAGCTTGCGCAGTTTTTGTTGAAGACCACTTGCGCCGCCATTCTCGCTTGTGGGCCGATCAGTGGCGGTGCGGCCTGCTGTGCAGACGCAGGATTTGCTGGCAGGACGAACAGCGCCGCGGCTACTAATAAAAGGCGAGTGAAAATTGCGCCGGGATATTTACGTTGCAACACGGGCGGCAGATAGGTCGAACTGCCACGCCGCTCGTTGCCAATCGTCATATTATTTTGCCCCCGAGCGCGTCATGATAGCGACAGATTATCAGTTGTGGAAGCCCTCTTTCGCCTCTGCCTTTTTCGCGGGTTCCACCAAACACGTTAGAGGATCAACGAAGAGTACCAGCGAATTTTTTCCTAGCGCCTGGCAGGTGCGAGCACCGGATATGTTCGTACTAGCACCCACTTCTCCGGTTAGGACTTTACCGCATGCCGCTCCTGTTTGTTGACTTGCCCTTCAATCGCAACTTAACATGACGGCACATGGCGGAAAGCTACGCGCTCATCGGTCAGACCATATCGCACTACCGAATCCTCGAGAAGCTCGGTGGCGGCGGTATGGGCGTGGTCTACAAGGCCGAGGACACCGTGCTCGGTCGGACAGTCGCGCTGAAGTTTCTTCCGTGTGAAGCTTCCAATGACAAGCAGGCCCTGGAGCGCCTCCTGCGTGAGGCGCGTGCCGCTGCTGCACTGAATCATCCGAATATCTGTACGATCCACGAAATTGGGGAACACGATGGCCAGCGCTTCATCGCCATGGAACTGCTCGAAGGACAAACGCTTCGCCAGCGCATCGCTGGAAAGCCTCTTGCCACAGAAGCGCTTCTTGATCTCGGCGCGCAAATTGCTGGAGCGCTCGATGTTGCCCATGCTAAAGGCGTGATCCATCGCGACATCAAGCCCGCCAACATTTTCATTACCGAGCGGGGTCAGGTAAAAATCCTCGACTTCGGCCTCGCCAAGCAAATTCCCCACGCCCGCTCCGCCGCTTCCGCACTGGGCGCAGAAAGCACAACGCAGGACGAGGCTCCTCATCTCACGAGTCCGGGCGTGACCGTCGGCACCGTCGCGTATATGTCGCCCGAGCAAACCCGCGGCGAGGAACTCGATTTGCGCTCTGATCTTTTCAGCTTCGGCGCCGTGCTCTATGAAATGGCGAGCGGCCGACAGGCCTTTGACGGCAACACTTCCGCCGTAATCTTCCACGCGATTTTGTCCGAAGAGCCGGAACCCGTAGTGAAATGGAATCCCGTTCTGCCGAAGGGCTTCGACGAAATCCTGCATCGCGCGCTCGAAAAGGACCGCGACCTTCGCTATCAAAGCGCGTCGGGAGTTTTCGCCGACCTGAAAAGGCTCAAGCGCGACCTGGAGACTCCTCCCACCCCGGCGCGTCCCACCTCAGCAGGGAGTTCCACGCCTGCGCCCTCGGCGCGCTCCGCGAAAGCCGACAAATCATCATCCGGCAGGCAATCCACTGCAATCGACTCTCTCGCAGTCCTTCCGCTCGAAAATGCCGGCGGCGATCCCGATGCCGAATATCTCAGCGACGGCATCGCCGAAACCCTGATCAACTCCCTGGCTCAACTCCGAAAGTTGCGCGTCATCCCGCGCTCCGCCACGTTCCGCTATCACGGCCCGGATCTCGATCCCGTCGCCATCGGCCACGAGCTCGGCGTGCGCGCTGTCCTCGCCGGCCGCATGGTTCAGCGCGGCGACAATCTCACCGTCTCCGTTGAACTCGTTGACGTGGATCGCCGCGCCCAACTCTGGGGCGGCCGTTACAATCGCAAAATGACCGACCTGGTTGCTCTGCAGGAAGAGCTGACCATGGAAATCTCCGAGAAGCTACGGCTCCAACTTACGGGCGACGAAAAGAAAAAGCTTCGCAAACGTCCCTCGAACAATGAGACCTTCCGCTTGCTGCTTCAGGCACGGCATTACGCCAGCAAAATGTCTCCCGAAGGCCTCCGCAATGCGATCATACTTCTCCGGCGGGCCATTGAGATCGACCCGTCCTACGCCGCGGCGCACTCGTTGCTATGCTCCGCATACGGCAACGAGGCGCTCTTCGGATACGCCCCGGCCGCGGAAGTGTATCCCCGCATGAAAGCGGCGGCAACGAAGGCTCTTGAATTGGATGAAGGCCTGGCCGAGGTGCACGCCAGCTTGGCTTTTGCGCACGCAAATAACTGGGATTTTTCCGCTGCGCAACGCGAGATGCAACGAGCCATGGAGCTGAACCCGAATCTGCCTGAGGCGCACAATGCCTCGACCATGTTGAATCTGATGCGAGGTCGCTTTGACCACGCCATCGCGTCGGCGAAACTCGCCATCAAGCTGGAGCCGCTTGTTCCGCCGCGCGTTCTTAGTTTGGGAGTGGCTTACTACTGCGTGGGACAATTCGATCGTGCCATCGAGCAGCTCCAGGAAATGCTGGACCTGGATCCGGGCAACGCCCTTGGCCGCGTCCTATTGGCCGACGCGTATGGCCACGCCAATGAACCCCGGAAAGCCGTCGAGGAATGCGAAAGAGCCCTGGCCCTCGGCAGTAACGTGGCCATGGTTCGCTTGAACGCTGCCGCGACTTTCGCCAAAGTCGGCAAAGTGGAGGAGGCTCGCAAGATTCTCGACGAGGCCGAAAAGACTTGGAAACCGGGCGTTCCCGTAGCACATCTGATTGCATCCGTCCATGCGCGCCTCGGCGAAAACGATGCGGCATTCGAATGGCTCGAAAAAGCGTTTCAGGAACGCGTGTTCTTTCTCGTCTACTTTAAGGTTCATCCGCTATTCGATAATCTTCGCGGCGATCCCCGCTTCCCCGCGCTTGTGAAACGCATCGGCATCCCCGACTGACTAAATGCAATCCGATTAATCAGGAGAGGGCGGCATGTTAAAGTCCTGCCTTGGGAGTCGTTTTCCCTTCGATAATCGGGTTCCACTTGGACGATTAGTCGGATAACCGGTTTATACTGCCGCTCTCTATGAGGCACTTGCACCGCGCATTGCTTCAATACGCCGTTCCAGTCGCAGCGTGTGCGGTGATGACAATAGTTTCGTATGCCGGTGACAAGGACGACTCGGCTCAAACATTCCGCAAAGCCGCCGAATTGACCGATATTCGTTCTGCCGATAGCACACCCTTCGAGCTCGATGCGACCGTGCAGATAAGCGGCAATGAAGGTAAGTTCATTTTTACTGTGGTCAGATATTACGGAGCATGATTAAAACCCCAACTCCCGAGTCGGATACCCGTCCATTTGCAGTATTGCTTCACTTCTCCTGTTTACGCGTTAACCAGGCATGAGTTCACGAATTGGAGAATCCAGTTGCCAACCCCCGATTATGCGAGGAGGTAGGCGCGATCAAGGACGCGAATTTTGTGCCCCCCGCTGAATTCCTGTAAAGTTTGTGCCGCCGAAAATTGTTCAGCGTAAGATCAGAGTTGCCATGGTGAGCGCCGACCAACCCAGGGCCCCTTGCGTTCTTCGCGCCGGGAAAGGCGAAGGCTTGCGATTCAGGCGCGCACGCAGTTCAACGGTATCTCTCGCCTCCCTGCTTGCATGCGTGACGATGATTCTGGTCTCGGCGGCATCGGTAGGTGCGCAAGCCGGAACCGTTAACCCGGAAGGCGGACACGGGCCAGTTCTGCAGACGGCAGAGCCAGGCTTCGCGCAGGCGACACCCTCCCCCACGATGCCGACTGGTTACAGCCAGTTGATCAGAGCAGAGGCGTGCGAGAGTTGGACGGCCGCGGCTGTGAACAGCCCGACGGTGAGCGTGACGCGGCTGGCGGTTCCGGGGAAGGCGCGTGATGAGTTCCAAAAGGCATGTGGGAAGCTAAGGGACGATAACTTCGCGGCGGCGGAAGATCATGCCCGCAGAGCCGTGGAAATCTATCCGGACTACGCCGCGGCTTGGGTAGTGCTCGGGCAAGCTCTGACGGCCGAAAACAAAGATAACGAAGCCGCCCAGGCCTGCAAACAGGCGATGAAGGTGGACCCGACATACGCTCCGCCCTACATCTGTCTGGCGCAGTTTGCGGAGCGTACAAACCATTGGGACGACGTTTACACGTTTTCCGATCACGCCCGATCGCTCGATCCGGCCAACGATCCGTACGTTTATTTTTACAAAACGATGGCCGACCTACATTTGAAGCGATACGTACAGGCGGTGGTAGATGGGCGCATCGCGGAGCGGCTCGACAACAGTAACCAAATTCCGGAACTCCACCTGCTGCTTGCGGAGGTGTATCGAGCGACGGGCGATCGCGGCGACGAGGCCCTCGAGCTTCAGAAGTTCTTGGAGCTTTCTCCTCACGACTCCGAGTGGGAAAGAGCGCGAAGTACTCTGGCCGAAATTCAAGGCAGCATGGCGAAGTAGCTGGCTCCGCTTGGTCAAAGGTTCGCACGCCGGAAGCGCAAAACTCACTCTCAACGACCGAACGGTAACGGGCGTTTTGCGATAATCGAGCGCCATGCTGACCTGAACGTTCTTCCACGCTCCGACCGTACCCGCACCACACGGACCGCCGATCAAGTTTGAGAACAGCGACGTCTCTTCCTTACCGCGAACTTCGGGCGGGGCCACCTCGTCCGGCCTTACCTTACATTGCTACTAACCTCAATGCGCACTTTCCAGATACATGATTGGCCCCGTATTCTGTATGATGTGCGGCGGCCGGAATACACCCGACGACAAACCCACAAAAAGGAGAACCGAAATGCGGAAAGCGACAGGTATTTTGTTGTGCGGTATTGCGGTTCTGTTCCTGGCAGCCACAGTTTCTTCACGTTCCACCCAGAGCAGCTACGGTGAGGATCGCGCACAGATCGAAAATCTTCAGGCTCGCTATATGTTCGCGCTGGATTTTAGAGACGCCGATACCTACGCATCCACGTTCACCGAGGATGGCGTGCTCGACTACGGCCCCATCGTAAAAGGTCGCGACGCGATCCGAAAAATGATCCAGGGCATGGCGAAAAGTGACGCGGACCGCGCGGTGAAAGATACGTCAGGACTGCGTCCTGCCGCCGGGCGTCACAACATTTCGAACATCGTCATTAAAATAGACGGCGACAAGGCAGTCGGACGAGCCTACTGGTTTCACTATTCGAACAACAATCCCAATCGAACTGCTCAGCTCGACTCGTTCGGCAACTACGAAGATGAGATGGCGAAGGTGAACGGCCAGTGGCTGTTCAGCAAGCGGAAGATTTACAACGAGCAAGTCGCCGACTGGGTTTACAAAGGCCCGAATCCGGCCTGGTAGAATCGCGGCCCACCCAAGTCTGCAACAACCCGCCCATCTCTCGATGGCGCCTTGAGTATTTCTGTGCATCCTGGTTCCAGTCCGGTCATCCGGTTAATCGGAGTCCACTATTTCGACCGCCGCAAGGTCATCTCCACCTGTCCTTCGTTCCAGCTCTTTCCGCCGTCATTAGACACATCCAGGCGATAGACGAAGGTGGTGTCATCTTCCACTTGGTAATGTTCACGGACCACGACACCCGGCGATTCCGAAGTGACTGTTACATTTCGCCCACTTACGCGGACTGATCCCGACTCCCTATTGACCTGCTTCCGCAAGAACGAATTGGGCACGTTCAGGTACTCGATGATCCATGTCCTGTTTTGGGCATCATATTGTCGAAGACTAATCCCCAGATAGGGGCTCCCGTCTGGAGCCGGGCCGTGCAGTTCATCGGCTATGGCTGTCCCATCGAGGATATATCGACCGATCCAAGTGACATCGTATTCGGCGAACTTCCCGTTCTCAAGTTTAGTTCTTCCTTTTCCCTCCCGTTTTCCGATGAGGAAGGAAAACACGCTAAGTTCCTGCGGCGAGCCCGGGCTCTTTTCTCCGTAGGTTGATATCGACGGATCACTCATTTGAGTCTCCCTAGGCGCTCACGGTAGAAGGGGGAAGAGTGGACCTAATTACGCCGAGAATTCTACATGGCTTTTCGTCATAATCGGTGGTGTCTTGTTCCAAGTCCGAGGTAAATCACCCCGACCATGCCTTCGCAGGAACCAAGCCTCGAATTTGAAGTAGGTCCTGATTAACGCTGCCAGCACTTCCCGGACAAGTGGAGTACTGCGAACGGACATTTCCGGTAATCCGACGACTGGCTCACAAGACTCAACTGATAAACGCTATCCGGTAAAGTGGGTTCCGGTACCCAAGTTACCGGTAATCCGGAGCTAGCGCGGAATCGTGATAGATTTCCTCTCATAATGCAGTACGACACCGTCTTGGAGATTGCATTCAAGTCCCCCCGGGGCGGACTATTGCATCCGATTCCGGTGTTCCTGCCGAGAGACAGGTGATCCTGCGAGGTACGGTTTACGTTAATGCAGTAGAGGCGGCGAGACCTCGGGAAAATGAATCTTCAGCTTATAGCAGATGTAAAGTACCAGGATCGCGCCCAGTGTGGAAAAAAAGAGGCCGGCGGGATGATATCGTTCGTTTCTCGGGCGCAAGAACATGTGGGTAACGGCGCCGCCGAGGATCGATCCGATGATGCCGAGCACGATCGTCCAGAACATCGTGATGTGCACGTGCATCACCGATTTCGCGATGAACCCCGAAATTAGCCCAATGAGGATGTACCAGATTAAGTGAAACATATTTCCCCCCGCTCGTTTGCGTTCAGACCGTCGCCGAGTGTAATCCAAAGTTTGGCAATTCGCTCGACTTTCCCATAGCATTGATCGACTTTCCCAATCGAAACTCAAAAACTACAGCTCCAGTCCCGATTAACGCTTCTCGGAAAAATTGCGTGGCAATTCGGATCGTAGGTTGTCCCAACTCAGGGCTAGGTGGTCGGTGTGATCTTTTTCAGACGGGCCAGTGCCGCAGTATTTGCTGCCATTACCGTCGTGCCAAGGGCGATCAGGACGACTCCGATGGTTTCGCGTTGTGTATGGAGCGATATGACCGCGAGAACGATCCCCATAATCAGGACGGGCATGCTGAGAACCACACCCAACTTCGCAAGTCGTATCTTCAATTGAAGCGTTTTGTCGTTCATCGCACGATTGCAGGTTCCATTGAACGCCAGCGAATTTCATAGTCGCCTAAATGAAAATCGCTCCCAGAACCATAGCATGCGTATTTCGTAGTGTTTGGCGTCGGGGACACGGTCCGTACGGTCCCGCTGGTCTCGCGGTCGAATGGGGGCGCGAACCTTTGGGAGATCTCATTTCCACTCTCCGGCGCAGGGGCAGATTCGTCCTAGGTGTGACCGCAGCCAGGGGTGTGGCCGAATTCTTCCCTTAAGGGGGCTCCCCCCACAACCACTGTAGAGGAGTCCGAGCAGTGAGATGACGACAGTCGAATCGTCACCGGCTCGGAAGCATGCCTACGCCCGCGGCGGCGACACTGTCGCGCGACGTGTTCTTGACGAGGTACATCGCTTCGTCGGCGAGGTGCAAAAGCTCGGCTTTGGTGCGCGAGTCGGTGGGATACGCCGCCACGCCCACGCTAGCCGTCACGTGCACGTTGAGGCCGGTTTCCTTCAGCCATTCCGTTTCGCGGATCAGCTTATGGAGACGGTGGGCCACGCCGAGCGCATTTTCCTTGGATGTTTGCGGGAGCAAGACCACGAATTCATCGCCGCCGTAGCGGAACGCCAGGTCAATCAGCCGGCACTTTTCTTTGACGGCCTCGCCAATTTCGGCCAGCAGCTTCGAGCCGACCAAATGTCCGTGCGTATCGTTCACGCTCTTGAAGTGATCGAGGTCTATGAATATCAGCGAAAATTCAAACGCGTAGCGGTGCGAGCGATAGATTTCGGTGTCGAGCATGAAGTTCAGGTGACGGGCGTTGTACAGGCTGGTGCAGTCGTCGGTAATCGTGAGTTCGTGAATTCGCTGGACGTGCCGTGCGTTTTCGATGGCGATCGCGGCGTAGTCGGCGAGCGCCTCAAGAAGAGCGAGGTCTCGCGCGCTGAACCCCTCCGGGCCGATGCAATTAATCAGCTCGATCACGCCAAGGCACTGATCGCGGAAGCGCACCGGCACGGCGACGATCGAACGCGTAGCCACTTTGGTCTTTTCATCTACTTGCCCGAAAAATCGCGAATCCTTGCTCGTGTCGGCAACCACCACCGCTTCGCCGGACTCCGCCACCCAGCCTGCGAGTCCCTGGCCGACCTGGATGCGCACATCTTTCAGAGCTTCGGCTCCCACTCCCGTGGCGATCTGGAAGTAGAGCTCACGCTTGTCGAGGTCCATCAACAGCAGCGACCACGTATCCGGGCGTAGAACCTCATTAATTTTTTCCATGATGGTGCGCAGGACCTGATCGAGCTGCAGAGATGAGGTGAGCGCTTTGCCGAGTTCGTGGAAGACGTTTACTTCCGTGACGTGCGTGATTTCGGGGATCAGAGGTTCCACGTCCGGATTGCGGCGCCGTTCCACGCCGTCAAATGGCTTGGAGTCAGCGGCTCGCCGCAATCGTTCGGCGGGGCTGTGTGGCTTGGCGTCTTGGGATTCAGGGAGCAACATTGACATTATAGTGAACGATTTTCACCTGCCGCAACGGGCATTCCGTGTCGATTGCCGAAAGGCCAATGGCCTGTCTTTGCGGCATTCCTTCCCGGTAGCATTGACACCCCATCAGCCGACGCCTATATTTTTGTTGGTCCCTGCGGATGTCTTCGACACCTTTCGGCGAACACCTTCGGCGTGAACGTGAAATGCGCGGAGTTTCACTCGATGAGATCTCGGCAGCCACGCGGATCAGCACGCGCTTTCTCGAGGCAATTGAAAAAGATCAATGGGATCAGCTTCCCGGAGGAGTTTTCAATCGCGGGTTCATTCGCTCGATCGCGCGTTTTTTAGGGCTTGATGAGGATAGCCTGGTCGCCGAATACGCCCTAGGAACCGCGAGCGATGTGCACGTCCACGTCACCACCCAACGGGCCCGCCAGATGCCTCGGAATTGGCGTCCGGCTGTGGCTGCGGTTTTCGCGATCGCACTATTCGCTGTTGCTGGGGTCACCGGGTACCATCGCTACGGTTCCGGACTGGGAGCGTGGCTTCACGCGAGTTTCCTGACGGCCGGTGGGGGCGCTCGTGCCGGCGTCTCTTCTGGGCAATCCGTCGCGCCGGGCCCTGGAATCTCAAGCGGCTTACCTGCGGGCGATCCCGCCGCTGGCCTCGCTCTCAGAATCCATGCCGGGAAACCAGCCAAAGTAAGGATCATCGCCGACGGTAAGGTTGTATTCGACGGCCCGGTGCGGCCGAATGACTGGAGACAGTTCGGCGCGCGCGATACCTTCGAAATCACCTCGAGCGAATCCGGCGCGCTGTCGCTCGAACTCAACGGTCAGACCGTACCGCCCATGGGAACATCCGGGCAGCCCGGGAGCGTTACGTTAACGCGGAACGATCTGAAGCCCGCCACGGGAGGATCCCATTAGCGCTGAACTCCGCACCCAAATTTGTTCGGGTCACGCGCGTCCCGAACAGAAGATGGCCGTATGCTCGGGAGGCGTGCAGCTCGCTCCGGAGGATCGCGTGGAATTGCTGGCGGTTCTGGCGGCGGACCCCGATCCCACGATTTCCGACCGCGCACAGAACGCTCTGCTGACGCAACCTCTGGAATCCTTTCTTGCTGCATCCGCGCGCAACGACGCGGACGCGCGTTTCTTTACGTACTGCACGGATAACCTCGGCGAAAAACCGGGTGTCGCTGATGCGCTTGCCAAGAGCACTGCATGCCCCACCGCGCATGTCGCGCGCCTGGCGAATCACCTGACCGCGGCCGGAATCCAATCCCTGCTCGACAATCTCGAGCGATTCACCTCCGACCCGCAATTGATTATCGCGGTGGGAACCTGTCCGGGGGCGAATGCGGAACAGCGCGAATTGCTCACCGACATGCGAAAAGGCGCCGTCGCGTCCGCGGAAATCGCGGAGGCGGCCGCGGAGGCCGAGCCTGACCCGGTGCAGCGCCAAACGCTCTTGCAGAAGGTCACGCACATGAACGTGGTCCAGCGGCTCACACTGGCCCTCAAGGGCGGCCGCACGGAGCGGATGCTGTTGATCAAAGATCCGAACAAACTGGTGCAAAGGTGCGTGCTGCAGTCACCTCGGTTGACCGACACGGAAGTCGAGGCTTTTGCCTCGATGACCAACCTGACGGGAGAAATACTCCGAGCGATTGCACTGACTCGCCTCTTCATGAAGAATTACTCCGTCGTGCGGAATCTCGTCAACAACCCTAAAACTCCGCTCGACGTGTCGCTCCACCTGTTCCCGCGGCTTACGGCGACAGACCTGGTGAAACTCACGGCCAACAAGAATGTTCCCGAGACGCTGCGCGCGTCCGCTCTGAAGCTTCATAGGAAGCGCAAGCTGAACATGCCCGGCGCTTGAGCGACGAATCATCAGGTGGATTGTAGTCGTATCGAAGAGCAGACGCTTGGGACCGCCGACGAACAAACGTCCGCGCACATAGACCGACCGTGCCCTCATCCATGGCGACCGCGAGACCTGTGACGGAAGGATCTGTGGTGATTACGCCGCGGGGCGTTGAGCGCCTTCGCTCTGGTCATCTCTGGGTCTATCGAAGTGACGTTCGATCGGCCCACGCGGAACCCGGCGCTGTGGTCCGGCTCACCGACGAACGCGGCAATTTCGCTGGCCGCGCATTCTATAGTGACAAGTCGCAGATCTCCATCCGACTTCTCACCCGCGAGGACATTCCCATTGACCGCGCATTTTTCTCGGCGCGAATTCGCCGGGCTGCGGCCTATCGCGAACGGGTGGTCGAAAACTCCGACGCCTACCGGATGGTCTACGGCGAAGCCGATCTCCTGCCTTCCGTGATTGTTGACCGATATGGCGATTACATCGTCCTGCAGACGCTCAGTCAATCGAGCGAGCGATTGAAAAATCTCCTCGTCGAAATTCTAGTGGAACAGTTTTCGTCGAAGGGGATCGTCGAGCGAAATGATCCGAAGGTGCGGCTGCTCGAGGGGCTGGATCAGCGCGTCAGCGTTCTTTACGGCGATGTTCCGCCGGAAGTCCTCGCCCAGGAAAACGGCATCACGTTTGTTTGCGATCTCGCCAAGGGGCAGAAGACCGGCTCTTTTCTCGACCAGCGCGAAAACCATTGGGCCGCGCGACGCTATGCTTCAGGAGATATCCTGGACTGTTTCAGCTATCAGGGCGGATTTGCGCTTACCGTCGCGGACCGATGCGAGCACGTCGAGGGGATGGACATGGCGCTCACGGCCGTGGAAGCCGCCCGTCGAAACCAACAGCTGAACTCGATTTCCAACGCGAGCTTCCGGGAAGGCAACGCCTTCGATCTCCTGAAGGAATACGACGATGCCGGTCGCCGCTTTCAAATGGTGATTCTCGATCCACCGGCCTTCGCCAAGAATCGCGACAGCATCCCTGCGGCTCGCCGCGGTTACAAGGAGATCAATTTACGGGCGCTAAAGCTTCTGAAGCCGGGAGGCTTCCTGGTGACATGCTCCTGCTCCTACCACATCACCGAACCGCTGTTCCTTCAGATCGTTGCGGAGGCGGCTAATGATGCTCGCAAGAAAGTGGCCGTCGTCGAGCGGAGAACCCAGGCGCGGGATCATCCCATCATACTGACCATGCCCGAAACGCACTATCTCAAGTGTATGATATTTAGGGTCTTAGAGTAGCAGTGGGGGCGGGGATAGGCGGCTCGGTGGCGCGGAATATACTTGACATAGAGACACTAAGATAATATTATGCTCGCGAGCTAATTAGTGAGAAGATCCCAGCGCGCGCTGTCGATTTGACGCGCTTTGAAAAAGTGAGACAATTTCAATATGTTGCGGCTCGAAAAATTGACGGTCAAGGGCCAGGAAGCGCTGCAGGCGGCGCAGGAAATGGCGGCGCGTTCTGGCCAGCAGCAAATTGAACCGCTGCACCTGCTAGGGGCGCTGACCGCCCAAGGGGACGGCGTAGTGCCCCCGCTGCTCGAAAAACTGGGAGTGTCTCCCACGACGCTTGGGAGCGAGATCGAGAGACAGATCGAGCGTCTTCCGAAGGTCTCGGGCGTCTCGGAACAGTCTCTCAGCCGCAGCTCGAGTACCGTTCTGGAGAAGGCGTTTGAGGAAGCGCAGCGCCTGAAGGATGAGTACGTCTCAACCGAACACATTCTGCTGGCCATCGCCGGTGCGGATCGCGATCCGGCGGGCCAATTGCTGGCGCGCCACGGCGCCGGCCACGATGCCATTCTCCAGGCGATGACGACCATTCGCGGAAGCCATCGCGTCACGTCGCAAAACCCCGAATCCACCTATCGTGCGATCGAGCAGTACGCTCGTGACCTCACCGACGCTGCTCGCCGCGGCAAGCTTGATCCTGTGATTGGCCGCGACGAGGAAATTCGCCGCGTGATGCAGATTCTCGCGCGTCGCACGAAAAACAATCCGGTGCTGATCGGCGAGCCAGGAGTGGGCAAGACAGCCATCGTCGAAGGACTCGCGCAGCGCATTATCGCCGGCGACGTGCCGGAGGTTTTGAAACCGAAGCGTATTGTCGCGCTCGATCTCGCAGCCTTGGTGGCGGGTGCGAAGTATCGCGGTGAGTTTGAAGATCGGCTCAAAGCCGTGCTGAAAGAAGTGACGGAATCCGAGGGGCAAATCATTCTATTTATCGATGAACTGCACACGCTCGTCGGCGCAGGAGCGGCCGAGGGCTCGATGGACGCCTCGAACATGCTGAAGCCTGCGCTGGCGCGCGGGGAGTTGCGGGCCATCGGCGCGACGACGATTAATGAGTACCGAAAGTACATTGAGAAAGATCCTGCATTCGAGCGTCGTTTCCAGCCCGTCCAGATTGGCGAGCCTTCCCTGGAAGACACCATTGCGATTTTGCGCGGTCTGAAGGAACGCTACGAAGTACATCACGGCGTGCGCATCAAGGATGCGGCGATCCTTGCCGCGGCCATGCTGTCGCAGCGCTACATCACCGACCGTTTTCTGCCGGACAAGGCGATTGATCTGGTGGACGAGGCTGCGGCCGGCCTGCGCATGGAGATTGACTCGCTGCCGACCGAGATCGATTTGATCGAGCGCCGCATCATGCAACTGGAGATTGAGCGCCAAGCGCTGCGGAAGGAATCCGATGCGCACTCGCGCGAGCGCACGTCCCAGCTCGAAAAGGAACTGGGCGCGCTGCGCGAACAATCGAACGGCCTGAAAGCGCACTGGCAGACCGAAAAGGACGCCATCGGCCGAATCCGCAAGCAGAAGGAAGAAATTGAGCGGCTGAAGGCCGAAGAGCAGCGATTCGAGCGCGCCGGCGAACTCTCGCGCGTTGCCGAAATTCGCTACGGAAAGCTTTCCGCCGCCGAAAAAGAGTTGAAGAGCGCGCAGGATCACCTCGCCGCGATGCAAAAAGATCATGCAATGCTCAAGGAAGAGGTTGGCGAGGAAGAGATCGCCAAAATCGTGAGCAAATGGACAGGGATTCCCGTCGGACGGTTGCTCGAGGGCGAAGTGCAGAAACTCATCCACATGGAGGAGCGGCTGCGCCTGCGAGTCGTCGGTCAGGATACGGCGCTCGCGAGCGTCGCCAACGCGATTCGCCGCAGCCGGTCGGGATTGAGCGATCCCAATCGGCCCATCGGTTCGTTCCTGTTTCTCGGGCCTACTGGGGTGGGCAAGACGGAACTCGCGCGAGCGCTTGCTGAATTTCTTTTTGATGATGAGCGCGCGATCGTGCGGCTCGACATGTCCGAGTACATGGAGAAGCATTCCGTTGCGCGTATGATCGGCGCTCCTCCAGGCTACGTCGGTTATGAGGAGGGTGGACAGCTGACCGAACAGGTTCGCCGGCGCCCATACTCCGTCGTGTTGCTCGACGAAATCGAGAAGGCGCACCCGGACGTCTTCAACGTGCTGCTGCAGATTCTCGACGATGGGCATCTAACCGATGGCAAGGGTCGCAAGGTGGACTTCCGCAACGCTGTGATCATCATGACCTCGAACGTTGGCTCGACGGCCATCTTCGAACTGGCGGGCAAGGACCCGAAGAAGGCGCGCGAGGAAGCCATGAGCGCGCTGCGGGAAACATTTCGTCCGGAGTTTCTGAATCGGATTGACGATATCGTGATGTTCAGCCCGCTCGGCAAGGACCAGATCGAGCGCATCATTGATCTACAGATGAACTCGTTCATGAAGCGAGTCGCCGAGAAGACAGTGACCCTCACACTCACCGCTGCAGCGAAGGCGCTGCTGTTCCGCGAGGGCTACGATCCGGCATATGGCGCGCGACCGATGAAGCGGGCCATCCAGCGGCTGATCCAGGATCCGCTGGCGCTGAAAATCCTCGATGGCGAGGTAAAGCCGGGCGACTCGGTGGTCGTAGACGCCGATTCGAAAACCGGGGAGATGAAATTCAATCGCGAACACGCGAAGGCAGGCGCCGCCTGAACCGGCGCCAGGGACAAGGACCATGAAGACATTCAAGACCGCATTCCTGTTGACGGCGCTAACTCTGCTGCTGCTCTTCATCGGTGAAATCTACGGCGGGCGCAACGGCATGACGATGGCGCTTGGTTTCGCCATCCTCATGAACGGCACGGCGTATTTTTTCTCGGACAAGATTGCGCTGATGTCCAGCGGCGCGCAGCCGATCAGCCGTGAGCAATCGCCCCGTCTCTATGCTGTGATGGAGCGGCTGGCCGCCAAGGCGAATTTGCCCGTGCCGAAGCTCTACATGATTCCACAGTCGGCTCCGAACGCCTTCGCCACCGGCCGCAATCCGAACCACGCATCGGTCGCCGTCACGCAGGGGCTTCTGGAGTTGATGGACGACGAAGAGCTCGAGGGCGTGATTGCCCACGAACTCTCGCACGTCCGGAATTACGACATTTTGACGTCTTCCATTGCGGCCACCATTGCCGGCGCCGTTACGTGGATCGCGCGAATGGGATTCTGGTTCGGCGGCGGAAACGATCGTGACCGTGAGGGTGGCGGAATCGCGGCGATTCTGATGCTCATACTGGGGCCGCTCGCGGCGATGCTGCTGCAGCTGGGGATTTCCCGCCAGCGCGAATATCAGGCGGATGCATCCGGCGCCGAGATGGTCGGCTATTCGCAAGGCCTGGTACGCGCGCTCCAGAAATTGGGCGCCTACAACCAGAGAATCCCAATGGACATTCCGCCGTCCACATCCGCGCTATGCATCGTAGCTCCCCTGGCGGGCCGGCAATTCCTGTCCAGCCTATTCAGTACACATCCACCGCTCGCCGACCGTATCGCGCGCCTGCAGAGTATGACCATCGCGCGCTAAGCGCGTCGCGTCAGAACTTTGCCCGGCTCGCGATATCGAGCGTCGCCTCGGTACGGGAAATCCCGAATGTTCGCCCCGGAAAGCCTCCCGGTAGTGCCTAGATGGTTAGTGCGCAGAAACCATTAATTCCGCGTAAATATTGCAGGGTCAGCCCAGGGCGAGAGCGGTTTGGCCTGTCCTAGAATCCTTGGATATTATTTATTCTACTGTACTTATTCCCGCTGAACCTGGAATGGCCCATTTGGTTCCGGGCGTGCTCCTACTGTGTTTAGCAAGGGGTTCCCACGGAGGAAACGAAAATGATCGACGAAAAGCCAGTGGTGATAGAGCAGGAAGGGGCCGCCCCGCGATGGATCGGGATTGTCGTGGTGGTTTTGGCCGTTGTATCGCTCGCAGCGCTCGGTGTGGGCTGGACAGCTTCCAACCGCGCCAATACGCTCCAGCAAACGTTAGCGTCGCAGACGCGGCAATTCACGCAGAGTGACGACGTGATGAGTCAGCGGCTCGCGAAGGCGGAGGACACCAACGCTCAGCTCCAGGGTGAACTCAGCGTCGTGACCGACAAGATGAAATTGACGGAATCCGAACTCGGCCGCGCGCGAACGCAGACCAAAAAGATCAAGGAAGAAGACGCGCAGCAGCTGACGGATCTCACGAACAACGTGAACGGTCAGTTGGCCACAAAGGCCAGCGTCGACGACGTCAATAAGCTGGGCACGGACGTCACCGGCGTCAAAACCGACCTCGACTCCACGAAGAACAGCTTGAATCTGACTCGCGGCGAATTCGGCACGCTGATTGCAAAGAACCACGACGAAGTCGAAGAGCTCCGCCGCTTGGGCGAGCGCGACTACTACGAGTTCACCATCGACAAGAAGAACACCCGCGAAAAGGTGGGCAGCTTGATGGTCGAACTACGCGGCGTCAACACGAAGAAGAGCCAGTATTCGGTGAGCATCTTCGTTGACGATCAACTCCATGAAAAGAGGAATCTGTCGGCTAACGAGCCGCTGTATTTCTTCCAGAATGGCAGCCGCGCGCCGCTGGAGTTCGTCGTCAACTCGATCGGCAAGGATAAGATCGTCGGTTATCTGAGCGCGCCGAAGGCTGGTGCAGCGCACGCCCAGACCTCCGGAAACTAAACGAACCGGCTGCCCTTCCCCTGGCGGGGGCGGCCGATGAAACAAAAGGGCGTCTCGTTGTACTGGGACGCCCTTTTTCTTTTCTCCGGAATTATTCCGCTTTGCTGAGGGCCCGCATCTTGCGTGTCAAAAACTTCTTTGCGAGAGCGGGAAGTTTATCGTGCGGAAGTTTTCCCTGCTCATAGAGCTTCACCTTCGCCTTGGCGGTCTTGCGCCGGCGCCGCTGGCGCTTCTGCGCCACGTAACGCTTGTCGTATGCCATTCCATTCCCCTCCGATTTTGAGCGACACACGATTGTAACGAAGAAGCACACGGATGCAAGCTCGGCTGTGATTTCGCGGCCCTCTTCCGGTAGCATTCTCGAGTAGCCCCTGGGAAGAGAAGACGATGCAGACCACGGTCATCCATGCTGGCAAGATCCTGACTCCTGAGGAGGAGATTGACGACGCGATCATCGTCGTCGAAGGCAGCCGCATCGCGGCGATTGGGCATCGCGACGAAATCCGCGTGCCCGCCGACGCGGTGGACTACGTCGCCGCCGAGATGACCGTCGTGCCTGGGTTCGTGGACGTGCACATCCACGGCGCGGGCGGCCACGACGTGATGGATGGGAACGCGCGGGCGCTGGACCGCATCGCCTGGACCGTTGCGAGCCATGGCACCACGTCGCTGGTTGCTACCACGGTGACCGCACCAATCGAACAGACGTGCCACAGTCTGGAAGGCATTGCGCGCTATATTCGCAGCCACGAGCAGCTGCCCGAGGAGTCAACGGATTCGCCCGAAGACCGCAAGCTCGCGGCGGAATTCGTCGGCATCCATCTCGAAGGCCCGTTCATCAGCAAGGCGCGCCGCGGCGTGCATCCACCTGACTCGATTGCCCGGCCGTCGGTCGAAATCCTTCAGAAATTTATCGACGCGGCGGATGGATTGGTGAAAATTGTCACCATCGCGCCCGAAATTCCCGGCGCATGCGAACTGATTCGATACGCCGTCGCAGCCAAGATCGTCGCAGCCATCGGCCACACCGATGCGGACTACGATCAGGCGCGCGCCGCAATCCAAGCTGGAGCGCGCCACGCTGTCCATATGTACAACGCGATGCGGCCCTTCACTCATCGCGATCCCGGCGTCGTGGGCGCGATCCTCACCGATCCCGAAGTGACGGCCGAGGTCATCGCCGATGGCGTGCATGTCGCTGGGCCTACCATCCAGATCCTGCTCGGCTGTAAAGGCTTCGACGCAGTGCTGCTCGCGAGCGACGGCATCGCCGCTACCGGAATGCCCGACGGCAGCTATCGCCTCGGAAATTTCGAGGTCACGGTCAAGGATGGGGTCGCGCGAAATTCGGAAGGGAAGCTCGCGGGCAGCACGCTGACTCTCGATCGCGCCTTGCGCTATGTCGTAGCGCTCGGCGTCCCGCTGAAGGATGCCGTTCGCATGGCCACGGTTCTCCCCGCGCGGCGGCTGGGCCTTGCGGGCAAGAAGGGAATCATCGCCGTCGGCGCGGATGCCGATCTCGTCGCACTAACGGCCGACTTGCGCGTAGCGGGCGTAATGACGCGCGGCGCTGGACTCACCTAAAGGCTGTAGTAATGAGTGATTCGTGACTGATGAGGTGCATTTCGCCACAGGGGCGTGCCTCCACTCATTACCAGTCACCACGCACGGCTTTATGGATTCAGGGGGATCTTTAGTTCTTCGGCGAGCTGGTAGGGGTCGAAGGGGCTGCACGCGAAATAACGGCCCTCGACTTCGAGCGTGGGCACCTTGCGAAGGCCGTGGTTCACGCGCAAGACGAGCTCTTCTGCATCCGGCGTTTCGTCAATATTCACTTCTCGAAACGCAACCCCGCGCTCGCGCAGAAACTGCTTCGCGCGACGGCAATCGCCGCACCACTTGGTGCAGTAAATCGTGAGTTCAGGCATTTCCGTGTTTCCAGCCGCCAGGAAGCGAGAGAGAAGCTGCCTCAATCCTGCCAGTTATTGGACCTAACGGGAAGTACCGGGACTCGATGCCGGTTAACCAGATGCGGACAGGGGGGCGAAGAGCCGGGGCCATCCTAATGTTGCGCGCCACCGGCCGTGGAGCCGGTCGTCCGAGCCGCGGCCTGCATGCGCACGAGGGCGCGATCAAGTGCAAGTTTCTCGCGCTGCCATTCGTCGCTGCCCACGCCCGCCTTGGCGAGCTCGGCCTGCGCGCGATCGTGCGCCGCGCGGGTACGCCCCACGTCAATCTCTTCCGCCTTCTCGGAAATTTCGGCGAGAACAATCACGCGGTCCGGCAGCACTTCAGCATAGCCGTGGATGACGGTGAGAAAACGGTTCTCGGAGCCTTTGCGATACGCCAAAATTCCGACGCCGAGCTCCGTGATCAGCGGCGCGTGTCCGGGCAGCACGCCAAGGTATCCTTCCTTGCCGGGTATCTCGACCGACTGCACGGTCTCCTGCAGGACGTGCCGCTCCGGCGTGACGATTTGTAGTTCAATGGCCTCGGGTAGCATTCGTTAGATCCTGGTTTCGGCGCGCGAAGGCTACGCGGTTGCCGCCATCTTTTCCGCCTTCTCCCGCGCTTCTTCGATTCCGCCCACCATGTAGAACGCCTGCTCCGGCAGGTCGTCGTGCTTTCCTTCGACGATCTCTTTGAAACCGCGAATGGTGTCCTCGATCTTCACGTATTTTCCTTCGATGCCGGTGAACTGCGCGGCGACGAAGAACGGCTGCGAAAGGAATCGTTCGACTTTGCGCGCGCGCGCGACGGTCTGCTTATCGTCGTCCGAAAGCTCTTCGATACCGAGAATCGCGATGATGTCCTGCAGTTCCTTGTAGCGCTGCAACACGGACTTCACGGCGCGCGCCACGGCGTAGTGCTCCGCGCCGAGGATGCGCGGATCGAGAATGCGCGAGAAGCTCGCCAGCGGGTCGACGGCGGGATAAATGCCGCGCTCCACGATTTGGCGGCTAAGGTTCGTTGTGGCGTCCAGGTGCGTGAACGTTCCAGCCGGCGCGGGATCGGTGTAATCGTCCGCCGGCACGTAAATCGCCTGCACGGACGTAATCGAGCCGTGCTTGGTCGAAGTAATCCGCTCTTGCAGTTCTCCGATTTCCGTGTTGAGGTTTGGCTGGTAACCCACCGCGGACGGCATGCGGCCGAGCAGCGCTGATACCTCCGACCCCGCCTGCACGAAGCGGAAAATATTGTCAATGAAGAGCAGCACGTCGAGATGTTCTTCGTCGCGGAAATATTCCGCCACGGTCAGACCGGTCAGTCCCACGCGGAGACGCGCGCCGGGCGGTTCCGTCATCTGGCCGTAGATCAGCGCGCAGCGCGACTTTTCCGAATTGCCCGGGATGATGACGCCCGACTCCTGAAACTCGAGCCAGAGGTCATTTCCCTCGCGCGTGCGCTCGCCGACGCCGGCGAACACGGAAACGCCGCCGTGCTTCATCGCGACGTTATTGATCAGCTCCTGAATCAGCACGGTTTTGCCCACTCCCGCGCCGCCGAACAGTCCGATCTTGCCGCCCTTCAGGTAAGGCTCGAGCAAATCCACGACCTTGATGCCCGTCTCGAACATTTCCAGGGTCGTGGATTGATCTTCGAGCGATGGCGCCGCGCGATGAATCGGGTAGCGCTTTTCAGTCTTCACCGGTCCCAGACCATCCACCGGCTCGCCTACCACGTTGAGCACGCGACCCAAGGTCCCGCGGCCGACCGGCACGGAGATCGGCTCGCCCAGATCTTCCGCCTTCATGCCGCGGACCAGTCCTTCGGAAGGCTTCATCGCGACGCAGCGGACGCGACCTTCGCCCAAATGTTGCTCCACCTCCGCGATGATATCGAGCGGCTCGGGAATGTCGAATCCCTCACTCTGGATACGCACGGCATTATGAATCAGCGGCAGGTGCCCCTCTTCGAACTGCACATCCACCACCGGGCCAATGACTTCGGTCACGTGGCCGATTTTGTTCTTGTCCGTTGCCATTCTGACTTTCTCCTATCTCGCTACTCGATGCCTTATGACTTCGCGGAGGCTGCTCCGCTTACAATTTCGATCAGTTCCTTCGTGATTCCCGCCTGGCGAATCTTGTTCATGTCGAGCGTCAGCGAATCGATCAAGTCGGACGCGTTCCGCGTGGCCGAATCCATGGCCGTCATTCGCGCGGCATGCTCCGCCGCCGCCGATTCCAAAAGGATGCGATAGACTTCCGCTTCCAGGTAGCGTGGCACGAGGCCGCCGAAAATTTCTTCGACCGGTTCCTCGTAGATGTAGTCCACAAGCTGCGATTTCCCGGAGACTGACAGGTCCATCGGCAGCGCGTCGCCATGCTCGTCGCGGAGGCGGCCCGATGTCGTCGCGTCTCCTTCCGCACCGGAATCGAGAACAGCTGGATCAATCGGCAGCAGCTTTGCGGTGCGCAGCTTCTGCACCATCACATTCTTGAATTCATTGTACACGGCGTACACGGCGTCCACTTCGCGAGCCGCGTACATGTCCGCGATGCGTCCGGCAATTTCCTTCGCGATGGTAAAATCCACTTTGGCGGAGACGTTGAGATATTCGCGCGCAATCGCCCATCCACGCTTGCGCAGCGCGTCCCGGCCTTTCTTGCCGATGGCGATCATCTGTGACTTCTTCGACGAGTTCTCTTGGATGAAGAGGATGGCGCGACGAATCACATTCGTGTTGAACGCCCCGGCGAGGCTGCGGTCGCCTGTGAGGACGACGACGAGAATTCTTTCTTCGGGTCGCCTCTCGAGCAACGGGTGCGCCGCGGACTCCATGCGGGCCGCAGCCGAACGCATCACGCGCAGGATCTCGCTCGCGTAAGGCCGGGCTGCGAACACACCCTCCTGCGCGCGGCGCAGTTTCGCAGCGGATATAAACTTCATCGCGCGGGTGATCTGCTGTGTGCTCTTCACCGAGCGGATGCGGCGCCGATAATCGAGAAGTGTGGGCATGAAAAGAACTGAGTCGGCCTTAGTTGGTCGCCGCGGCCGCTCCGGCGGTCTGCATGAATCGCTCCTTGAATGCATCGAGCGCCGTTTTCGCATCGGCGCGTACAGCGTCGTCGAGAGCCTTTTTCTCGCGGAGGGTCTTCAGCAGTCCGCCGTAGTTCGCTTCGACAAATGGATACAGCTCGCGTTCGAATCGCGCGCACTCGGAAACTGGAATATCGTCTAGGTATTTATTGGCGCTGGCAAAAATCAGCAGGACCTGCTTTTCCACGGGAATCGGCTGGTATTGATCCTGTTTCAGAATTTCCATCAGCCGCTGTCCTCGTGCCAGCTGTGCTTGCGTGGTTTTGTCCAGCTGATCAGTGCCAAATTGCGCGAACGCCGCAAGGTCGCGATACTGCGCCATGTCCAGCCGCAGCGATCCGGCCACCTGACGCATGGCCTTGATCTGCGCGTTGCCGCCCACACGGCTCACCGAGATACCCGCGTTGATCGCGGGGCGAATGCCGGCGTTGAAAAGGTCCGCTTCCAGATAGATCTGGCCGTCGGTAATCGAGATGACGTTGGTCGGAATGTAGGCCGATACGTCGCCCGCCTGCGTTTCGATCACGGGCAGCGCCGTCAGCGAGCCTGCTCCCAGCTTGTCGTTCAATTTCGCGGCGCGTTCCAGCAGGCGCGAGTGAAGGAAGAAAACGTCTCCCGGGAACGCTTCGCGGCCGGGGGGGCGTCGCAACAGAAGCGAAATTTCGCGGTACGACTGCGCGTGCTTCGAAAGGTCGTCGTAAAAGCAAATCGCGTGGCGCTTGGTGTCGCGGAAATATTCACCCATGGCGGCCGCAGCGAAGGGCGCGATGTATTGCATCGTGGCCGGTTCGCTGGCGGTCGCCGCGACGACGATGCTGTAGTCCATGGCGCCGTGGTCCGTGAGCGTTTTCACCACCTGCGCGACGGTCGAGCGCTTCTGCCCGATCGCGCAGTAGATGCAAATCATGTCACCACCCTTCTGATTCAAAATCGTATCGAGAATGATGGCGGTCTTGCCGGTTTGGCGGTCGCCGATGATCAATTCGCGTTGGCCGCGCCCGATCGGAATCATCGAATCAATGGCCTTGATCCCGGTCTGTACCGGTTCGCGCACCGGCTGGCGATCCACCACACCCGGGGCAATGCGTTCCAGTGGGTTGCGCTGATCGGTCTCGACCGGGCCTTTGCCATCGAGCGGCTGCCCGAGAGGATCCACCACGCGCCCGACCATGCCCTCGCCCACGGGCACGGACATAATCCTGTTTGTGCGCTTTACCGTGTCGCCTTCGCGAATCTGGGTGTAATCGCCGAGCAGCACCGTGCCGACCTGATCTTCTTCGAGGTTCAGCGCGATGCCGAACACGCCGTGCGGAAATTCGAGCATTTCGCCAGACATGCAGCGGTCCAGGCCGTGAACGCGCGCGATGCCGTCGCCGACGGAAATCACCGAGCCGACTTCCTCGACCGCGACGGTTTGCTGATAGTTCTCGATCTGCTCGCGCAGTATCTTTGTGATCTCGTCTGACTTGATATTCGCCATCCGTGGCTCCTATTCCGCTTCCAGCTGCTCGCGCAACCGGGTCAATTGCTCGCGCACCGAACCGTCGTAAACGGTTGAGCCGACGCGCACGACGGCGCCGCCCACCAGTGATTGGTCTTCGTGGAAGCGCGCTTCGATCTTCTTACCGCTGCGCTTTTCAAGCGCCGCGGTTAGTTGTTTCCGCTCCTCGGCGCTCAATGCGCTTGACGAGGTCACATCCGCTTCGGCGATGCCGAGCCGGGCATTCAGTTCCACGTGGAACGACTGCTGAATCTCACTCAACATCTCCGTCCGGCGATTGTCGACCAGGACGCAGAGGAAATTCTGCACCGCCGGAGCCAGATCCATGCGCCGAGCGAGCTTCTGGACAACTTGCAGCTTCGCGTCTCTCCCGACCGCGGGGCTTTCGAGCGAATTTCGCAGGTCGGTCGAGGAATCGTACGCGTTCGTGAATGCGGCCAGGTCGCGCTTCACGCGATCTGCGACGTTCTGTTCCAGCGCCACATCCGCAAGCGCCGCTGCGTACCGGGATGAAACCGCGCCGTTCAATTCGCGCCGCCTTCCAGCTCCGCGACAAACGTCCGGAACCGCGCGCTTTCAACCTTCGGCGTCAGCTCCTGCCGCAGCAAGGCCTCCGCGCGCTCGATGGCCATTCGCGCCGCCAGCGCCTTCAATTCAAGGCGCGCGGCGCGCTCCGTCGCGTCGATTTCCGCCTGCGCGGCGCGCTCGATGTTGTCCGCTTCGGCCCGTGCCAATCCGCGAACACGGTCGGCTTCCAGTGCTGCCGCTCGCTTCGCCTCCAGACGCATTTCGGCGACGTCCGTGCCGATGTTCGCGAGTTTGGCCTGCGCTTCGCTGCGCCGCTTTTCGGCCGCCTCGCGCGCCCGCGCGCCTTCAGCGATCTTCTGCGAGATTTCTTCCGCATGCGTGCGGAAATAGGGGAGCGCGCTCCGGAAGCCATAAATCAGCAGGCCGAGAACGATGGCGAAATTGATCCACCGGAAAACCTGGCCAATCGGAGCGTCGGCTGGCGATTGCTTCGCCTCTTCGGCGCAGGCAGGCGCGGCTGCGAGGACGAAAAACAGGCCGAATCGCGCGAGGGACATCGCGTAATTCCGGACGGCGCGCATCATCTTCCCGAGCCTCTGCCGGAACCACCGCGCAAGGACGAGGGCTTGTCGAGTATGGCGCGAGCGATCTGATTGGCCAGAGCGAGCGTTTCACTTTCCACTTGCGCTCGAGCCGTAGCAACCTCCGCCGCGATTCTCTTCTTGGCTGCGTTCACGTCTTCCTCGGCTCGCGCGCGCATGGCCTTCAGCAGCTTCGTGCGGTTTTCGTTCGCTTCCTGCCGCGCAAGTTCTTGCTCCGCGTAGATTTCCGCGCGCGCCTTGCGCAGCGCGTCATGGTAGGAATCGAGTTCCTGCCTGGCGCCGGCTTCGGCGGCCGCGGCCTCTGCGCGCGCGCCTTCGATGCGCGCGCTGCGCTCCGCCATGGCTTTCTGAATCGGGCCGAAGAATGCCCATCGCAGGAAAAAATAGAAAAGCAGAACGACGATGACGGTCGGCACAGCACCGAGGAACAGTTTGCCGAGCTGGTGGGCGATTTCCATCGTGAAGGAAAGGTACTGCGGCCCCAATCTCCTGGTTGTTTTTACGATTCTGGGCGTGCTGTCCGGTGCCGCTGCACACGCTTCAACGGACAAACAAAGGCGAGAAATTATCGCATCGGCTCCGCCGCGCGTCAAATCCTTTGGCGCGCGGGCGGTGGACCATCCGTTTTCAGTTGAATCGACACCGACCATTGTACTGTGGGGGTGAACGGCGTGAGCTCTAGGAGTACTGTGGGCAAAGGGCCTCGCGAATCGGGTCTCCTGCTCCGCGAGCGAGTCCTTTACGGTTCGAACTCTCGTCGTTGAGTACCAGCCGGCTATCAGAAAAATGATTCTCGCCGTACTTCAACGGCAGGCCGACTGGCCCGTCCATGGCCAGGCCGCCGATGGTCGGGGGGCGGTCGAGCGCTCAAAGACACAATCGCAACAGATCATCCGTCTGGATCTTGCAATGCCGGTGATAAACGGTTTTGATGCGGCGAAGCAAATCGCCGGATCCTGGCCAGATGTTCTGATCCTGATGAGTTCGTTTCACGACGATCCTCTGATTGCTCGCAGATCAAAGGACTGTGGGGCGAAAAGGTTTTTGTCCAAGCATCCAATCGGCCAGAACTTGATTCCGGCGATTCAGCCGCTATTGCGTGGCGACCTCCCCTTTCCGAGCGGCGCAATCCACTAGCGTTCGTCGGTTGAAACCGGACTGGGATGATTCTGGATGATCACCTCGGAAAACCGCTCCATCTCCTCGAATTGCGGACTGAACTGCAACAAGAGAAGGTCCACGCCGGCTCGCTCGAATTCGGCTATCTGAGCCTTGACTTGATCCGGCGTGCCGACCAAGCCCGACCGCAGTCCTCGATTCGAAACGGAGTATTCTTCCAGCGAAACCCGCTGCTCCAGTTGAGTGCCAGCGAGCCACTGTTGATAATTCTGGAACCCTGCTGCGTTCTGCTTCACATCCGTAATCCGCCGCAACTCCGCATTCACTTCCTCGGCGGTGTCGCGCACGATCGCGTAGGCGGCAACGCCAAATTGTAGCGGCGGCAGCTTCCGCTGGCGGCGACGCTCGGACATTTCGGCAATTTTCGGGCGAATCGTGGCCGGCGGGTCCCCATGCATCACATAGGCATCGCAGGTGCGAGCGATAAGGTCCTTGGCGGTTTGTGATTCCCCCCCGGCATACAGGGCGGGTCGGGGCTTCGAGACTGGCTTTGGTGCCAGGGCCGTGTTTTCCACGCGATAGTGTTTTCCGGAGAACGAAAAGCGATCCTGAGTCCAAACGCCGTTCACAACTTCTAGCCATTCGGCTGTGCGCGCGTAGCGATCATCGTGCTGTTCGAAATGGACTCCGTACTGTTTCGCTTCGTCCGCCCACCAGGAGGAAACAATATTGAGCGACAGCCTTCCACCGCTGATGTGATCGATGTTGGCGGCCTGCTTGGCCAATAATGCCGGGGAATGAAATGTCGGCCTCACCGCAACCATGAGCTCGAGCGAATGAGTGACCGCCGCCAGCGCAGCTGCCGTTGACCACGCGTCCAACGAAGGAGCCTCGGGCCCTTTGATGTCATTGAGGTTCAACTCCGCAATCAGCGTGAGGTCGAAGCCGATCTGTTCGCTGCGCCGCGCAAGGCGACTTACATATTCCCAACTCGCCTCCATCTTTTCGTCTTCCACATTCCGCAGCCAGCCGCCGAACACCGGCATCCAGTAGCCGTATCGCATCACGACGCCTCCCGTTCCAGGTAGTCGACGAGCCGAACGAACGGATCGAAGCCAAGCAGCGTCGGGCCATCGGCCACAAAGTTCGACAGGGCATTGATGTCGTAATAATAGAGCTGGCCGTCCCGGGCGTCGGTGATGTACTCCACGCCTCCTACTTCGATCTTGGTGGCCGCGAAGATGCGCTCCACGTCGGCAATCACCCCGGTTGGCGGCTGATAAGCTTCCACGCGAAGTCCGCTCTTCGGTCCCTCGATCACGCAGGAAGTGTTGAGCTCAGTGCCGTCGGATGCCTTGCAAATATCCGCCGGGCACAAATCGAACGTCTCGCCGGAAGTGAAAACCTTGATGCCATACAGGTACTTGTAAGCAATCGTTTCGACCCGAACGATATAACCATCCTTCGCGGGAATGAATTCCTGCACCAGCGCAGTGCCGTCCAATCCCAGGCCGATACCCTTGGCGGCCGCACTTTCGAGCTGTCGAGCGGTGTCAAAACGCACGATGCCCGCTCCGCTGCCTCCGATATTGGGTTTCACAACCACGGGAAAGCGGAACCCCGACGCTGCCGCAGGAGCCTCGCTCGAGTTGTGAATCACGCGCGAACGGGGATAAGACAGACCAAGACTCTGCAGCAGAGAAAGCTGCAACGCTTTCGAAATCTCATACTGGAATGCCTGGCTGCCGTTCACCACACGAGTGCCCTGATGCTCCAGGTGAGACAAATAATTCAGAGTGTAGAAGATGTTGTCCGCGCGGCCACGATTCCAGGCGGAGGGACTCATCCGGTTGAAGACCAGGGCAAAGTTTTCGTGTCCATTTGCGGAAGGATCGTAGTGATGATGGGCGGCATCGATCTTCACGTAAGGAGTCTTCCGCCGGTCCAACTCCGCAAACACCCGTTCAAACCAGACAGGATGCTCGTAGTAAACCGCGATGGGTTGTTGCCTCGACATTAAGTCCTACGGGTCGGCTGATCTCGCTTCTCGGAGGCCATCTGAAACCCCAGTTGGCTAGGCGCACCAATTATACGTTGCGCCTGCGCCATCATGAAAAGACTTCGTCGCGAGCCCCGTCCGAATTCTCCTAGGTCTACATCACAATTCCCGGTTTATTCTTGTATGGTTGGCGGCTGGGCCGACGCGCACAAGGACATCCCATGACCTTACTTTGGCGTTCCGCTGTTGCCGCCGTAGTTCTCACTCTGACGAGTTTGCCATCGCTCGCGCAGGGCAAGCCCATCGAGTCTGACATTCCGGCTAATTTCAAAGCACCGCTGTCGGACTATGACTACATCAAACGCGTCGAGATGATTCCGATGCGCGACGGGGTGAAGTTGTATACCGTGATTGTGATTCCCAAAGGCGCCGCGCACGCGCCGATTCTGCTGACGCGTACGCCCTATAACGCCAAAGACCGCGCTGCGCGATCCGAGTCGCCCCATATGCTCGACGAGCTTCCCCTGAGCGACGAGGTGTTTGTTAAGGCGGGTTACATTCGCGTGTTCCAGGACGTTCGCGGCAAATATGGTTCCGAAGGCGCCTATATCATGACGCCGCCTCCGATTGGCCCGCTCAACAGCAGCGGTATCGACGACACGACCGATGCGTACGACACGATTGACTGGCTGGTAGGAAATCTGCCTGAGTCCAATGGCAAAGTGGGCATGATCGGGTCATCGTACGAGGGCTTTACGGTTGTGATGGCGCTGATACATCCGCATCCGGCGCTAAAGGTGGTGGCTCCCGAGAGCCCGATGGTGGACGGTTGGATGGGTGATGACTGGTTCCACTACGGCGCTTTTCGCCAACCGAATCTCGACTACATCAGGGAACAAACTTCAGTGCAGGCCAATGCTCCGGCCATACCGCGCCAAGGCCATGACGATTACACGAACTTTCTTAGGCGGGGATCGGCGGGCGATTTTGCGCGCGCCGCCGGTTTGGATCAAATGCCTTTCTGGCGACGGATGGAGGAAAATCAAGCCTACGACGGTTTTTGGCAGGGGCAAGCCCTGGACAAGATCATGGCTTCGCTTCCGCTGAACGTACCAGTCATGTGGCTGCAGGGCCTCTGGGACCAGGAAGACATGTGGGGCGCGATCCATTGTTACGCGGCTGTCGAACCAAAGGACACCAATAACGACAAGAATTATCTGGTGATGGGTCCCTGGCGGCACAGCCAGATCAACGGCGACGGCTATTCGCTCGGACCGCTGCTTTGGGACGGAAACACGACCCTGCAGGTCCGCCAAGATGTGCTGCTTCCATTTTTCAATCAATACCTGCTGGACAACGCCCCGAAGGCCAATACTCCGCCGGTGTTGATTTACAACACAGGCGAGAACCACTGGGATCGCTTGCCGTCCTGGCCGCCGAGCTGCGATCAGGGTTGCCCCAACAAATCGCGGCCGCTTTATCTGACGGCGAATGGACGTTTGTCGTTCGACAGTCCGGGTGTCACGATACCGAAATACGATGAATACGTTTCCGATCCGTCGAAGCCCGTGCCGTACAGAGCGAGACCGGTCGTTGAGTCAGACAGCGATGCATGGCGGCACTGGCTGGTTGACGATCAGCGATTTGTTGATGGCCGCCCTGATGTGCTCACGTTTGTGACCGAGCCGCTCACCGCGCCGCTCAAAGTGAGCGGTGCGCCCGAGGTGAACCTCTACGCCTCTACAAGTGGCAGTGACAGTGATTGGGCTGTGAAGTTAATCGACGTCTATCCCGATACGGTGCCTTCGCAACCGGCGCTGGGCGGTTACGAGCTGGCAATCTCTCTGGACATCTTCCGCGGACGATACCGCACGAGCTTCGAACATCCCAACGCAATCAGCCCCGACCAGCCCTTGCTTTACCGCTTTGCCATCCCGACGGTGAACCACGTCTTCTTGCCGGGGCATCGAATTATGGTTCAGGTGCAATCGAGCTTGTTCCCTCTGTACGATCGCAACCCGCAGACGTTTGTGCCGAACATCATTAATGCGAAAGCCGCGGAGTATCAGAAAGCGACACAGCGCATTTGGCATACTCCGGGCAATGCCAGCTTCATCGGTTTGCCGGTCGTGCCTTAGGCGCCGCGTCCGAGCGCTTGTCACGAAGCGCGTTTGCCGCCCGGGGCCACCTCGACCAGGAGCGCGGCCAGCTTGTCAGGATCGGAAACCGGCGGATAGCAAGTTGTCTCGACGCAGACGAAGGCTTGCGCGAGTGTCGCGTCGAGGTGCGGCAGAGTTTCGCGCAACGCGGCGGGAAGCGCGGCGGTTGCCAATTGTTCCGGCGTAACGCGCAGAATCGCTTTTCCGTAGCGATAGACACCGTGCGCGGTTTTTTCCAGGCTGGCGGCTTTCGGGTCGCCTGCCGCGCCGCTCACGATCACTTGCAGCGGATGGCGCGCGTGAAGCAGCGCCGCAAGGCCATAGGTCGCGGCAAACAGTCCGTACTGCGGCACTAATCCTACGAAGGCTTCCAACGTTTTCTCAGCCCATTCGCGGTAGAGGCGCTCGCCTGCAAAGCCATGGAGCCGGTCGAGCACAATCGCGGCGACGGAATTCGCTCCCGGCGTAGGGGAATCCTGCAGCGGTTTGCGGCGGACGTCGAGCCCGCCCATCGGCGCAGCGTCGTTCGCGCGGTCGAAAAATCCGCCGCCATCGGGATCGCCGTATCGCTCGCGAGCGAGATGCATCGCCCGCCCGGCGATGTCAAGGTAGCGCCGGTCGAGCGTCGCCTCATAGGCATCGAGCAACGCGGCAGCCGCGAAGACTTGATCGTCGAGCGACCCTTCGAGGCGCGGCCCGCCGACTCGGTGCAGAAAGCCCTTCGATTCGTCCCATGCTTCGGCGAGGACGCGCTCGAGCGTCTTGAGTGCGAATTCGCGGCAATCGGGCCGATCGAGCACTGGCGCGGCTTCCAGATACGCGGAGACAAACATCGCGTTCCAGCCGACGTAGAGCGTTTGGTCAATTGTAGGAGTGGGCCGCCGCTCGCTGCGCGCGGCTAGCAATTTTCCCTTCGCACGAGCGAGCAAAATACGCGCGTTTGTTTCGTCCATCCCCAGTTCTTTCGCGAGATTTTCGATGCTTGCCCCGATCCAGAGAACATTTTTCTCGGAGTTGTGATGCATTTCGCCGTGGGGACCGATGTCGTAGTACTGCTCCGCCACGCGAGCTTCGTCCGGTGTCAGCACGGCGCGAACTTCCTGTTGCGTCCAAGTGAAGTAGTCGCCATCGTCATCGAGCGTCTGGTCAGCGTCCTGGCTCGAATAAAATCCTCCGCGCGCTGGATCGGAAAGAACTTCTCCTACCCACGCGATGATCCCTTCGGCCGTTTCGCGGAACAGTGGTTTGCCTGTTACCTGATAACCGTGGAGAAAATTCCTCAGCAACTCGGAATTGTCGTAGGTCATCTTCTCGAAGTGCGGAACGCACCAGCGCTCGTCCACCGAGTACCGATGAAATCCGCCGCCCACCTGATCGTAGACACCACCCAGCGCCATGCCCTCGAGAGTGCGCTCGGCGACGTGCAGCAATGGCGGGTCGCGCTGGGACTGATAGCGCTCGAGAAGCAAGTCCACGGCGCCGGCATGCGGAAATTTCGGCGCGTGGCCGAAGCCACCGTGAGTCTCGTCAAATTGCTTGAGCGCCGAATCGATTACGGCCTCAACCACGCGCGCGTCGAAAACTCCGCGCGCGCCGTGAAACAGTTCCGCCTTGGCGACGGCTTCGGCGAGCGCGTTCGCGGAGTTGTCCACTTCGGCGCGGCGCGCCTTGAACGCTTCGGAAATCGCCAGCAGGATGCGCTTGAATCCGGGCCTGCCGCCCGCGTCGTTTGGCGGGAAGTACGTGCCGCCGAAGAACGGTTTGCCCTCTGGAGTGAGGAACGCCGTCAGCGGCCAGCCGCCCTGGCCGGAAATCGCGCTGACCGCGGATTGATAGCGCGTGTCCACATCGGGCCGCTCGTCGCGGTCCACTTTGACCGGAATGTATAGGCTGTTGATCAGCGCCGCGATTTCGGGATTCTCGTAGCTCTCGCGGTCAATCACATGACACCAGTGGCACCACACCGCGCCGATATCGAGCAGGACCGGTTTTCCCTCTGCGCGAGCTTTGGCGAATGCTTCCTCGCCCCATTCGTTCCAATCAATCGGCTGGTGCGCGGCTGACCGCAGATATGGACTCGCGGAATTTTTCAGGCGGTTTTCGGGGGCATGAGTCATTGCGCTACCACTCCAAAATTGCGTCGAGTCGAATGCATTTCGATCACAGTAGCCACATTAGCAGGATCGCGGGGAAATAAAAGGACGTGCCGCAGTGATCGCTCGGCGAACGAGAACTGCATCAAGCCTTTACTCCGGAACACCAGCGATCGACGAGGTAGGGTGAAAGAAACTAGAGGCGGTTTCGCATCCCTGGACGCGGCGGCACAACCCACGCAGGAATCGCCCATTTCATCCGATAGCGAAATCCGGGAGATTCTCGTCGATCGAATCGGCGGCCGACGCCAGAGCGTCGTCATCGTGGTCGGCGCCATCGGGCCGTAAGGGCGCCGGGTGATTGAGGATGGGCAGTTGGACGCAGGCGATCGGCGCCCACTCGATGGCAACACGATAAGTCCTATTGGATCGGATTGCGGTACTCGGAATCGCGCGGGTCAATTGGCTTACGGCCTGAAAAACCTTCGTCCTGGCTGTGGTAGAAACGGATGCGATCCTCGCCGAGCCGCCAGCAGAGATAGACAGCCTCGCCATTCATGCGGGCGGGAAAATCCAGCAGGCCGACTTCGATATCCTTGACGACGCAGCCGGTGGACTGGATTCGCTCGAGCGCCGACTGAATGGACTCCGCCAAACGATGGCGCTCCAGGCGCTGCTTCGCGGCTTTCTCGTAGGGGACCATCAAGCCGCCGGACTGCTGCACGCGCTCAGACAGACGGGCGAGTTGCTCTTCGAGCTCGCCAAGTTTTCGGCGCGCGTCGATGGCCTCAATCAGAATCGGTTCGAGCTGCGCGCGGAGACGCTCCGCGTCACGAAGGGAAAATAGTTTGGATTCGTCGTCAGCCATGTTGTCAAATTCTCACGAATGATGAGCTAAGCTTTTGCTGAATGGAAGAGAGATTCCTCAGCCGCGCTGCTACTTCGGGGTGACAATCCTAGTCGGACTGTCACCCGCCGATCGAAACCATGGTGCGCGAGGGCGCCACAAAGCCCGGCTCGTTGATGCCGTGCCCCTTTTCCTTTTGCGCGACAATCGCGTGAATTTCGTCGCCGATTTTGCGGTCGGTCGCGTCGCCTCGTAAAAGGAATCTCAAATCGTGGTCTTCCTTGCTGAAAAGGCACGTCCGGAGCTTACCATCGGCGGTCAGGCGCAACCGGGAGCAATGTCCGCAGAAGGGTTGCGAGACCGGAGAGATCAGTCCGATTTCGCCGCGGCCGTCGGCGAACCGGAATTTGCGCGCGGTTTCGCTGCGCTCGTGAACCACCGGCACCAGCGGCCAGCGCGCGGCGATGCGATCGTGCACTTCCGCGCCGGTGACCACCATTTCGCGCGTCCACGCGCGGTCGGCATCGAGCGGCATGAATTCGATGAAGCGCATGATCAGATTGCGGTCGCGCGCGAAGCCGGCGAACGCCTCGACCTCGTCGTCATTAATTCCGCGGACGAGCACGGCATTCACCTTCACCGGGCGCAGCGGCGAGGCTTGTGCCGCATCAATCCCGGCGATCACTTGATCGAACGTCTTCGTTCGCGTGATGCGCTCGAATTTATCGCGATCGAGCGAATCGAGGCTGATGTTGACGCGGTTCAGCCCCGCCGCAACGAGCTTGTCGCAGCGCTCGGCCAGCAGATGCCCGTTCGTGGTCATCGAAAGATCCCCTACGCCGAGCGCTTTGAGCCGCCCGATGAAATCCTCGACGCCGAGGCGAACCAGCGGCTCTCCGCCGGTAACGCGAACTTTGCGGATGCCCATTCCGACCAGAATGCGCGCCAGCCTCTCGTATTCGTCCCACGTGAGCAGTTCGCCCGAAGGTACGTGCTTTTCCGGATCGGCGGATCGGCAATAGACGCAGCGGAAATTGCAGCGGTCTGTGACCGAGATGCGTAGGTCGGTTATCTGGCGGCCGAATTTGTCAGCGAGTGGCATCGTATGCGCACATAAAAAAGCCCAAATCCATGTGTGGACCTGGGCGACACGCCTCGCGCGCCGTTTTCAAGCGCGAGACATTCCCCTTTCCAAACACAGGGAGGAACGGGCGTTTCCACCCGAACCCTCAGCCCTCGAATTGCGAGGGCATCGCCTCCGGGCCGTCAGATTTCTCTCCGTTAGGCCTTGGAGGTCGGAGAACTCAATAAGAAGTCTATCCTTTACCAACGAAGGGAAGCAAATCGCATGGTCACTACGGATGTAGTCGATTCAGGTCGCCAAAGATCGACGTTTCACATTGTGCGCCCACGCCTTTACGCGCGGCCGCGGCTCATATTGCGGATTTCCTTGCGGTAATCAGGGGCGAAAATTTCGACGGTGCGGCACATTTCGTAAAGACGCGAGCGGATGCGCTTGCCGACGCGCTCGGTCAGCGAGTCTTCAATCGCAGGCGCGCGCATTCCCACGACGCGCGGGCTGGGCGACGGAGCGGCGCCGTTTGCTGCCGTCTCTGAATCAAGAAAATTGGTGGTGAGCAGGGTGACGCGCTTCTCGTTGTAACGCGTGTTCAGGACGTGGCCGACGGTTTCGAGCGCCCAGAGCGATGGCTTGCTAGAACCGATATCGTCGAGCACGAGAATTTCAGCTTGCAGCACCGGCTCGAGGACGCCCATCTCGGTGGCCTGGCTTTCGGCGTTGTAGCTATCCTGGATTTCCTTGAGCAGCTCGCGGTAATCGTAAAAAAGTCCGCTGTGTCCGCGAAGAGTGATTTCCTTGAGCGCCGCGACGGCGAGATGCGTCTTGCCGACGCCGCACGGGCCCATCAACAGCAGGCCGTTTTCGTTGCCAACGGGAAATTCAGCGGCAAAGCCCTGTACGACGAGCTTTGCCTGCGCGAGGCTGCGATTCCATGCAGCGAGCTGCTCGCGGGAGACGTTTTCGATTTCGTTGTCCGTTTCGTAATTCTCGAAGTCGCAGTGACGATAGCGTTCGGGAACGCGCGCCCGTCCGAGCACATGGCCGGCACGGTCGGCCGTGGTGCAATCGCACGGAACCGCCCACACCATTTTCGGTTCGCCGACAGCGGAGCCAGAACCATCCGCCGCAAGCGCCTGCGCGCCCGGAGCGGTTCGCTCGACAATCTTCCAGCCGCTGCCCTGGCAGACGTTACAATCCGCTCGCGCCATGAAAGAAGCATATGCGGGCTATTTGCGTAGCGCAAGCGGACGAGTGCTTGTGCAAATTGCAGGACCTGTGGATTTCGATCATTTGAGTGCAATCGAGGAGCGCCACGAGAAATCCTTCAGTCGATTCGAATCAGCGCGTTGGCTTCAGGTTGACGACCCGGATCGGGTCGTCACTTCTCTACGCGGAAAGCGTGACGGGGAGCGGCGCGGACGATGGCGTTGCGCGAGGGACGTTCGGCGCCGGCGATGAAATCGCGCGCGACTTCGTTGCGAACGAATTTGATGAAAGCTTCCATCTGCGATTGCATCTCGCCCATTTTGTCGCGCATGTTGAGGATGATTTCGATGCCGGCAAGATTGACGCCCAGCTCGCGTGTCAGGTTGAGGATGACCTCGAGACGCTCGAGGTCCGCATCGGTATAGAGCCGCGTATTGCCCTGCGAGCGCGAAGGCTTCAACAGGCCGACGCGTTCGTACAGACGCAGCGTCTGCGGATGGAGCTGATAGAGTTCGGCGACGGCACTGATCATGTAGCCGGCTTTTGCCTTTTTCCTGGGCCGCGTTGCCATCGTCGTCTCCTTTCCGGCTCTTAAACCGTCGCGCGCGAGAAAAGTTCCAGGCGCGGGTCTTCGTGATCGAGTTTGCCGAGTTCCTTCAAGAGATTGCGCACGCGCTCGTCTTCCGGTTTTGGCACCACAATCTGTACTTCGACAATCTGGTCGCCACGCTGGCCTGTATGACGCGCCGAGGGCGCGCCCTTTTCACGCAGGCGGAGTTTCTTGCCGCTGTTTGTGCCGGGTGGAATGCGCACCTGGGCCCGACCGTCAATGGTCGGCACTTCGACCTTGGCGCCGAGCGAGGCCTCGCTCACTGTGATCGGGACGACCGTGTAGAGATCGTCGCCGCGCCGTTCGAAAAACGGGTGCGGTGCGACCTTCGTGATGATGTAAAGGTCGCCCGGCGGTCCGCCCTGGACTCCTGCATTGCCGCGGCCGGCCACGCGCACGCGCGAGCCGGTTTGCGCACCGGGCGGGATGCGAACATCGAGCGTTTCGACGCGCTGTACGCGTCCTTCGCCGCCACAATTGCGGCACATCGTGTGCAGACGTCCGCTGCCACCGCAGCGCGAACAGGTAACTTGAAACCGCATCTTGCCGCTCACCTGCGTGACGTGGCCGGAGCCGCCGCAGGTGGGGCAAATTTTTTCGTCGCCCGGCGGGGAGCCCGACCCGTGGCAGGCGTTGCAGACATCGAGACGGGTGAAGCTCAATTTCTTGACCGTCCCGCGCATCGCTTCCGCAAATGTGATTTCGACCTGATATTCGAGGTCGCTGCCAGGCTCGCGCTCGTGGCCTGATTGCGCGGCTGTCGCGCCGCGAAAGAATTGGCTGAAGAGATCCTTGAAACTCGTTCCACCCGCGCCAGCGCCCTGACCGGCTCCGCCGCCGAAATCAAATCCGCCGAAATCGAAGTGAATATCTTCGGGAGACGCGCCGCCATATCCTGCGCCTGGGCCCGGTCCGCCGGCCGCGCCGGGGACATTGAATCCAAACTGGTCGTACATCTGGCGCTTTTTTGTGTCGGAAAGAACTTCGTAGGCTTCCTGGATCTGCTTGAATTTCTCCTCGGCGGATTTGTCGCCGGGATTTAGGTCGGGATGATATTTGCGCGCGAGCTTGCGGTATGCCGCGCGGATGTCTTTCAGCGCCGCCTTGCGCGGGACCCCTAGCAGCTCGTAGTAGTCGGTCTTGGGTGTGGTTGGCATTCTGGCAACGAATGAAAGCTTGAATCAGTAACAAAGATCGTTCGGACCGGCACCGCCGGCCCGAACGAGGAATTCCCGCCTTCGGGCCGAAAAACAGACCCTTCGAGTCGATCCGGTCCGCTCTCCGGCTGAAATCCCGCTTTGCGGGATTTCATTTCAATTCGGCTTCTTTGATTCGTCCACGTCAACGAATTCGGCATCCACCACGTCGCTTTGCCCATGCGGGTGGCCGCCATCGGCCGCGCCATCGGCTCCAGCTCCGGGCGCTCCGGCTCCGGCCGCACCTGCTGCGCCGGCCGAGCCTGCTGCGCTCTGCTGCGCCTTATACATTGCTTCGCCGATGCGGCTGAGTGCCTTCGTCAGGCTATCGGACGCTGCGTTCAATTTCTCCGACCCGCCCTCCTTCAGGGCGGCCTGAGCTTGCTCGATCGCAGCCTCGGCGGCCTTGACGTCCGCTTCCGCCAGTTTTTCGCGGTTCTCCTTGACCAGCTTTTCGGCTTGATAGATCAAGCTGTCGAGCTTGTTCCGCGCTTCGACTTCCGACAAGCGCGTCTTGTCTTCAGAGGCATGTTCGTCGGCTTCCTTCTTCATGCGTTCGGCTTCTTCTTTGCTGAGGCCGGTCGAAGCGGTGATCGTGATTTTTTGCTCCTTGTTCGTCGCGTTGTCCTTCGCCGAGACGTTCAAGATGCCGTTCGCGTCGATGTCAAACGTGACTTCGATTTGCGGCATGCCGCGTGGCGCCGGAGGTATTCCGATCAGATGGAATTTCCCGAGCGAGCGATTGCCATTGGCCACCGGCCGTTCGCCCTGCAGGACATGAATCTCGACCGAGGTCTGGCTATCCGCCGCGGTGGAAAATGTTTCGGACTTCCGCGTCGGGATCGTCGTGTTGCGCGGGATAAGCACCGTCATCACGCCGCCGAGCGTTTCCACGCCGAGCGAGAGAGGAGTCACGTCCAGCAGCAAAATGTCTTTCACTTCGCCGCCGAGCACGCCGCCCTGAATCGCCGCGCCCACCGCGACCACCTCATCGGGGTTGACGCCCTTGTGAGGCTCTTTCCCGTTGAAGAGTCCCTTCACGATTTCCACCACGCGCGGAATGCGCGTCGAGCCGCCGACCATGACCACTTCGTCGATTTTATCCGGCGTAAGTCCCGCATCGGTCAGCGCCTGTTTCACTGGACCCACGGTTCGCTGGAGCAGGTCTTCCATCAATTGCTCGAGCTTCGCGCGGGTCAGCTTGGTCTGCATGTGCTTTGGACCGGAGGCGTCCGCTGTCAGGAAGGGAAGATTGATTTCCGTTTCCTGCAATTGGGAAAGCTCGATTTTGGCCTTTTCAGCCGCTTCCTTCAGGCGCTGAATGGCCATGCGGTCCTTGCTGACGTCAATGCCTTGATCGCGTTTGAATTCTCCAACCATCCATTCGACGATCCGCTGGTCAATGTCGTCGCCGCCCAGGTGCGTGTCGCCGTTCGTTGATTTCACTTCGACGACGCCCTCGCCCACTTCCAGGTCGGAAATATCGAACGTGCCACCGCCAAGGTCGTACACCGCGATCGTCTCTTCTTTCTTTTTGTCCAGGCCGTAGGCGAGCGCTGCCGCCGTTGGTTCGTTGATAATACGCAGGACTTCGAGGCCGGCGATCTCGCCCGCCTGTTTGGTGGCTTGCCGCTGGCTGTCGTTGAAGTATGCGGGTACGGTGATAACGGCCTTGGTCACCTTTTCACCGAGGAAATCCTCCGCGGCGCTCTTCAGCTTTTGCAGAATCATGGCGGAGATTTCCGGCGGCGTGTAGGACTTGCCGGAGATGTCCACGCGTGCGTCGTCGTGCGGACCCTTGGTCACCTTGTAGGGAACACGCTTGGTTTCTTCCTGCACTTCGTCGTAGCGGCGGCCCATAAAGCGCTTGATCGAATACACCGTATTTTCCGGGTTCGTAATCGCCTGGCGCTTCGCTACCTGGCCGACGAGGCGTTCGCCCGACTTGGTGATCGCCACGACCGACGGGGTCGTGCGCGCCCCTTCCTGGTTCGGGATGACAACGGGCTCTCCGCCCTGCATGACAGCTACGACCGAGTTGGTCGTGCCCAAATCAATGCCTATGATCTTACTCATGGAGTTCGCTCCTATTGGCGTCTGGCGGGCTCGGTGACGAGTGGCCTGCCATGAAACAGGCCTATCATACACATTGAGCGCGTTATTGTCAACATTGTTGTGCGTCTGTAGTGCAATGTTTTTATTAGACTTACGTCTTTGATGGCTGGACTGTGGCGCAGGCAAGTATTGCTGTTTGTTGCTGGCTGCCCGGAAGGGTGGGAGAACCAACCGGCTGCGGACTGCATCCCACGCACGAAGTAGGGAATGAGCAGCGAGCGGGCAACGCGCCAGCACCACCGGCGAAATTCGCGCTACAATAGGTAACGTTTTTCGATCAGGCTTTGGGGGAGGCGGAAGTGATTCACCGACGGAACACCTTGCTGGGAACGAATTCGCGGTCGTGGCGCGCCCGACCAGTGGCACGGACGCGCGCTTTATGGGCCGTACTCTTCATGGGACTGGGTATCGCGACTCTCGCGGGCGCGCAAAGCGCCACGACGCCTGCGAAGCCCGCTGCCTCCGCGACCGCGCACGCCCACAAGACTGCGGCGACGAAGCCAGTCGCCTCACTCGGCGCGCCCGTGAAGGCCTACGGCGCTAGCAGCGCCCCGATCACGATGGAAGTGTTCAGCGACTACGAATGTCCATCCTGCCGCAACTTATTTGAGACGACTTTGCGCCCAATGATCGCGGACTACGTCGCGGCCGGAAAGGTGTACCTGGTTCATCGCGATTTCCCGCTGCCGATGCACAGGTACGGATACCAGGCAGCTCGCTGGCTGAATGCCTCTGCGCGCGTCGGACAATTTCAAGAGGTAGAAGCGGCCCTCTACGATAATCAGAACGCCTGGGCACAGGACGGCAGCATCGAAAAGTACGTTTCTGGCGCTATGTCAGCGGCGGATTTCAAACGCGTGCAGAGCCAGATGCAAGGCTGCGAAATGCCGGGCACCGCCTCGGTCAAGCCAGCGCGACTCGCACTAGGCGGGCAGACCGGGGACACCTGTTCCCTTGATACCTACATTGATCAAGACAGAGCGCTCGGCAACAAAATTCCAGTGCAGGCGACGCCCACCTACGTGATTTCTTATAAGGGTAACCATCTGCCAGCCGGCTCCGGCAGTGTTTCCTGGCCCATCCTGAAACAATTTTTCGATTCGCTGCTGAGCCAGTGATGGACCCGTCACCAGGAAATTTCTGATGACCATGTTGGCTTTATTGTTGACCTGGCTAGCCGAGTATGGGTACTGGCTTGTCCTTGCCGGTTTTGTTGTGACGCTCTGCGTGCGAGACCCTCGAAAGCGCCTCATCGTGGTGCGAACTTTCTTGGTTTTGGGCGGCATCGTGGTTGGGTCGATATTCCTGGCTGCCGCGTACGGGAAGATGAAGCCGTTGCCCGGCTTTGCATGGTCGTGGGCGTCTGTGAAGCTGTCGCTTCTGCAATTCGGAATGCAGGTGGGATCTTATGAGGTGCTCTCGCCGAGTGCTGCGAACGCGGTCGCTCACGTGCTGCCTTTTTTTGAGCTGTTCCTTGGTCTGTGGCTGGTCAGCGGAATCGGACGGCGTTTTTCAGCGCTTGTCGCGAGCTTGGTGTTCTGCGGGTTCATGACCTTAATTGCCTATGCATACTTTCGGGGGCTCAAAATCAAGTGCGGCTGCGACATCGGTCCAGATGAATACGTTGGCCCTGCCGCTCTGCTTCGCGACGGTCTGAGATTTCTTCTTCCGGCATTGCTCGTGACGATCGGCTCTTTCTGGATTCGCGGCAAGCGCGGCGCCGCGCCCCTTCCGGAATCGGTCCCAGCGATCCCTCAAGCCGAGTAGATGTTCTTATTTTGGCCGCGCGATGTTGCGGAGATATTCTCCGAGCCGTTGGCTGAACTGCCGGCCTCCCTCGTAAGCCAAATGCAGCGGATCGGCAAACGCGGTTTCTTCTGGAATCCAGTGGCTTGCGTCGATGTAGGTCGCTCCAAGACCGCCCAACATTTCCTTCAAGTGCGGGCGATAGCCCGTTGCCCACTCCGGCTGGTCGTAAAACATTTGCACGTGTTCGGGGGGCATCGGCATTTCGACGAAATAGACTTTGCTGCCGGCCGCGATGGCCTGCAGCGCGATCTCTCGCACGGAGGGAATCAAAGGATTGCGGCTCGCGCGGCCGCATTCCGCGACGAACGCGGGCGCGCTGGGATACTCCAACATAGCGAAATCAACCGCGCGTCCCATCGAGTTGGATTTCTCGGAGGGCATGCCTTGCTGCGCGATCTCTCGCCGGAAAAGCTCGACGCGCTCCCATACCTGGCCTCGATCGGCGAACAGCTCGAAGTGCCGCATGATTTCGAATTCGGCGCGATCGTGCAGCGAAAGATGGTAGAGCGTGCGCGCGTACTCGGGCTCCAGGTAGTAGAGCATCGCGCGATTCCCAATCAGATCGCGCGTGGCGTATTCGAGCGGGTGGGTCAGCTGAAAATCGAAGAAACCGAAAACCACGACGCGAGGGTGCAGGCCGTGCTGCAGCGCGTAGCGAAGCATCAGCAATTGCTCGACGGCGCTTGAGCCGCCCATGCCGAGGTTGATCGCTCCATTGCCCTTATCGAGCCCCATTCCGGCGTCGAACGAGGGCTCATTGAAACCTACTCCCATCACGGAATTGCCCAGCGCCAGGACCGTCGCGTCCGGGGATTGCCGGACGCGCGCCATCAGCGCCCGCGGAACGGTCGTCTGCGATGACCGCGTGACCTCGCGATCGAGCGCGACCAGCAACACCAGGATGCCGGCCAGCGCCAGAATAAATATGCGTTTTGGTACTCTCAATTTCTAAATCGTCTCCAGGGCCAGAGCTCACATCCCGTAAACGGCCTTTTCGTGGACCTGAAAGGCCCACGCTTGCACCTAAAAGTCGATATAGATGAACTTCGAGCTTTGGCCCGAGAAAACGTAGATGGCCAGAACCAGGACTCCCCACCACAGAGCCCAGAACCACCAATGGCTGAGCGCAATGGGGAAACCCGGGGGCGGTTCATCCTGCGCGCCGCCGACGTAGTCCGATGCATGCTTGATCCAATCGAAAGTTGTCATCGTATTATCCAATCACGAGCCTCCGGAAAAAGAACAGCGCGGTGTGCACGTCCATACAAAAGAAAGCCCAAGCTAGATTCACCGCGACATACGTCAGCACCCACGAGCCCAGCTGCGACCAGAGGGGCGGGGTCGCGGGCATGGGACGAATCCGGCGCCAGCCGCGCCGAATGACGAGCAGGATGCCGTGCACCAATCCCCACAAGATGAAGTTGACTCCAGCGCCATGCCAGATGCCGCTGACGAGCATGGTCACCAGAATGTTCGCGTACACTTCCCCGCTGCGCCCGCGCGATCCGCCCAGCGGAATATAGATGTAGTCAATCAGCCAATTTGTGAGCGACATGTGCCAGTGCCGCCAGAAATCGGTGATGTTGGTGCGAAGATAGGGCCAGTCGAAATTCTCCGGCACGCGAATCCCGAACAACCGCGCCGAGCCGATGGCGATGTCCGAGTATGCTGAGAAGTCCGCATAAATCTTAATGCCGTAAGCGAATATCCAGAGGGGCAAAATCGCCCTTCGCGCGAGGCTGATGTCCGTCCAGTTCAGGTGGTTCGTGTAGGCTGTGAGGACGTCGGCAACCGCGAATTTCTTGACGAGTCCTGTGAGGATTCGCGTGAAGCCGCGCTGCCAATCCACCACCCATTCCCGCGAAATGCCGCGCAGCTTGGGCAGAAAATCCTGGTAGCGCTTGATCGGCCCCGCCACCATTGTGGGAAAAAACAGAATGAACGCGAGGTATTCGGTTACGAAGCCTTCTTCGGTCCTGTTCCGGTACCGATCCACTGCGTAGTGAATGAACTCAAACGTAAAAAAGGAAATTCCCAGTGGAAGAAACGCGTTTTTCCAGAAAAGGGGGTTATGAGCAGGATCATGCCAGAAAAGCCCCGTCACGAAATTGCGGTACTTGAAAAGCGCGAGGAACACGACCGTCTGCGTGACGCCGAACCAGCAAAACCAGGAAGAAGGCTTGTAAAAGCGGCTGACAAGCGATTCCCAGAGAAAGATTCCCAGACAAGCGGCTCCGACGATCCCTCCGAACTGCGTATATGAAAAATAGGTGAAGAAAAGGCCGCCGCTCGTGAAGATCACCCACGGGCGCGACCGCGGACCGGCGAGACGGCAAAGGATGGCGCTCGGGATCAGGAACAGGAAGTAGTAGTCCCAGCTGTTGAATATCATTTGGCGCCGATAGACGTGGCCAGCCGATGAAGAGAAATCGACTCTATCCGACAATCAGCGGCATTTCAATGCAGTGGGTCTGGTATCGACGGGAGGAGGGGGTTAATCGCCAATCGATGCGGGTACGGGGGCCTTCGTCGTTGTATCGGCTTCTGTCGCCGTAGGGGAAACGTTGCGGAGGTAACGCCAGGGATTCACGGGCGTGTTGTAGATCCGGACTTCATAGTGCAGGTGCGGGCCAGTCGACCGGCCGCTATTGCCTTCGTAGCCGATCACGTCGCCCGATTTCACGTGCATGCCGCCTTGAACATTGAAGCCCGACAAATGGCCGTACCACGTGGTCACGCCAAAGCCGTGGTCGATCACGACCAACCGGCCGTATCCGGCGCGCTGGTCCACTTCCTGAACGACGCCGTCCGCCGTTGCGCGGATTTCATCTCCGTAATGCGAGGCAATATCCAGGCCGGCGTGGAATGCACCCTCACCGCTGAACGGGTCGAGGCGCTCGCCAAAGTGTCCCGTAATCTGCCCGATCACCGGCCACAGCGACGGCACAATGCCCAGGCTGCTCAACTGCGCGGCAGGCAGCAGCCGCATCCCGGCGCTCGACATCGCCACGGCGGTCGCGTTCTTCTGCAGATAGCTGAACTCATCGACGGAGTTCTGGAAGTCCTCGTCTGGTTCAGGAGCGGAATCGGTCAAACCGAAAGGTGTCTGCCGGAATCGGGTGATGCCGTAGGCCATGGCCACCTCGCCCGCAAGCGACTGCAGGGAGTTAAGGCGCTGGTTGGTGTCCTTCACCTCGGTCTGAAGCTGGACGTACTGCAGTTTCAGGCTGTCTTGTTCGCGGCGCAGGGAGTTGTAGTTCGTCGCCTTCCAGAGCATCCGGGAGTACGAACCCATGCCCGCGGCGACCGTGATGCCTCCCACAACCGCAAGGACCGCCACAGCATGCAACACGTACCACGGCAGCCGCACCCGTCTCATGCCGCCGGAGGCGTTGGAAGCAATAAAAAACGTGTAGGAAGACTTGCCCTTCATCGTTTTATTTTCGTCCGAGTGATTCTTGCTACGGTCGGCTCGACCGCTCGCCCCTTGCCGCGGTTTGCCGTGTTCCTCAGAACTGCGTCGATCGTGAGTCTGAACCGAGAGCCCTGGTCCGAAACCCGCCAGATTGTAGTCACCGAGCCGCTTCGCGTCAACTCCGATCTTCCATTTTGCATAGGCGCCCCGACTCGCTTCTCGAGCGTGGGCACTTTATACTTCGGAGTTCGCTTCCCAAAAGTCTAGCTCAATAGGCGGACTCCTGACAACTGTACGGAGGGCCAGGTTGGATCGCGAAGCTCAACTGATCGAACGGATAGCCAGCGCCGTTCCCTCCCACAAAGGCGCTATTCATGTCGGCGGCGTGAGCTTGGGAATCGGCGACGACGCAGCGATTCTGGCGTCCGGACGAAACACCGAATGGGTCCTCAGCTGCGACGCGTTTCTCGAAGGAGTCCACTTTCTGGCGGAAAGCCATCCGCCGGACTCCGTCGGCTATAAGTCACTGGTTCGGGCCACAAGCGATCTCGCTGCCATGGGAGCCAAACCGCGCCTGTTTTTGCTGACTCTCGCACTGCCGGCGCGGCTCACCGGGAAGTGGCTCGACGAATTCCTGCGAGGAATGAGGCGGGCTGCCCGGCTGCTGGGGATGTGGCTCGTTGGCGGAGACACGACCAAGAGCGCCACGGTCTCAATCAGCATCACCGTGCTCGGAGAGGTGACTCGCGGGCAGGCAGTGAGGCGCTCGGGCGCACAGCCGGGCGACATTTTATTTGTGAGCGGAAGGCTGGGTCGCGCCCAGCTGGGCCTCGAGCTGACCAAAAGCAGCGGTCGCAGGGCGATTTCGAGGCTCGCTCGAAGTCAGTCTAGGCTGCTCCAGCCGCACCTTTACCCGAACATTCCAGTTGAGCTGGGCGCCTGGCTCGCGCGTCACAAAATCGCCTCCGCCATGATGGACATTTCCGATGGGCTTTCGACGGACCTCGCCCGGCTGTGTCAGGCAAGTGGGGTTGGCGCTCGCCTGAAGGCGGAACGGATTCCGTGCGTGAAGTTACCGATTGCGCGAACAGGCCCGCTGCGAAAGCTGCGGCTCGACCCGATGCAGTTGGCTCTGCACGGGGGCGAGGATTACGAATTGCTTTTCACCGTGCCGCCCGCACAGGTCAAGCACCTGCGAGGCGCGCCGGATGTTCGCGAGATCACCGCAATCGGCGAGATCGAACGCGGAAAGGATGTCACGCTCATCCGCGCCGATGGCCGCAGCGAGGCGCTCGATTCGGGCGGTTGGGATCCCTTTCAAAGGAACGAGTAGAACGAGATTGTCTAGTGAGACTGCACTGGAGCCGCGGCTTGGGGTGGCGCTGCGGCAGGCGGCTTTGGCGACGATGGTGACGGCGCCGGTTGCGGGGGCGAAGACTCGGTTGTGGGCTGCTCCGCGAGGCCCTGCTCGGCGGCGTCGGCGGGGGGCGCGGTGTCCTGTGTATCGACTTGCACGGGATGCGCGCCCGCAAGTTTTTCAAGCGGTACAACATTCTGGAAATTTTCCACCGGCATTCCCTGCATGCCTTGCTCCATGAACTGGATCCAGATGGGAAGAGCGGCGCGCGCGCCAGTTTCTTTCTTGCCTAGCGTGACGTGCGCATCGTTGCCGACCCACACGCCGGTGGTGATTTGCGGGGTGAAGCCGATATACCAGGCGTCCGTGAAATCGTTGGTCGTCCCGGTTTTGCCGCCCGATGGACGCCCAATCTCCTTGGCGCGAACACCCGTGCCGAACTGCACCACGTCTTCGAGCATCGCAACCATCGTGCGCGCCACTTCCGGCGGGATCACGTCAGTGACGTTCGGCCGCAGTTCTTCCATCACTGCTCCGTCGTAGGAGGTTACGCGGCGGAGATAGTGCGGCTCGATGTGGATGCCGTCGTCAGGAAACACCGTGAATGCGGATGTGTGCTCGATGAGCGTCAAGTCGGCGGCTCCGAGTGCGAGCGGAAGAACAGGTGGAAGCGGACTCGTGAGGCCGAACTTCCGCGCCAACTCAACCGTATTTTCAATGCCAACCTTGTCCAGCAAACGCACGGCCGGCACGTTGCGCGAATCGGCCAGGGCTCGGCGCAGCGTGATGCGCCCTTCGAATTTCTCGTCGTAGTTGTGCGGGGAGTAGTTCTCGCTGCCCGTGTGAAATGTTATCGGTTCATCCACGACGGTATCAAAGGGCGACGCGCCCTGCGCGAGCGCTTCGGCGTAGACGTACACCTTGAATGAGCTTCCCGTCTGACGCATGGCTTGCGTCGCGCGGTCGAATTTTGAATCCTCGAAATCGTATCCGCCGACCATGGCTTTCACTTCGCCGGTGGCATTATCAATCGCGATCAGCGCCGCCTGGGCCACGGGATTTTGTTCGAGCTCGACCTCCGCCGCTGTGCCGTTCAGATCCTTGATCTGCACGGTGACCAGATCGCCCGGCTTCACCAGCTCGGCGGCAGACTTGTGCTCGGTCCATGCGAAATCTGCAGGGGTCATCAAGGCGCGGTACGGGCCGATCTTGACGTACGCAAACGTGGGTTGCACGGAAGTGACCAAGCCGGTGATGTAGTCGCCCTTTTGGATCACACCCTTCCAGTCGTCGTTCTGGTAGGTGTCGAGGGTGCCGAGATTGTCCCGAAGAATATTCGGAAGATTGCCGCGCCAGCCGTGGCGGCGATCGTAGGCGTGGAGCCCATCGCGAACGGCGCGGTCCGCCGCTTTCTGCATGTCCACATTGAGAGTTGTATAGGCGCGCAGGCCCTGTTCGTGCACGGCCGCCGTGCCGTACGTGTGTTCGAGATACTGGCGAATCTCTTCGACGAAATAAGGCGCCAGATCGTTGCGCAGTGATTCGACATGCAGACCGAGCGGCTGCTTCGCGGTGCTTTCGGCGACCGCCTCGGTGATCTTGCCGCTGTGCGCCAAAAGCGAGAGCACCAGATTGCGGCGCGCGCGCGCTCGATCCGGGTGCGTGATCGGCGAATAGATCGGCCCGCGGATGATGGCGGCGAGTGTCGCGGCTTCGGCGAGCGTCAACTGGCCGACTGGCTTGCTGAAATAATATTCCGAAGCCGCTTCGAAGCCGTAGTTTCCCGCGCCCAAATAGATCTGGTTGCAGTACATCGTGAAAATTTGATCTTTGGTGTAATGGCGCTCGATCTGTAGCGCGAGTATCGTTTCCTGCAGTTTGCGGTGGAGGCTGCGGTCGGAGCGATTCAGGAAAAGCCCGCCGGCCAGCTGCATGGTCAGCGTGCTGGCGCCCTCGGCGGCGCGATGGCTGACCACGTCGCGCCACGCGGCCTCGAGGACGCGCGGAAAATCGACACCCCAGTGCTGCTCGAAGTGTTGATCTTCGGTCGTAATGATGGCGTCGCGCAGGACGGCAGGAATCTGGCTGTAGGTGACGAGAATCCGCCGCTGCAGCGCGAACGTGCCGATCGACGTGCCATCATCGGCGTACAGCTCCGTCACGATGACAGGGCGATAATTCTCGAGCGCGTGAATTTCCGGCAGGTCACTCGAGTAAACGAACAGCAGGCCGATCGCGCCGCCCAGCGCAATCGAGCAGATTACCAGGAAGGAAAACGCGAGCCGCCCGAGCAGCGTCCCGCCGCCGATCTTCATTGTCGCGCGATAAAACCGTTCATCCATCGTGTTGCCATTCTATCGCATGGAAGCAATCGCACTGCGTCGAAGGAAAATGCTTGCGAGCGAGAAGCTAACGGGCTGCTCATGGCCGCGCCGCAGAAATCCTTGTCAAGCGTTTCCATTTTATGAGTCAATGGCGCGTATGATTTCGGCCAGACACACGCGGCTAACTTCCTCGGGCTTCACTTGAGCCTCCTCCCTCTGAGCGACCGTCGGCCGTTTCCCAACTCCATCTAGACCCTCAGCCCAGAACGTAAGGGAGGAATTGTTCAATGCTGCGAAGATCTGTTTCCTATCGAATAGTGTCTTTGCTGGTTCTCGGCGTATGCTTGACGGCTTCGGCGGGTGACGTTTCGAAGACCTCGCGGCCGGAGCAGGCTGCCTTTCGCCTGAAGAATGTCCTGACAGTAAAAGTTCCGCAGGGCGCGCAAACGGTGCGCGTCTGGTTCGCGGTTCCGCAAGAGGACGCATTCTCAGTGATCACGAAATTCAACGCCGCCAGCGATTACCCCGTTCACTACGACTGGGATTCCTGGGCAAACAAGATTGGCTATCTGGAGGTGTACGCGCCTGCCCAACCTCAGATCACGATCACCGAGACTTTCGATCTGAAACGTACGGAGATGAAGAACATGGTTGATGCGCGCCAGACTCGTCCGCTCACCGATTCGGAGCGCAGCGCCCTGGCGCTCTATCTGCATCCCACCACTTACGTTGTGGTGAACGACGACATCAGGAAGTTTGCGGCTCAGATCGTCGGCGAGGAAAAGAATCCGGTGCTGCAGGCCCGGAAAATCTACGATTGGACGCTTCAGAATATTGACTACTGGGTCAAGGATCCCGATCACCTGAAGGCTTCCGCGGTTGGCAGCACGGAATATTGCCTGCGCACGAAAACGGGCAATTGCACCGACTTCCATTCCTTGTTCGCATCGCTGTCAATGGCTGCCGGCCTTCCCACACGCATGATCTACGGCTCCCTGATGAAGCCCACGCTGGACGGTATTGAGGTGGACGCGAGCTACCATTGCTGGATCGAATTTTACGCGCCCAATCTCGGGTGGATTCCGCTCGATGTCTCGCTGGCCAACATTTACGGCAAGGAATTTCCCCTCACCGACAAAAACAAGAAGCTGGTCGAGCTGACGACTGCCACGGGCTATCACGGTCTCGACCCAAGCAAAGTGGACTACTACTTTGGGAACATTGACGACCGGCGCGTGGTCTGGTCGGTCGGGCGCGACTTGATCATGCAACCGCCGGAGAGCGACGGGCCGGTCAACTCGCTTCCGAAAACGTATGTCGAAGTGGACGGCAAACAATTTACGGACTGGACGCGCGAATTCACCTACAAGGTGCTCACGCCCTAACAGCCGGCGCTTCGCGCGCCTTTCGAGCTTGGTTAATGATGCATGAAGAGTGGTACGCCGGAGAGTTGGGATGCGGCGAGCTGCTGATCGAGCTCGCCGGGCGGATGAAGAGTCTCGCGTCGCGGCAGGTATTCGAACTCCGTGCGCTGGACCCCGGCGCCGAACAGGACTTACCGGCGTGGTGTCGTCTTACGGACGCGCCGGTAGCGTTCGCGAAGTTACGCGTACTTGCGGAGCCCGCGCGGAAGGTTCGCCGAGCCTGACAACTCAACGGAGATTCTATTGAAATGGAAGGCAGGGAGGCGGACGAACCGCCCCCCGCCCTTGTTCATGCTACGGCAAGTAATACCGGAACGACGTCATCACCATGTCCTCGACACCGTGCGGTGCCGCGAACGTGCCGGCTGTGGCTCCTGCTCCCGACCACGTGTTGCGATCCATATACGAGTATTGCTCTCCCCACTGGACAGTGCCTCTCGGGCCCTTGTAGAAGCGATACCAGAATCCGAGAGAGCCCTCAAGGATGTTGCGCGTATCACCGGTGCAGTTCGCAAGCGTACCTGGAACGAATCCCGTGGCTCCGCCGACGCCAGTTGCCGTGGAAGTGTCGGAGCCTGGAACGGGCTCGGTGAAGCAGCCGAAGTTCGCGAAGCCGATCGCACCATAGCCTTCGTTGGGAACGGTGCCCGACTTGATGTAAGCCGTACGGGCATCATATTCGCCGCCGACATAGGTGTAGATGTCCAGTTTCGACGTAGCGTGAAACTCGAGCGTGCCGAGCGACTGGAAGTTGCGAATCGGTGCCAGCGTGCCATCGGGCCGCACAGTCACGTCCGCAAGCGTCGCGGAACCGTAACGGCCAATGCCATCGCCGCCAAGGAAGTGCAACGCGGCATCTACCTTCTTGTGGAATAGCGGTACGCGGGCATTTGCTCCGATGCCGCCACCCGGGCGATGGTCGTTGAACGCTCCCAGAGCCGTGCCTCCGGCAGTAGCCCCGCCGAGGCACGGCGCGCCGGCCGCAACTGGCTCGCACGGGAAGACTCGGTCGCGGAACGTGTTCACCACGCCGAAGATTTCATAGTGTCCCCAACCCGGCTCGAAGGCCGCTTTGAAGACGAAGTCAGGCGCCGTGGTGAAGGCGTAGTTCGCGACAGGATTGAGAAGTCCGCCGCTGCCGCCGAACTGGCCAACCAGGAAATTACCGTTGCCCCCGTGTTCGGTCAGAGTGGTTTCGGCATTTTCCACCGCGGCTGCCAGCCAGATCTTGTTTCCGAAACTCTTGGAAACTCGGAAGCCCGGCTGTCGAGCCCAACTGAATCCAACGTGGTATTGCCCGTCTATGACCATTGGCAACGCTTCGCTACGATTGTCAACGCCATGTCTGGTTTCTGCAATGAGGCTCCACATCTGGCCGCCAGTGAATGTCCAGCCATTATCGAAGGCTGCTTGTCCCCAGAACTGCCGCTGGCGGAGGACGTAGCTGTTGCTCTCCGTGTAATTGGATGTGATCCCCGTGCCCAGAAAATCCGTTTCGTAATAGCCGCCGATCTTCACATGGCTGAGTTCGCCCTCAACCAACATGCTGATGCGCGACTGGCGTCCGCTGACATTGAATTCCGAAAGTTGACTCTGAGACGCACCCGGAAACGGAATCGTGTTGAACGGCGTCACCACGTCAGCACTGAGACCCTTCTGGCGCCAGACAGCAGCCCCTTCCATGAAGCCACCGGGTGTCAGTGTGATCCCCTTAAAGCGTATGGATAGGGGTTCGTCCGCGTCCTCAGCGGACGGCGAGTTCGCAGCGCTTGTTGGCGCCTCGGTGGTGGCCGACTTCGGGGCCGAGCTGGCGACCGGCCCGATTGCCACAGGTGTAGCGATCGTTGATAGGACGGCAGCACTTCCCTCGGCCGCGCTCACTGCGCTGAGTTGTTCCTCCAGCGCTCGCGTCTTTTCTTCCTCTCCTTGCAGCTGTTCCTTCAGCAGTTCGTTCTGCTCCTGAAACTGTTTCCCCTGGGCCTCGAGAAGGTCCCGAAGCTGCTGAAGTTCGCTTTCCACCCTTGCTTCCGCCGGAGTGGCCGGCGGCGCCGCCGCAGTTGTTGCAGTTGCAGGTGTCGTCGCCGCGGACGGCGCCGTTGCGGGTGCCGCCGCGTCTTTATCGTTAGCTCCTGCGGCCTTCGCCGAGCTTCCGGCAAACAACAGGACGAATGCCATCCAAAAAGTTACTAAGATTCGCATACCTTCCCCCTTAAGTTTTCTACTCGCAACATTGTCAAGAGAGACCCAATAAGAAATGGGCCGAGGCGATTTCAAGGGATTCCGCCACGGATTGCTCCGATCGGAAGAATCCAATTGAAATTTGTTGAGACTAGACGGAGTTGGGAAACGACCGACGGTCGCTTAGAGGGAAGCGACTCAAGTGAAACCAGTTGTGGAACGCCACTTATTTATTGCGCGAAGCATGGCGGGATATTGACGCACAGCGTGCAACCGCTTGGCAACAGTTTTTCGCGCCTGTGATTAAGCCCTTGGGTTAATGTCGCAAGATCGTCGACACGTTCCCATTCTGGTCGATTGGATTGCGGTTGTTCTCCTCGCAGATGAATTCCAACTGGTCAAAATCGCGGTGGCGCGTATACGTTCGGACCAGGTGCCAGGGTTTCAGGAGCACGTCCGGGTCGGTCAGCGTCATATCGTCTTCCATTTTGTCCGGAGCGGTGAGATGGATGCGCTCGACCACATCCAGGTGAGGACCGTGCTGCAGGCGATTGTATCCAAGCGGAGTCTTGTGTCCCAGGCCGGCCGTGTCGATGACCAAGGTATCGCCTTCCCAATGTCCAATCGAATGGCCGTTGAAAGTGGGATCGAGATCGGCTGGATGGCCGCGGCCATCGGTGAACACGCGCCGCACCTGCATGTAGGCTTCCTGAATAATCGTGACGCGCCCCGGCGTAAACAGAAATTCAATATCGTACGGCTGAAACATGATCGTGGGCATTCCCGGAGGCAGGCAATTGGCGCTTTCGGTCGCAGGCTCTTGGTTCTTTGCTTCTTCGTCTTGCAGGACCTTCAACTCTGCTGCCGACGCTCGGGTCAAAGAGGGAACCTCGGGTGGTGGGCCGCCAGGCGTCGGAAAATCAAACGTCCAGATTCCGGCCCAGTCCGGCAAAGAGCTGAGCGAGGCGACATTCGCGTACCTGTGCACGACGACAGTCTTGGGCGGTTGCGGGGCCGCCTGACCATGGCACGCTGCTCCGAAGCTTGCGAAGGCGCACAACACAATACCTATTGCCCGAGAAAATCTCATGCTCGCTCCATTTCGACCGTGGCGCATCGCTGATTCCGAACCAAAACCATGTGACGGGCGACGCAGGCCGGTGCGCATGAAACAAAACTTCAAATTCCGGCGGGCATTATAGTACTTTATGCGGACGGCGTGTACGGCGCTGGGGTAAATTAAAGTTGAGATCGGCATTCATTGATTTGGGGGGCCCGATGAAGAAATCGCGATTCGCGTGCTTGAGCGCCCTTGTCCTCCTACTTGCGGGTTCTGCCTTCGCGCACCATTCTTTTGCCATGTTCGACCGCTCGAAAGAAACGACCATCGTCGGCGTGGTGGCTGATTTTCAGTGGACCAATCCCCACAGTTGGATCGAGCTCGACGTCCCGAATGAAGGCGGCGGAACCGACAAGTGGAGCATCGAGCTAAACAGTCCAAACAATCTTTCCCGGCAAGGCTGGAAATCGAGCAGCGTAAAGCCCGGCGACAAGATCTCTGTCATCATTTGGCCGCTGAGGAGCGGTGAAAAGGGCGGCCTTTTCATTTCGCTGACGCTGCCCAACGGACAGGTTCTCGACGAAATCGCGTTCCGCAATCGTAATAGGCAGTAACTTCCCTTCGCCGGCCGTTATCTCGAGTGAACGCCGATGCTTTCATTCGTGCCGTCGCAGCTCGACCTTTGATTCGTGCTCCGGATTAACATAGATCTGTGAATGTTCAGAGCGTGACGAAGCCGAAGGAAATTGTCAGAATGCCGAGCGCGCCGGGGGAGTCGCAAGGTTCGCGGATGAGATCGAACGTCAATTCTGCGAATAAACGAACCACGACAGCCCTCGAAACTAGCGAGGAAACGATGCATCCAGTCCGAGTACAGGCATTTCGTTTGATGTCCCTAATAGGCTACTCCACGGGAATGTTGCTGTTGAGCCTGATTTTCATCGGGCTCGCTCATGGTACGAAGGCAAAAGCAGCGGGGGTGGCCGACCGATGCGACGAAGGATGTCTCAGGGGCGTCATGGATACTTATCTGGATGCGCTTTCGAAACACGATCCGTCGCTTGTGCCGGTGGCGGCGCATTATCGCTACACCGAAAATGGCGCGCAGATTTCCCTCGGCGATGCGCTGTGGGTGACGTTTAATTCGTACGGTAAGTACCGCCACGATGTTTACGATCCTCGGACGGGCGGGATCGCGACCTATCTTTCCATAATCGAAAACCATGAAATGCCTTATCCGGATTTCCTGGCCATCCGTTTGAAAGTGGTCAACCGAAAGATCACCGAAATTGAAACCGTCGTGGACCGTCATGCGCAAGGCACTGAGAATATGCCGCCGAAGGATCCGAGCTGGATGGACACAATGAACCGCGTGGAGCCCGAGTCGACGCGGATTTCGCGCGAGGCGCTTAAGAAGGCGGCGCTGGGCTATCTGCGCGCCGTCGCTTTCCACAACGGAGACCTGGCGCCGTTCGCGGAGTCATGTATTCGACTTGAAAATGGCACCTTGTCGGCGCTTGGCCCAACCGACAACCCGCCAATTCCGATTATGAAGTCTCTACCGCCTGTAAATGGAAACCCACCGCCGCCCAGTTTCTTCGTCTTAGGCCTGGGCTGTGGAAAGCAACTTGACCAGAAATCCTACACGTTCATCACCGGTTACGAGGATGCCCACTTCCCGATCGTGGACACCCAGCGACAGATCGTGTTCGCTACCTTTGACTTTATGCGGCGTGGCAACGTGGAGAGCTGGACTTTTCAGGGCCGTTCGGTCCCCTACCCCGACGGCATGCGGTATCCGAACGAAATCCTAAACACCGAGATCTTCAAATTCGTGAACGGAAAGATCACGCGAGTCGAAGCGGTGTTTGAGGGTCCCCAGAGCTATATGCGTGGCACTGGTTGGCCGGGCGGTACGAAGGCGGAATCACGCCCCATCGGTGAATAATCGCAGCACAAGGCTTACCAGACTTTCATCCGGGGATTGCTGAAAAGGGCAGCCAACCGCAGGATACCCGAGCTCGTTGACGTGCTAGGGGTTGACGGGTGCCGCGGTCGGGGCGCAGATTCTGTCGAAGGCTCGCGTAAGAGCTGCCGCAATCGTGAATGGATCGCTGCTTTCGATATCGCGGCGCTCCATCATGAACTCGACCTTGCCGTCGCGCAGCAGCGCGATGGAGGGCGAAGACGGCGCATACCCGGTGAAATAACTTCGCGCCTGCTTCGTCGCCTCCAAATCCTGCCCCGCGAAAACTGTCGCCAGCACTTCGGGGCGCGCTTTGTTCGAGAGAGCCTGGGCAATCGCTGGACGCGCCTTGCCGGCCGCGCATCCGCAGACGGAATTCACTACCACGAGCACGGTGCGCTTCTCCTGCTTCAGCACGGAGTCTACATCCGCCGGCGTCCGCATTTCGCGAAATCCAACTCTCGTCAATTCTTCACGCATACCGCTAACCATATCTTCAGGAAACATCGTCACTCCTTAGCCGATTCCAGGCTTTAACCACCGTCGCTCGAGGATCTCTAACTACGAACTATAGCATATTGGATTCGAGCCAATCCGATTGGACTCAACCCATCCTGCCGAACGTGATCAGCGTGTGCAGCTCGGCCGCCGTGTCCGCCTTGACCCCGGACTCTGGTCAGCCTATCCTTATCAAGCAAGGGGAACGTTACGATTGCAGGTCCCGCCTCGCGGGATTTCGACGACTCGCTGATTCTAACTGGAGATTTATGACGACGAATTCGCGCAAGGCCGGATTGCTCGGTTATCTACTTGCGGGGGTAATGGTTCTTATGACGGCAGCAAGCTTATACGCAGCATCGAACATCTATGACTTCACGCTGCCGCTGCTGAACGGTACGGCGGCGCCACTGGCGAACTATAAGGGCAAGGTCGTCCTGGTGGTGAACGTGGCGAGCCGCTGCGGGTTCACGCCCCAATATACGGCGCTCGAGGCCACCTACGAAAAGTACAAAGATCAGGGCTTCGTGATTGTGGGTTTCCCGGCGAATAATTTCGGCGGACAGGAACCCGGCACCAATGAAGAGATCGCGAAATTCTGCACCGGAAAATACAATGTGACGTTTCCCGTGTATGGGAAAGTTTCGGTGAAGGGCGACGATCAGACGCCGCTTTACACCTATCTCACCAAGGACGCGAACCCCGCGGTCGCCGGCGACATCAAGTGGAACTTCACCAAGTTTCTCGTGGATCGCAATGGCAACGTGGTCCAGCGGTTCGAATCAGCCGTCACTCCCGATTCGCCGGAAGTGATCGCTGCGATTGAAGCGCAGCTGAAAAAGTAGGATCCTGCGTTTTGCGATCGCGTGGTCCGGTGCAGGGGTTCCGCCGCCGGCCCGCGCGTTGCTTTTTCCCATTGCTTACCGAATGCCTAGCAAGGCGCACGCATTCTTGTAGTAGAGCTTCTCGCGGTCTTCCTTGGAAATATCGAGCTCGTCAATCGCACGAAGCGTTTCGCGAATGTACATTGGGCCGCCTTCGGGATCAAATGGCGCATCCGATGCGAAGAGCACGTGGTCGATTCCGTAGAAATTCAGCGCGCAAATAAGCGCAGCCTTCGAGCCGAACGTCGCCGTATCGGCGTAAAACATTTTGAAGTAGTCGAGCGGGCGCTTCTTGAGTTCCTTCAGCAGCGGTTTGTAGTCGCGGAAGGACGTTCGCGCGCCCAATTGGTCCCAGCCCGGGCCGACGCGGCCCTCGAAAAACGGCGTCATGCCACCCGCATGGTGAAGAATGATCTTCAGCTTCGGCATCTCGTCGAGCATCTTTGAGAAAACGATCCGCGCCTGTGCTGCGCTTGATTCGTAGGGCCATCCAAAGGTCCACCAGATTTCGTAGAGCGACAGCTCTTCGGTCTGATAGTCGGGGAAATTGGCCGTGCGCGCGGGATGAATCCACACTGGTTTCCCGAGGCTTTCCATCGCCTGGAACACGGGACGAAATTCGGGAGCGTCGAGCGGTCGGCCATTCACATTGGAAAAAATCTGAATTCCGCACGCGCCAAGATCCTTCACCGCGCGGCGCGCCTCTTCGACGGCGCCTTCCGGATCGCGCATCGCCACCGACGCGATGAAGCTCGGAAAGCGATCCGGATACTTTTGGCAGAGCTCGGCCATGCTGTCGCTGCCAATACGCGAAAGTTCGCGCCAGGCCGCGCGCTCGCCCATCGCGTCCGGCGGCGGCGATGCGAGCGAAAGCACCTGCTGATACCCGTCGAATTTGTCCATCACCGCGAAGCGCTTGTCGAGGTCCGTCATCATCGGCACGGCCTCGCTGCGGCGATGGATGTCCTTCATTTGCCCGGTCGTCTTCAAGAGCGCTTCGTGAAACGGCTTCGGCCAAATGTGCGTGAAGATGTCGATTTTTCTCATGATTGCGTTTCTCTCCGATTTAAATTAGGGGCTCAACCGGGCGGGCTTCGGCCCAGGTTGTGTCAGCATTTCGTCCGGATTGTCCTGGCGATCGATGTAACGGCCGGAAAGCTCGTCGTATTTGCCCGCGGCCAACGCCAGGCATCGGTCCGTACACCACTCCATACCATCCCGTGGTCCCAGTTTCCCTTTCAATTCATGCAACCGTTCGACCATTTTCGGCACCCATCGCTGTGCGTCAGGTGACGTCATCGTTTCGTCGGCCATTTCCGTCATGATCGAGCCGGGGTCGAGCGCGAATGTTTTCACGCCGTATTCCTTCACCTCATTCGCCACGAGCTCGGCGAGCCTGTTCTGCGCGGTCTTGCCAAGGCTGTAAGCCGAAAGATGCGCTGTAAGCATATGGCATCGCGGAGAAGAGATGTGAATGATTCGGCCGGCGCGCCGCTCGATCATTCCCGGCAGTACCGCGCTCATGAACAGAAGCGGCGCGCGAATGTGCACTTCTTGTGCCGCCCACCATTCGTCGGGATCTACAATTCCAATCGGTCCGTACGGGCCCGCGAGACCAGCATTGTTCACCAGTAGTGTGACGCCCCCTAGCTTTTCCGCCGTCGCCCGCGCCACGCGTACGACGTCCTCCCGCCTGGTTGCGTCTCCCGCGACCGCGAGCGCGCGGCCTCCGGCGGATTCGATTTCGCCGGCAACTTGATCGAGCTGCGCTTTATTTCGAGACGTCAGCGCAACGGCTGCACCTTCGGCGGCGAATCGCAAAGCGATGCCCTTGCCGATGCCCCGGCCGGCGCCGGTGACCAACGCGATTTGTCCGACCAGCAATCCTGACACTTGGCTCCCACCTTCCGCGACACACGAAGATACAGGCGGAAATTCCCAGCGGCAAGGGATTCAGGCGTGTTCAGCGGCGGTGACGGCGACGCTGCCGGCCGGTTTGCGGGCAGGTTTCATCAGCAACAAGACAATCGCAGCGAGAACCGAAAGCGCGGCGACACAGTAAAACACCGGTGTGTAGCTGTGGTAACGATCGAAAACGATTCCGGCGAGCGTGGCGCCCAGGAATCCGGCCGTCGTGCCCACGACCATCATGAACGAAATCACCCCAGGATATCCCTTTACTCCGTAGTAATTCGCGGGAAGAACCATCATCGCCGAGAAGCAGACACCAAACGAGCCACCCAGCAGTACGGCGTAGAGATAAAGGCCTGCCGCACCACTGGCGTGCAACGCCAGAAGCATTCCCGCCGCGAAAACCACTGACCCGATTGCCCAACTCAATCGGGGCTCGATCCGATCCGCTATCGCGGCAAAGAACAATGTGCCGAACATTGCGCAAAGCAGCATAATGGAAATCGACGATGCCGCCTGTGCCGGCGAGTATCCCAAATCGCGCAAATGCGCGTTACCGTGTGCGATATAGAGCGGATAGCCGGCGCTGAACCCGAGAAGAGAGACGAGAATCAGCCAGATCGAAGGCGTCCGCAGCACGTCGAGCAGCGCCCAATCTTCGTTTGTCTTGTGGACCCGCTCGTTCGCCTCCGAACGGACGTAAGCCGCCGCTTCTTGCGCCGTCGCGCCGTCGGGGAATTGACCCAGATCCGCGGGCCGCTCCCGGACGAACAGCATCGCGAGCACGGCGCAAATCGTGCTCACTCCCGCGATCAACCACCATCCCGCGCGCCAGTTTCCGCCGAATGCGCGAATCATTTTGTCGAGCACGCGGGCCGCGACAAAACCGCCAAGCGTTCCGCCGGTGTGCACGAGGGTGATCGCGAGTCCCTTGTGCTTGCTGAACCAGCGATTGATCCCGGTTTGAGCGACGAGCACTCCTCCGGTCATCGCGCCGAGACCGATCATCACGCCGTATACGAGATCCGTCTGAAAGCTGGTGCGCACAACGAAGGACATCAGCAGGGCCCCAGCGACGACCACGCCGCAGCCGAGTGCGGCGGTGAAACGCACGCCCTTTCTGGCGATGAGGATTGCGACGAGGGGAGCGGGCGCTCCGATCATGAGCTGGTAGATGGCGTAGGCCGTGCCGAGCTGCGTGCGGTCCCAGTGCAGGGACTCGGCCATGTAGGTGTTGACGACGCTGGCGCCGTAAAGCGGGAAGGCGAAGTTTGCGAAAAGAATTATCCAGAAAACCGCAAGCAGCTTCCACCCGTAGAACTCAGTCTCTCGCGCCATCTGGCTCCTTGCCGCGGATGAAACCCGAATCCGAATCGTCGCGTGTTCGCCCGATTGCGAGACGCTATTGCAGCTCTTCCGCCGAGACCCAATTGCCGTGCACCTGATTTCGCAAACGCAGCGGCAGATGCGCCGTGGCGATCGGCCCTTTGTCGAGGTGTTCGGCCTCGAAAACCAATAAATCCGATAGCTGCGTATCGTGCAGATCGGCAACGAGCGCGAGATAGCCCTCGTGCCCCGGCGTCTTCGAGGGAATGTGGACTTCTTCCTGGATCGTCACGGGCCGCGTCGGATGCCATGACTGCAGCTTGCCGCTCTTTATTTCCAGGCGGCTCAGCGTGTTGAACCCAGCGCCGACAGGCCCCGCGACAATCGGCGCCCCGACCTCAGGATCGAAGCGCTCGTAATATCCGATGGAGTAATCCTTCATATGATCCTTGTTGGCGATGCGCGGGAAATCGCCGGAGGGCGCGAGTTTGTACTCCTCGAATTTTTCTCCCGGTTTTGAGATGTCGAACGTCCACCGCACCACGCGGCCGTACGCGAAATCCTCCGCCTTCGGATGGATGTGTGACGCCTCCTGAATGAACGGGAACGGAGCATATTTGCCGATGCCGAAATCAAGATGCACGAACTTGCCTTCGGTGTACGCATTCATGAAATGAAACGCGGAACAGGAGGGATGCCGGAACCAATGCATGTCGCTCGTGTGCCCGTCGCGCGGCATGATGCCGACGTAGGCATCGCGGTTCGGCTCAAAGACCCAGTGCGTGCCTCCTGCCTTCATGCGGTCGAGGTCGGCCGTGGTCGGGAATACGGGAAAGATCACGTGCTCTTTCGTCACCGCGAAATCGTGCATCAGAGAAACATAGGGAACCTGGAACCACTCTTCCTTTACGAGTTGGCCTTCTTTGTCGGCTACGCAGTAAGAAACGTCACGCGTCGCAAGGCCGCTGGCTTCGTAGCCGAAAAAGTGCAGGTCCTGAGTGTCTTCGTCGAGGCGCGTGTGCGCGGTCATCGTCTGGCTCTTGAGTTTTCCGCGGTAGTTCCACGTGCCAATCGTTTCAAGCGACTCGGGGTGAACTTCCACCGCCAGGCCGTCTTCTTTGAGGGTGAGTAGCTTGCCGCCGTGGAAAATCGGAGTCGTGTTGTTCACGCAGCGATTCACGCCCTTGACGCTGGGATCGTCCGTGTACGGATTGCGGTAAAGGCCGAAGAGTCCTCGACGCGCTTTGCGGTCGGCCTTCAAGCGGTCGGTCATGATGTACTTCATCTTGAAGTCTATGTGGCCATTTTCGAATTTGAACGAGCTGATCATGCCGTCGCCACTGAGATAGGTGTCGTGGCCGAGCATCGGCGGATACTGCGGGTCGGGGATTGTGCGATACCACGCGCCGTTGATTTCCTTCGGCAGATTGCCCTCGACGACCAGGTCGTAGATGTCGCACTCGGTGCGCATCGGCGCGTTGAAACCGGCGTAGTCAAATGTGTCCGGAAATTTCGTAGTCATGGGTGGCTCACTCCTCGATCTGGATGCCGCGACTGGGATACGTATTCTCGTACCACCTTCGCGAGCAGACTGTCAACGTGTCCGCTCCGGCTCTCGCGGTATCAGCGCGGAACCTGGCTTCGGCGGCGGCTCGAGCAGCAACTTCTCGAAATTGTCCACGGGCAGCAGGAAGCGTCCCGAGAGCCCGGCGTACCGCCCAGACGCCAGTTGCACGCACATCTCCGCGCATCGCGCGAGTCCCGGCGCGGGATCGGTCGTCGCCTTCAAATTCTTCAGATACTCGACCATCTGCGGCACCCAGCGCTGCGCATCGGCCGACCTGATCGTGCCCTCGGTCATGTCGGTATACACGGTGCCGGGCTCGATCGAAAAAACGCTCACGCCGTGCTCTCTTGCCTCCGCCGCCGCGTGTTCCGACAAGCGAATCTGGCTCGATTTCGCCACGGCGTAAGCGGTCAGCTTGGGCGCAAACCATTGTCCGCCGAGCGCTGAGATGTTAATCACCGAACCCTTGCGCCGCGCCACCATTCCTGGCATCACCGAGTGCATGAAGAGCAGAGTGCCCCGTACGATCACCGCTTGCGCATCCCACCAATCGTCCGGATCCGACGTCCAGACCGGGCCGTACGGACCGGTAACGCCCGCGTTGTTCACCATGACCGTCGTCGGACCGAACTTCTTCTCCGCAGCTTCGACCACCCGCGCCACATCTTTGCGATTGGTCACGTCGCCAGCCACCGCAAACGCGCGCCCGCCCGCGCGTTCGATCAAAGTGACGGTTTCGTCTAGTTGACCGCTTGATCGTGCCGTCACCGTCACCACCGCGCCCGCCGCGGCCAGACCCAGCGCGATCGCGCGGCCGAAGCCTCGCCCGCCACCGGTTACGATCGCAGATTCGCCTGCGAGTGTGATTGTGTTGGATTTTCTCTCGCCCGCTCCGGTTGCCGCGCTCACCGAATCGGTTTCCCCGTCACGGGATGCGGGTAGTGAAAGGGCAGCACGCTCGATTCCGGCCAAATGGTGGTCTGCTTTGTGGTGAGCTCGTCCGGCCCGAGAGGGTCTTGCGGGAATGTCACCGAATAGGTGGGTACGGCGTACCCAGGTTTCACTTTCCCCCAGCCCTGATCGTACGGCGCGTAGTAGAAGACGTTGTAATTCAGCACGCCGATTTTCCATACGCCGTCTTCCTTCAGATACGTGTTCTCGTACACTCCGCCTTCCCAGAATGCGGGGAAGATTTGGGCGACGCTTTCGTGGCTCCCGCCCTGCATGAAGCAGCGGAACCGCGCCTTGGCCGACATCCGATCCGGCGCGACATCAATCACGTCCTGCATCGTCAGATGGTCAAGCATCAGCCCGCGCGAAGGACCGTTTTTCCCTGGCGAAAATTTATTGCGCAGAATCCCGCCGTAAAGCCGTCGGACACCCGCCTTGCCCCTGAAGACGCCACCCAGAAAATACGTTTCGCCCCGCTCGGAGAAAAGGTCCATCGTCTCGTCGTACATGCACTTATCAATGAAATAGCCGTATGTGTGCTGGAGCTTCCGGATGGCCAGCTCGTCCGTCACGGCGCCGAGCTGGTTCGTCAATTCGTCCACGCGCTTCTCAAGCGCCTGAAGTTTTTCATTACCGGTCATTGCCTATCCTGCCTTCCGATCTGCCAAACAACTCCACTGAGTCGGTCATCCCGCCTGCCCTGACAAAGGAAGGGAGCGGAGTCCCGTGCCCTCCGGGGGGTCGGAGCTTCCGCTCCGATATACTCCGCCTGAACGAAATGGGGCTTTCGCCCCTGAGGACAATGTTTCTGACCATTCGCGCAAGTTACGCCTCGCTGATGAATTTCGTCACGAGGCACGCTTCCAGTCCTTCGATGCCTTCCTCGGAGCCGTGCCCGCTCTCCTTTACGCCGCCAAACGGCGACTCCGGCACGGAGATCGCAAACGTGTTCACGCCCACCATGCCCGCTTCGAGCTGCTCGCCGACAAGCTTCGCCCTGTGCGCGGAATCGGTGAACGCAAACGCCGCCAGCCCATAAGGCAGCCGATTCGCTTGCTGGATCACAGCGTCGTAGTCGGAGAAGGAATTGATCACCGCCACTGGCCCGAACGGTTCTTCGTTCATGATGCGCGCCTTGTTCGGCACGTCCGACAAAACCGTGGGCGCGTAGAAATATCCCGGGCTCTTCAGCCGCGCCCCGCCTGCTTGTACCTTCGCGCCGGAGCTTTTGGCGTCCTCGATTAATGCCTCGATGGCCGCTAACCGCCGCGCGTGCACGAGCGGACCCATTTTGTTTTTCTCGTCAATCCCGTCGCCGACCGGTATAGCCTTCGCGCGCGCCACAAAACCCTCCACGAAGCGGTTGTAGATTTTCTCGTGCACGTAGAATCGCGTGGGAGACACGCATACTTGGCCCGCATTGCGATATTTCGCCGTCGCGCATGCGTCGAGCACCTTCTCGACGTCCACATCGTCGAACACCAGCACGGGCGCGTGCCCACCCAGCTCCATCGTCGTTCGCTTCATGCCGTCGGCGGCCAGCTTCATCAGTTGCTTGCCGACCGGGATCGAGCCGGTGAAAGAAATCTTGCGAATGATGGGCGATGCCAGCAGGTGAGCGGAAATCTCCGCTGGCACGCCGTACACAATCGACAGCACGCCCGCGGGCAAGCCTGCATCCACCAGGCAACGCGCCACGGCGAGCGCGGACGCGGGCGTTTCCTCGGCGGGCTTCAAGATGCACGAGCATCCCGCGCCCAGGGCCGCGCCGATTTTGCGAGCGGGATTGCCAATCGGAAAATTCCACGGCGCAAACGCCGCGACCGGTCCGACGGGTTCCTTGACGATTGCAAGACGAGTCCCCGGCGCGCGCTGTGGCAGGACGCGTCCGTAGGCGCGGCGTCCCTCTTCGGCAAACCACTCGAAGATGTTTGCGGACATTTGAAGCTCGACGCGCGTCTCGTGAATCGATTTCCCCGACTCGATGGTTGCAATTCGCGCGATTTCTTCCGCGCGCTCGCGCATGAGTTCCGCCGTGCGCTTCAGGATCTTGCCGCGCGCATCCGGGAAAATCGCGCGCCACAGCTTGAATCCCCTCTCTGCCTCCGCGAGCGCGCGATCCAGATCGGCTTTCGACGCATGCGGCAGATGCCCGATCACCTCCTCGGTCGCCGGATTGAGCACAGGCGTGGTCTTCCGTCCCTCGGCGCCCAGCCACTCGCCACCGATGAAAAGCCCCAACTCCGCGTACGCAGCCGCCAATTGTGTAGCCATGGTTTACACTCCCCTTTGAATCGCTTGTGGAAACGGAATGATTCCACGTTCCTCCAACGCCCGTCAAGATATGCATGCCGCCGCCACCGACGCGGCTCTTGCGGCAGCCTGCTAGAATAGCCGCGCTTGCTAACCACCGCTCAACTCGACCGTCTGCGCGTCGTGCTCGTCTCCACGCGCAACCCTCTGAATATCGGCGCGGCTGCCCGCGCGATGAGCAATTTCGGTTTCCGCCAACTGCGCATCGTGAATCCCTACCAGCCCGCCTTTCGCGAGGCGCGTTCCGCCGTCGGGGCGTCGGCGCTGCTCGCGAGTGCCGAACAATTCAAAACCATCGCCGAAGCGGTCGCCGATTGCACACTCGTCGTGGGAACCACGGCCGTCCGCCATCGAACCTTGCATCAGCCGCTCCGTCGTCTCGAAGATGGCGCTCGCCTGATTCGTAAACGCCTCGGATCGAATTGCGTCGCGCTCTTGTTCGGCTCCGAAAAATTCGGCCTCTCGAACGATGACCTTAGCCACTGCCAGTGGCTGATGCGCGTGCCGACCGTCGAGGCAAATATCTCGATGAACCTCGCCCAGGCGGTCGCGGTATGCCTCTACGAATTGATTCGCGACGCGCGGACTCCGCGGCCGCTCGAAAAGCTGCCGCTAGCATCTGCGGGCGAAATGGAACGGATTACGACGATGCTCCTCGACGCGTTGCACCTGAGCGGCTTTCTTGAGCTGCGCCGCGTCGCCGATTCGGACCAGAGAATTCGCCGCCTGGTCCGCCGCCTGAATTTGCCCGCTCGCGACGCCGTGATCTGGCTCGGTATGCTGCGGCAAATCGCCTGGAAGATGCGCTCCCGCTCGGGCTCGGATTCCCCGCCGCGCCGCTAATCGCGGTTGCTGATATAATTTCGCCGCGGAGGACGCACATGAAAGGCGCATCTCGTATCTCACTCGTCTTGCTGGCCCTTCTCGCGCTGCCCGCCTTCGCCCATTCGACAGTGGCCCAATCCGTGGCGGGAAAGTGGGAAGGCACGGTCGTCGTGGACGGCATGACCATCCCCTTCCGCATCGATATCTCCGGCAAGGGCAATAAGCTCGACGGCGCGTTCATCAATGGCGACGAGCGCGTCACGTCCACCAGCGGACGACAGGACCATGACGCGATAGTTCTCAATTTTGACCAATACGCGGAACGATTGAACGCAGCGATCCAGGGTGGCGAACTCACCGGCACGATCGAAGGCAAGTTCGGCCCGGAGGCGCGCAGTACTTTGCCTTTTCAGGCGAAGCGATTCGTTCCCGAGCCCGACCCGCCAGCGGGCACCGTTCCCTCCATTGGAGGCTTGTGGGAAATCGAAGTGAAAAGTCCGAAGGGAGAATCCGCGTGGCACTTCATCGTGCGGCAATCCGGCGCCGACGTCTCCGCTGCGATTTTGCGCGTGGACGGCGATACCGGCGCGCTCACGGGCCGCTATCGCGATGGCAAATTCGTCCTCAGCCATTTTTCCGGCGAGCGCCCGTACATGATCGAAGCCGCGCCGAAGCCGGATGGGTCCCTCGCCATCACATTGAACGACTACAACGGCAAACGAGAATTGCCGGCCTATCGGCCAGCGGACGCGCGCGCGAAAGGTCTGCCCGAGCCAACCGACCCCGCGCAACACACGCACGCCGCCGATCCGAACGCGCCGTTTCAGTTCCGTTTTCCCGATATCTCGGGACGCATGGTCTCAAGTACCGACGCCCGCTTCCGCGGCAAAGTAATTCTCGTCAACATTACCGGAAGCTGGTGCCCCAATTGCCACGACGAAGCCCCGTTTCTCGCTGAGTTGTATCGCACCTACCGCGACCGCGGCCTTGAGATCGTCGCTCTGGATTTCGAGGAAGCCGCGCAGTTCGGCGAACTGAATCGGCTGCGCTGGTTCGTCTACCATTATGGCATTCAGTACACGGTGCTCGTCGCCGGCGATCCCGATGACGTGAACGCGAAAATTCCGCAGCTCGTCAATCTGAACTCCTGGCCGACAACGGTGTTTATCGGGCGGGACGGCCTGGTCAAAAGCGTCCACGCCGGTTTCGCCAGTCCGGCCAGCGGCGACTTCAACGGCCAGCTGAAAGCGGAAATCACCGCGCGCGTGGAAGCCTTACTCGCCGAGAATCAACCGGCCTCGCAATAGGCTTCGCCGCGCCTCGCCGCGGTGAGCCTTACGCCCTTCTCAACATTTCTCCTAGTCTTCTCATTTCGATAGTGGTTCAATGCACGGCGGCGAGCCGCCGGTGTCGTGCGCTCGAGCGACATCCTCGCCGCAGGCTTTGCGTTTCGACTACAGACGGGGGCCAGCATGAATCCGCAGAAAACTTTCATCCCTCCTGCACGACCCTGCTGCATGATCGCGCTCGGCGCGTTGATGGCCGCATTCGGGCCGTCGGCGCTGCACGCCCAACAATTCAATAGCAGGAATATCGCGACGTTCACGGCGGGTCAGGCGGCGCAAGGCAGGACCGCGTACGGAAAAAGCTGCGCCTCGTGTCATGGCCAGAACCTGAACGGCGGGGAATTCGCGAGCGCGCTGCGCGGACCGTCCTTCAGTCAGAGTTGGGGCGGAAAGAGCGCCGAATCGCTCTTCACCTACATCACCACGAAAATGCCTCCCGCGAGCCCTGGTCAACTCGACGCGCAGACCACCGCGCAACTCGTGGCGTACATTCTCCAGGGAAATGGCGTGCAGCCGGGTGACAAGGAATTACCGTCGGATACGACGGCACTCGCCGCCATGACGATTCCGCGCGGCGCCACGTCACGGTCGGGGCCAATGATGCCTCTATCCCCGCTCGCTCCCCCGATTCCGATGGTGACGCTTCCCAACCCTCTCGATAAATTCTCGCCGGTGACGGATGATCTCCTCGACAATCCGCCCGCAAGTGACTGGCTCATCTGGCGCCGCACCTATGACGATCACGGCTTCAGTCCGTTGAAGCAAATCAACAAGAACAACGTCGGCGATCTGCGCGTCGCGTGGGCGTGGTCGCTGCCGAACGGACAGAACGAAGCAACGCCGCTCGAGCACGACGGGGTCCTGTTCGTAGATAGCTATGGCGACAAGGTGCAGGCGCTCAACGCCGTCACGGGAGATCTGCTCTGGCAGTATTCGCGCCAGCTGCCAAGTGACGCGCGGCTCTCCGTCAAGCGCAACCTCTCTCTCTATCGTGATCGGTTGCTCGTGCCCACTTCGGACGATCACCTGGTTGCGCTCGATGTGAAAACCGGAAACGTATTTTGGGATAGCGAGCTCGCCGACTACACGAAGGGCTATCAGACCACCGGCGGCCCGCTCGTCGCGAAAGGCAAAGTGATGCAAGGGATCGCCGGCCAATCGGCGGGAGGCAACTTCATCGTGGCGCTCGACGTGGACACCGGAAAAGAAGCGTGGCGTTTCCACACCATCGCGCAGCCGGGCGAGCCCGGTGACAGTTGGAATGATCTGCCGGCCGAAAACCGCAACGGCGGGTCCGTGTGGACCGCGGGAAGTTACGATCCGCAGCTGAACCTCGCCTACTTTGGCGTCGGCCAGACGTACGACACAGGGCCTGTGTTGCACCGCGTGGACAAGCCGGGCGTCTCGAACGACGGGCTGTTCACGGATTCGACGCTCGCGTTCAATCCCGATACCGGAAAGCTCGTCTGGTATTTCCAGCACGTGCACAACGATCAGTGGGATCTCGATTGGGCGTTCGAGCAGCAGGTGGTCCACTTGCCCGTGAACGGTGCGGACAAGAAGCTCGTCGTCACTTCGGGAAAGATGGGAATCTACGAGGGCATGGACGCCGCAACGGGGAAATACATTTTCTCGAAAGATCTCGGCATCCAGAATGTCGTCACTTCCATCGATCCACAGACCGGCGAGAAAACCATCAATCCAGAAGTCGTCGTTGGAGATGGCAAGCCGCACATGATCTGCCCGCACCCCGGCGGCGGCCGCAGCTGGATCGCCACGTCGTACAACGCCGAATCGAAAATCCTCTACGTCCCGATGGTCGAATCGTGCATGGATCTGATCCCTGCGCCCGCTGGTGAGCGCGGCAACCTCACATCGGGCGTGAACTGGTTCATTCGCCCGCGGCCCGATACCGATGGGAAGTACGGGCGGGTCGAGGCATTCAATTTGGAGACGAAGAAGGTTCTTTGGATTGACCGGCAACGCGCGCCGCAATCCACGGGCGTGTTGGCGACAGCAGGCGGAATCGTTTTCGCCGGCTCGCTCGATCGCGTTCTCAAAGCCTACGATGATTCCACGGGCGAGACTTTGTGGCAGGTGCGCATGAACGATGTCCCGAGTTCATGTCCCATCACCTACAGTGTCAACGGCAAGCAGTATGTCGCCGTCGTCGTGGGAAATGGCGGCGCGCAAACCGCAACATTTCCGGTGCTCGTCCCGGAGATTCAGAATCCGCCGGACCATGGCGCGGCCATCTGGGTTTTCGAGCTCCCGGAGAAGCATCTAACAAAATCAAAGAACTAGCTCCGTTGCGTTGCCGTTTCTTCGTGGGGCACGATCGATCAGCCCCGGCGCAGATGCTTAGCGACACACCGCGCATTTCTGCCCATCATTCCATCCGATCAGGGAAATATCATGATCTTCGGATCGAGCGTCTTGCCGTTCACCTCGATCGTATATTCATAGGTGCGGAACTTGCTCGGCAGCACCGCGCGCCGCACCAATCCGCTCCGGCGGTGCGTCTGATTGAACTGATCTTCATAGAACGGCGAAACATTCTTGAAATCGATTCTGAAGGGGACTTCCGAGACCCAAATAACCTCTTCATCCTTCGTTCGATCGATCGTCACCGTTCGGAGTTCCGCGGCGATCTGGGGATTTTTCTTATCATCGAGCGTAATTTCAATTCTCTTCACGCGTTCTTCGCTCATCGCTGGTTGGGCTGGCATGGTCCCTCCTTTTTCCGTCGTCATTTTGTTGACCGAAACATCTCTTGGACCCGGGGATTGCCCCGCAACTGATCGAAAATCGGTGTGTCACTTGCCAGTTTTGCGGAATATCCGGCGGCGATGGCTTCGCCCAATCGCTCGACGGCCAGGTCCTCATCGTGAAGCTGAGTGTACACAACGGCGGCTTTGAAGCTCAACTCAGCGTCCCGTGGACCCACTGCAAACGCATCTTGGAGCAAATCGAGCGCGCCTTTGCGGTCGTTCAGCATCGCGTGGCACACCGCCAGGACGCCCATGGCATCCACGTCGCGCGGGTCCACATTCAGTTGAGGAGTGCCCAGCGAAACGCATTCCCGATAGGCGTGTTCGGCCTGTGATCTTTTCGCGGGACTCCAATAGTACGCCTCCCCCAGGTTCCACCAGAGATCGAAGTCGCCTCTGTCGAGCTTCAATGACTGCTCGTAATTCGTCGCGGCGTCATCGAATCGGTGCATGTAGAAGTACGCCGTTCCGATATTGGAATACGCATAGGCTGTCGGGCGGAGAGATATCGAACGCTTGAATGTTTCGATTGCCTCGGGATACCGGCCCTGCCCCAGATACGCGGCTCCGAGATTGTCGTATCCGTGAAAACTGTCCGGCACAAGCGTCACAACCTTGTTGAACATTTCCGCGGCTCGCGAGTATTGCGCCTGGCGAAAATAAAACGACCCCAGCGAATTGTATCCAGCCCAGTATTGCGGCCGCAGATCAATGGCTCTGCGATACGTGCTCTCCGCCTCCGCCGGCTTGCCCAGCAGTTCGTAGGCACGAGCAAGACCCGTGTAGGCGTCATCGTTTGTCGGGTCGGAAACAAGCGCTCGTTCGAACTCCGTCACGGCTTCCTCGTAGTGCCCGGTCCCGGCCGCAATGGTTCCCAGGCATTCGTGCGCGGCCGAAAGCTTTTCGTCCAGATGCAGCGCCTGGTCGCAGGGCGCTCGCGTGCTTTCGACCAAGCGGACGTCCTTTGTGTGGAGGTATTTCTTCCAATACGCGTCGCCCAGGCTCGCGTAGGCCAGCGCGTACGTCGGATCCAATTGCAGCGCTTGCTGGAACAAGTTCACGGCGATCTCAATGTTGTCGGGCTTGTCGTAGTCCTCCAGGTATCCTTTCCCCTGCAGGTAGAGCGTGTAAGCGCCGGGGATTTGCGTTCCATGAGGCCGGAGGGCCTCGCGTTCCGCGGTCGGAACCTGCAATTGGAGCATGTCCACCGCTCCGTTCACGATTTGGTCCTGGACCGCAAACGGATCGGATGCCGCAAGCGTCACGCTTTGCGCCCGCAGTTGGCGCCGCGTACGCGCGTCAACCAAGGCATAGTTCACGCGCACCTGTTCACCCGATTTGTGCAGGCTGCCTTCCAGAACCAGATTCACGCCGAAATCCCGCCGCGCTTGCTCGGCCGTTGTCACGTGCCGCTCCCGCAAATCTCGCGCTGGCACCACCTGAAACGAGCGATCCCCGGTGAGTTGCGTGAGTTTTGTAGTTACCGTGTCCGTCAAACCGGCGGTGAACGATGTCTCTTCCGGGCTGCCATCCACCGCTTGAAATTCCAATACCGCGAGTTGCTTTTGCTTGGGGATCGCGTCGATTCGCAGCCAGGTTCTTACCTGTTGCCGCGCTGACGGGATCGCAGCAACAACTGCCAGTATGACAATGACAATCGCGATGGGAATGCCAAACGCCGCGCGAATCAACCGATTCGGTTGCGCGGGTTTCTGCGCGACGCCCCCCAACGCTGGAGGGCGCCGCAGCGCTCGTAGATCGATCGCCAGATCGGCGGTCGACGCATAGCGGTCAGCCGGATTCTTCGCCAGCATCTTCGTGACGATCCGCTCCAGTTCCGCCGGCACTTCCGTATTCAACGTTCGCAGCGGCGGCGGCTCCTGGTGCAGGATCCGTTCATAAGTTTCTAGAAATCCCGCGCTCCGAACCTTAAACGGGTGCCGGCCGCCCAGCGCCTCGTAAAACACAACGCCGAGCGAAAAAGTGTCTGCTCGCTCATCCGTCGTTTTTTCCTGCAGCGCTTCGGGAGCCATATAAGCAAACGTGCCGCCGAAATTCGCGTTCTCCGCGGTTTCCAACGTCGTCGCGTCTTCCCGCAGTAGCGTCCGCGCCAGGCCGAAGTCGAGAACCTTCAGCTCGCCGTCTCGATTCAGCATGAGGTTTTCGGGTTTGATGTCGCGATGTTGCACGCCGCCCTTGTGAGCGGCGGCCAGCGCCAAAGCGCACTGTTCGGCAATTTCGAGAAATTCAGCAACGGAGAGCGGCTGTTCCAGGCGGCGGCGCAGCGTCTGCCCTTCGACATATTCCATCACCAGGAAAATGTCGTCGCCCGATTCGAATATGTCGAAGATCGCCGCGATGTGAGGGTCGTTCAATCGCGAGGCGCATTCCGCTTCCAGCCAGAGTCGCTTGCGGTCGCTTTCGTTCTTCCGGATCGCGGGCGCGATTCGTTTCAGCGCGACAAGCCGCTTGAGCCGTGTATCTTCGGCGCGGTATACCTCTCCCATGCCGCCGGCGCCCAGCAGATTGCGAATCACAAAGCGCCCTTCGATCGTCCCGCTCAGCTCGGTCGAGATCGGTGCGGTATTCGGCTTCGTTCCTGGATCCGCCATCGGGAGGTACTCGCTCGTAACCGAACGATATGCTCGACATCTGCCCGTGTCAATCGCCGCTGCTGCTGCGCGCGAGGGGCGCACGGGCTTTTGGTTTATCTTCGTAGGGGCACGGCACGCCGTGCCTGGCGCCGATGCTTGGCGAAAGGTCGTCCCACCGTCGTTCACCAGATTTTAAATTGCCGTCTTCCATCGTAATCCTGCACCTAAACGCCCGCAAATCTGCGCCGTACGCCGATATCATCGCCTTCAATCACACCGATTCGTATTTTGAGTTTGTGGTTTTCGGACTCATTTCGCAAACTGTCTGAGACTTTAAAGTGTAGTTAGCTTCATCTGCTTTCCACGTGGAGACGGATTTTCTACCGCTTTTGCAGGCGGTGGAGCAGTGGGCTCAATTTGGATCTCGGCTGAGATTCCGACGAAGCCCCATGGCCGTTGCGGTTCCACTTGAAAAGGAGATGAAAATGTCGGCAAGCAATGAAAGTGCACTTCAGCAGCGCAATCTAGGTCTCGACCCTCACCGCACCCGCCCGACCTCGCCTCCCGTCGCGTCCGGCAATCGCGGCCTGTTCGCCAGTGCAATCCTCGAAGAAGACGCCCAGTCTCGCGCCAAGCGCGCAGCGCAGACCGGTTTCGCATTCGCGATCCAGGTTGCGATCATCAGTGGTCTGGTGATGGTGCCGCTTTTCTTGACGCAAGCGATTGATCTCCATCAGTTCGAGAAAACGCTCTTGGTGGCGCCGCCACCGCCTGCCGCTCCGTCTCCTCCGGTGGTGCATGCGCAGACGGTTGTCCCCAAGCAAGCTTTTCTGCATCCGCTGCTCACCGCGCCCACCATCATTCCGAAGAAAATAGTGGAAGCCTCTGCGGACATCGGCGCCGTGGCGCCTGCGATTTCAGATATAGCGGGAGGAGTAGCCGGCGGAACCGGAGACGTTCTCGGAGGTTCGCTCGGCGCACCGCCTCCTCCCCCCCCAGCTGCCGTTAGGCCCAAGGGACCCATCCGTATCAGCTCCGGCATGAAGGAGCCGCGTCTGCTCTCTGCTCCGCCGGTCGTGTATTCGCCGATTGCAAGGCAGGCCCGTGTCGAAGGCACGGTCATCGTGGACGCAATCATAGACGAGCAGGGCAATGTCACGCAGGTGCGTGTGGTCAGCGGGCCCGCCTTGCTCCTTGGCTCGGCCATGAAGGCTGTGTCGGAGAGAAAATACGAGCCAACCCTCTTGGATGGCCAGCCGGTTTCGATCCGGCTCAACGTGACGGTCGAATTCCACTTGTCCTGATGCCGACGCGCTGCGCAGCCTCCGCGCTAGCCGAATTGTGCGAGGAAGCTGCGCAGCGCCGACACGCATTCTTCGGGCCGGTCAATATAGATCTCGTGTCCCTCGCCCGCGATGCGCACCAGGTCAGCGCGCGGCAGGGTTGCCGCAATCCGTTCCTGCTCTGCCATGGGAGTCGCGGCGCTTCGCGTCGGCGCGAGCACGAGTGCTGGCATCTTCACTTGCGCCAGCAGCGGCGTGACGTCGGTCGTGGAAATCACGCGGCTATATCCGGCCAGCGATTCCGCCCGCGAGCGCCCGAATTGCTGAATCGACCATTCCGTCCGCGCAGGATCGCCGCGCGGCGCTGTTCCCGGCTGCGACAATAGTTTGCGCGCCCAGCCTTCGGAGCCCATTTCCATCAGCGCGCCCTGCCACGTATCGTGACCGAGCGCGAGAAATTTCTGCTCCGCCGGACCGATCGTCGTCGGTGTGCCGCACAATGTCAGCGACCGCACCCGCGGAGGATGCGTGGCAACGTACCCGATGGCGAGCATACCGCCCGTGGATTCTCCGAGCAGATGAACGTCCTTCAGATCGAGCGCATCGCAGAATCCCGAGAAATCCCGCACGAGTCCCTCGAACGACCATGGATCGCTCGCGCCCGGATCGCCCGAGCCGCCATGCCCGCGGAGATCGCGCCGCACCACGCGGTAGTCGCCCGCCAGCATCGGCACCCACTGCCGCCAGAATTGCGACGTGCGTCCAAACCCGTGCTGGATCAAGATCGTTTGCCGCGGCTTCCACGGCTCGGTGAAGTCGTCGTCTTCATAGTACGTGACGTAGCCGTTGATTTTGATTTCAGGCATCTCGACGCAGTCCCATGGTTTCGAAGCAGTCGCTCTCGGGCGAGCGACTGCTTCGTCTCCCGCCAGCTTCTTGTCGCAATGTAGCTCAGGTTCGAGCCGAGATTTGCACGGCCGCCCGCGTTACGGCTTCGGCGCTGCCGCCGGTGGCCGCGGCGGAAGATCGTCGAAGATTTCGCGCGAATAGAATCTCCACTGTCCGTTCTCGCGCTTCAGTGTGTCTTCGTAATGCCCGGCGCCCTCCACCACGGACTTGCAGTCCGTCGTGCCGATGGTTTCCCAGTAAGCCTGGTCCGTCGCAGTATCTCCGTCAATGTGCACCGACAGATTGGTCACCACGTGCATGAATCTGTGTACGCCCGGCGGAAGGGGACATGGCGAAGGCGTCGCCGACGCAGCCGGAGGCTGCGCGAAGGGCGCCGTGGCGAAGAATTTCTCGATCGCCACGGGACCGGTCTCCTTCGTCTTCCCGCCGTTCATGATCAGCGTGCCGTCCTTGGTGAAAAGCGCCGCATACGCCTTCCAGTCGGTCGAGTCCAGCGCCCTCGGATAATCGCCCATCAGCAATTGCTCGATCGCCTGACGATCTTCCACCTGGCGCAGGCTCGCGGCCGCCGAATCCGCGCTCTTGCTCTGCCCAAATGCGCTGCCAACCGACGCCAGACTCAAAACCATCACAGCGGCAATCCCCATCGCTCGCCCGCTTGTCCCTCTCCGGTTCATGATGTGCCTCCCTGTTTTGGATTCATTCAGTGCTCTTGGTTGGAACAGTTTGGTCCGCCAGCATGGCCACGCGCTGAACACCCGGGTCGCGGCCATCGAGCAGCGTGCACAGGCTCGTGGATTTAGAATTACGCGTGCCGCTTTCCCTGGCCTTGTTCGATACACCCCAAACGCAGCCACAATATTCCAGAAAAGCGTTCTTGCAAACGGCATTTTGAAACGATCGCCTCGCGCTTTCGCATCTGCCTGTTCCCAGGAGCGCACGTCAGCCCTTTCACTCGCGTCCGTTACCGGCTCGGCACACCTGTCCGACCGGCCGGGGCGCGCAATCGCGAAATCAGCTAGCATGAATCCACCGTCGCCAGGAGGATCCCATGAAGATTTGCGCCGCTGCCGTCTGCGTTCTGTTCTTGGGTGTGTTATCTGTTTACGCGGGTGAAAATCAGCCCCGACAGGCTGCGACCAGTCGGCCGGGCGCGCAAAGCCCCGCTGCGCTACCGGCCACTTCGTCGGCGGCCCCGGCTCAAACGAAAATCGATCCCGTCAAGGCGGCCGACATTCAGCGTCTGATGGACGTCACGGGTATGAAGTCGCTCATGACCGAGACAATGACTTCAATGGAAACGAATGTTCGGCCCACCTTGGTCCATTCACTGCCTGCTGGCCCGTATCGCGACAAGCTCGTTGATCTTTTCTTCGAAAGGTTTCGCACCAAGCTCAACATCCAGCAGTTTATTGATCTAGCCGCTGTAGCCTACGACAAGTACCTGTCGGACGACGACATCAAGGCCCTGATAGATTTTTACCAGACGCCGATCGGGAAGAAGTCGCTGACCATACTCCCCAAGCTGACCGTCGAGCTTCAAACGGAGGGAATGCAACTGGGGCAGCAGGCAGGGCGCGACTCAATGACCGAGGTTCTCGCGGAACATCCCGAACTCGCGAAGGCGATGCAAGACGCGGCCCAGCTTTCATCTGCTCCGACGCGGTAACTTCGTGGGGCGCCTGAACAGTTCACGCGCGACCTGCTTGCGGAGCATTCTCTGCTTCCATTCTCCCTCCGCCGTATAGAGGCGTTCTCCAAAACATGGCTCCGTCGAATACTGTTCCTAACTAATGTTAGTCGCTATCAAAAATCTTAATTTGGGTATAAGATGCGCCTCCGTCAAGGAGGAACAGGCATGCCTAAAGGAAATCAGAGCAACGCTTCCCGGAATTTCAAGGGAAGGGTTTCCAGGTCAACGGTTCGTCGAGCCTGGGAGATCCATCTGCTCGTGATCGTCGCCGCCGTCGGGGCATTCATGGGATCCGCGGGCGCTCAACAGAGTTTCGTTCACTTCGCAGGCGCGCCCTGTGTCGTGCCTCCCGTGCTGCACTGTCCCGACACGGACTGCACGGCGGATCGCGAGATTAATCAGGGACCCGTCGTCGAGATGAAAACTCGCCGGACTTACTTCCTCGACTATCCCTGCGATCTGAAGCCG